>Ga0187862_10003045_pt1 | contig 16586 bp, 12 predicted proteins | sample June2016WEW_10_1_FD_133003 | JGI IMG/M metagenome (GOLD analysis project Ga0187862, IMG submission 133003) | Peatland microbial communities from SPRUCE experiment site at the Marcell Experimental Forest, Minnesota, USA - June2016WEW_10_150 | ecosystem: Environmental > Terrestrial > Soil >...
AAGGGGTCGATCCGGCCCTTGGCGAATTCGGTCACATCGGTCCTCGATGGGAAAAGATAGAGAATGCCCCGGAAGTTGCGGTATCTGGCCCCGTACATCGCTTTGAGCATAGCCTTCGTAGTAAGCCCCATCTGTGCCGCTTTGATCTCAACCATGTGCGGGTGATTGTCTGCATAGGGAGTCATAAGGTATTCGTGCTTATGAAAGCTGAACGGCCGGCCGTCGAGGATAACGGGCGTCTTGCCGGCTCAGGCCTCAAGTGAACCGTAAGGCTTTCCGTCGTCCAGGCAGATCTTCTGCTCAATTGAGGTCAAGAGCCGACCGAAGAGCATTTTTTTCCGTGAGCCGGCGAATGATTTCATCTCTTGCTTCGGTTGCAACACTTCCGAGTGCCTCCAATACTTCAGACTGAAGCTGTTCACCGAATAGTTTGGCACACTCTGAGAGGTCGTGCAAAACGGCAACGGCTTCGCAGTGAGCAGTGAGCAGTGAACGGTGACCAGTGAACAGTGAGCAGTGAACAGTGAGCAGTGACCAGTGAAAAACCAATTTCAACTCCCCGGTACATTCGACATCTGATTGGCAATATTGTACTGCAAAGTGATTTTGCTTTGCAAAACGGCAACCAGAAGCGGCAATAGAAGTGGCAATAGAAGCGGCAACCAGAAGAGGAAAAAAGAAAAAAAGCAGATGTTTAATGAATAGTGAATCGTGAACGGTGACTAGTGATTAGTGAAAAACCAAATTCAACTTCTCGATATCAGGCACTTTTGGTGAGGTCCGACAGCCGGATACACGGAACCAGTCGCAGTTAAGGAGGCTATTGGGGGGTCGAACCGCATTTTAAGAGTAAAAAATGGTCGATTATGGCCACTCTTTCCCTGAGCAGGAATGGTTTGGCAGGTCCGACCCCGGATGCGAACATACGCAGGACCCGGAGAGGGCGAAGGAGTTTTACGGGGAATTGTTTGACTGGAAACTGGAAGAAGTTCCGGACATGAACTACACCATCATCAATGTGGGCGAGGGGACGGGAGGAGGCATAATGAAGACCGTTCATACCTTTTTGACTATCTTCGCCTGCGCTTATTGCTGGTGGGATAATTTAGTAAGGATTACCGGCTAACACAATCATGGTCGGCTCGCCAGGGTCAGGCAAGACGATGCCCTTCCAGCAAGATTGGATACCAAACTCTTTCGCTGAACCAGACGGTTATAAAATCGACCTTGCTGTCACTGACTTATACTACTATTTTTCTTAGTTACGGACGCCAGTTTATTGTTTGCTCAAGATTGGCCGAATATCCCGTAAATTCAGTAAAGTAACTATGGGGGAAACACTTGAAGCGCTGGTCAAGCGACAATCCGAAGGCCTCCCTCATGAAACGCAAATGATTCGCCATCGTACATGCTGCGCGAAAATTGTTCCTTGAGGGCGGATATGCAAAGACCTCGATGGACAGCATCGCTGAAGCAGCAGGGGTGGGAAGCGAGCTATTAACTGCGGGGATGGTGGTATGTCCTTAAATTGCCCAAACTGGTCTGATCGGCATTTTTTCTTGCGGGTTTTGGTTGGAATTCCGTATGATTTATGGACGTTCGGCATTTCAAGAGTTTTTTCGGATCGAATCCGACCCTGAAATGGGGTTCGGCTTCAGTCAGGGGGCAAGTTGACGCATTATTCAGGATGATATATTCCTTATATTCGTCCGAGGCAGGCAAACTAAATGCATACCGAATTTGCAAAAACAAAGGAGAATGGCTCTATGAAGAAAGATGGTTCATAGGATCAAAGTTCAGCAAGAGGCGGGCAGTGAAGCTCTTGAAAGATGAAAAGATAATAATGGTAGACGATCAAGTCAGTTCTAAGTGCGAAAAAGGCAGCAGGCTAAAACGTGCCTTTGATGGGGTTGCGTCCTGGCTGACCAATCCCCGGCTGCCTGTCCATCTTTTCATATTATCCATGGTCCTCACGCTGCCCTTCCTGTGGGTTGGTTTTCAGTGGGACGACTACTATATGCGCTTCATCATGCTTGGTCTCGACCCTTCCCGAGGACCTTTCCAAATATTCAGCTTCGTCGGCGGTGCCCCTCAGATCGATGCCTTCAAGGACTTAGGGGTATTTCCATGGTGGACTTCCAGCCATTTCCACATCGTCTATTTTCGCTACCTCAGCGCCTTTTCCATGTGGATCGACTATCTGCTTTGGCCCAACCGGCCTGCATTGATGCATCTTCACAGCATGCTCTTGTATGGAGGGGTGGTCATAGCGGTTTGTCGCTACTATAGGCGCATCATGGGCCTTACGGTCGCCGCCGGTTTGGCCGCATTGTTCTACGCTGTCGATTATTCCCATGCATCGCCCGTCTCCTACCTTGGCAATCGAGACGGCCTCCTCGCCGCCTTTTTCGGAGTGCTTTGCCTTCTTTCGTATGACCGCTGCCGGCGGGAAGGGAAGGGCCGGCATGGCGTCCCGGGCACGATCTGTTTTGCTTTGGCGCTTCTGTCCTATGAAATGGCTTCGGCCACTGCTGCCTACCTCTTCGCTCATGCCCTTTTTATCGACCACCACCGATGGAGGGAACGCCTCAAGGCCCTGTGGCCCTATGCAGGGATTTTCATTGTTTATGCAATCATATACAAAGGGTTCGGTTTCGGTTTCAGTGGTACGGGGTTTTATATCGATCCTTTGGCAAGGCCCGCTGCATTTGCCGGCGCGTTTGTCACCCGGGCGCCCCTGCTGCTCATGGCCCAGTGGTCCAATATTTCCCCTGACAGTATAGGGATCGACATCAGCAGAGAGCATCAACTGATTTTCGCCGTCCCTCTTATCGTGGTTCTCGTTTTTGTGTTGTTCCCGTTAATCTGGAAAGACAGGGTCGCCCGGTTCTGGCTCACCGGCATGCTCCTTTCGCTCCTGCCCCTTGCCGGCACCGAAGCCAGCAGCCGGGCGCTTTGCTTCGTCGGCCTCGGGGCCATGGGCCTTATGGCCCAGTTCATCATCCATCTCAGAAGAAACGATGGAGTCCTGCCCTCATCCCGATTCTGGCGCATCCCTGCTGTCGGTGTCGCCATATACCTGCTTCTGGTCCGTCTTCTATTCTCTCCGGTCGTCATGCCGGTCGCCACCTATTTGTTGAAACCCATTGGCCAATACTTTGCCGATGCCGCCAGGAACATTCCCGATGATGAAGGCATCACCGGCCAGGACCTGATCATCGTCAATACCCCTTTTACCCTTGCCACCTTATACATCAGACCGGTACGGGCCCTGGCAGGGAAAAGGCCCCCCGCAAGCGTCAGGGAACTTTCAGCTGAGGGTAATCCTGTTGAGATCTATCGCGTTGACGAATGCACGCTGCGGGTGCGTATTCCTGGCGGCCTGCTAAGGGGAAGACTTGGCAGCTTCTTCCGGTCTCCCGAGGAGGAACCCATAATGATCGATGAAGAATTTCGGGTCCCGCCCATGACTGTGCGAGTGACGCAGACCGGAAAGGACGGTCCCGAAGAAATGATCTATCACTTTTCTGTCCCGCTTGAACACCCTTCCCTTAAATGGCTCCAGTGGAAGAACCGGACTTTTGCGCCATTCGTTCCTCCTGCCATCGGACAGTCCGTATCCTTTCCTCCATTTAACTTGAACCAGTTGTGTATGCCGGGAAGAAGCAAAAGGTAATCCCCGTTTAATCCCCATCGGTGTCCCAATGCGCCAACTTGTTGTTGCTGCGGGGATCTTCTTATCACAGAAAAGGGGTCAAGTCTCCGTTTGACTATATATGAGCCTAATTTGGACAAGCCAAGAACGCTGGGCAAGTTTCCGGTCCGAAACCAGGCGCTTTAGCATTGAGTCAAGCACGCCGCCGACAGCACAGCAACTCCAGACCACGCCTACAATTTATCGGAGCCTGGAAGGGGTCGGGCCCGACCCCGATTGCAGTCACCGTATAACGGCTTAGGGGACTCCCGTTATCCGTTGGGGCCGTTAAGCCGACCGTTGCCTGCGCATTGCCCGCCTCTTCTTCCATGCTTCCTTTCATGTGCCCGTGTGCCCCCTTTTTTCGTTTCGTGCATCTTCATCGTGTGTTCCTGCATAGTCTTTTTCTGGGACACCATTTCCTTTATGACTTGCTGCCATGGCTTCCAATTTTTGATCGCCCTTTGCCGCATCCATGGCGGCTACCTTCTCGTCAAGCCGGGCATCCATTTTCTTCATCCTGGACATCATTTGTTTTATCCCATCTGGGATCTTTCCTGTTTTTGTACCAGCTCTATCGTTTCTGTGCCCGGCGGATCCTGACCGGAGACAGATCCACCAGGCTCCAACCTTTATTGTTGTTGTTCGGGCCCTTTCTGCTTTGATTTCTCTTTATCGACACCTTGCTGTTGCGGTTGTTTCTGCTGTTGCTGCTGTTGTGGTTGAGGTTCGTGCTTCAGTTGCGGTTTTTGCTGGCCGGACTGCGGCTCTTTCTGCATCTGTGGTTTGGCCGCCGGTTCAGGCGTCGTTACGTGCTTTTGTTCTTTAAGAGGCTCGGTAACAGTGCCGGGAGCTTTGGGTGCAACTTCACCCGGCTTCATCATTTGCTGGCCGGACTGCGGCTCTTTCTGCATCTGTGGTTTGGCCGCCGGTTCAGGCGTCGTTACGTGCTTTTGTTCTTTAGGAGGCTCGGTAACAGTGCCGGGAGCTTTGGGTGCAACTTCACCCGGCTTCATCATTTGTTCCTTGGGGGACTTTGGTGGTCCACTCGCTTCCACGGGTTGCTTTGTCTCCCCCGGAGGAACTTTTTCGCCGAGTTTCGGAGGCGTTGATGGTCCCTGTCCAGGTATTTTCGGTTCGGTTGGCTGCATTTTCTCGCCAGGTTTAGCCGGAACTACTTTCCCCTGTTCGACTGCCGGCTGTCCTGCCACGCCCTGCTTTGGCGGCTGTATCTGTTTCGGTTTCTCCTTGAGTTCTTTGGGTTGGAACTTGACCTCCGAAGCGGGTTTGTTCATCTGGCTTTCGGGAACCATCTTGCTGGTGACTTTCGGGGCTGCCACTTTGGTCTGAGTTGGCAGAGGAGCCGGTTTCGCCTGGGTTATGTTCTGCTTGAGGGCATTGGCATTGACTTTGGCCCCTTCCTGTTTCGCTATCCCCTGATTATGTTCAATTCTGTTCAAAACGGTGTTGTGAGGCTTGTCCGCCACCTTGACGTTCGTGAAGTTATACCGGTTGCGATCTGTGCTGTAGTCCTTGAAAATCGAGTTGTTAACGACCGGAGCAGTGTGATAACTGTTGACGATCGTGGCCCTGTCGATAGTGGTGACCCTGACGCTGCTGTAGTTGTTCACCCCATAGAAGTCGTGCTGAGGAACTACCACGGCATGGTTAAGGTAGGCAAGAGAGCCGATAGTGAGACCTACGACAGCCGCCGCGCCGATCACTGTAGCAGATGGCCCCCAGGCGTAATGGGAGTAGTAGGGTTCGTTCGGAGCCAAGGGGACCCAGCCTACATCTTCTCCGGATCCGATCCAAGCCACGCGTCCCGGATACCAGGCGAGTCCGACACCTCCTGTTTCGGGCGGTCCCCAGTACCAGGCATTGTTCACATACACCCAGTTGCCGTAATGATGAGTCGCATATCCGAAGGGCTCATCGGGAACCCACGTGTTGTCACCGTAATACTCAGTCCAACGGCCGGTTGTAAATGGCGCCCAACCGGAAGCGACTCGAGTGGGACGCCAGAGATGGCGCTCTTTCCCCTCGTAGTTCACAGTCTCCCATGAGCCGTTCTCTTCGAGTTCGTATGCTTCATCACGCAGTTCCGCGGGAAGGTACTTCACGGACTCTCCCTTGACACTCATCCTCTTGGACCACAGACTGTCACGCTCCACGTTCCAGTCGTCCCAGCCCGCATCCACACTGGCTTCGCCGCTCCCGACCTGCCCGGCATCAGCGATCACCGAGGAAGAACCTTGAACCTCGTACCTCGCATTATCACCCGTGTGAATGAAGTCGACCTTTCCGTTCAAGGCGATCACTTCCGCCGATTGGTCTCCGACATACAGGTCGAAAGAGGACGCAGGCTGAGCGATCACATAGCCGAAAGGTGTGGTTGCTTTGATCAAGGCATTTGAGCTCTTGTTGTGGAACCGAGCTACACCAGAAGCCACATCGACCTCTGTCACATCGGGTTTCAGGGCGATGAGCTGGATCTGGGTGCTGCCGCCGATTCTAACCCAAGTGTTATTGGGCAAAATGAATTCTGCTTTTCCGTTTTGATCCGAATACAGAGCATCATCCATCCCGAACGGCGCATCCTTGGTGGTAGCGACCCAGTCTTTTTCAGCAGGGACAAATCGAAGCAACTGTCCATCCACGTCCGATATGCGCCCCACCATTAGTCCATCTTCCGCTGAGGCCCGGCCAACAGGGGAGGCAACCAGAACCGCTGTAAACAACAGGAGACATGAATACCATAAGCACCTTCTAAACATCATCGTTCTAAACATTCTCATTGGTCTCTCCTTTTCTCTAAAAAAAGTTTGCTACTTACGGTAGCCGGACCATGCCCCGTAGCAAAGGGAGTGCTGTGCCCTCCTTGTGCTACGCCATCATTCCTGTCAGATACGCCCCATCAACAGGAGCACGACCACGATCAGAAGGACCAGTCCCTTGCCACCGCTTGGATAGTATCCCCACCCCCTGCTGTGTGGCCAGGCAGGGAGTGCGCCCACGAGCACAAGAACTAATACAATGAGCAGAATAGTTCCCAACATTTCCATCTCTCCGTTCTGCCGAAAGTTCGGCGCTAAGTACCGACATCTGTAGAGTGACACACGTTAAGCCCATTGGGCTTGGCTGTAATAGGCAAGTCGGATTTTGCGTATTGTCTCCACCGTTAGCATCTCCTTCGATCACCCCCTACATCCTGGTATGTATCAGGATTGTAAGAGGTGGCTACGGTGGGTCAATTTTGGACGCCGATTTTCCTCAAAGGTGGGTCATTATTGCACGCCGCTTAACACGCAAAAACCATACGCTGCGTTTATTGAATAGCTTGGTGAGTTGCGCAGTTGGCCTCTGCTAATATTGACAACGAAATTGTTCAGTCCGCCTCTTGGTTGCAGTGCTGAAAACGGGATGGCTACAATCTTGTTGGTGCCCATGACGGAAAGGATTATGGAAGCCGGCTGCCCGTAATCATCGGACCTTACACACTCGATCCTGCCAAGATCTTCTCCCCTCAGATTGTATAAGTGATGTCCTTGCATAGCGCTCGATACATCCCAGTCCTGGGCCACACATACAGCAACAGGTTGAGCGATGAAATAGAAAAGGCCTCCAAAAGGCAAAAAACCTTTTGAAGGTTTTGTATCGGCACTTTTCGATACTCCCATTTCATAACTCCACGTCCCTTGAACTCAGGCCAGCGCTTACACCGGGTTTGATCCTGCAACAACGAAAATTGCCGAAAGAGGAAGAGAAAAGGTCAAAAGCAGGCAGTCCGGCAAGTACAACGGTGGAAACTTACTTAACTCAAGAGTTTTTACTGTTCAATACAAGCTGACCTTCAGGGTAAAAGCTGGAACAATGAAGAATTGTTGATCTTATCCACATAGTCGATTTGACAGCGGAGTCACTAAGCAAAAACATGTTTGCTGACTTTAGTACAAAAGTCAAGAACTGATTTGAAGTATGAAGTTAGGTAATTTACCATACAAGTTATCATTAAATGTAGATGTATCATTTGGTTGACAGAAATCCGATAATCAATGATGGATACCGAAATATCTTATGTTGAAACGAGAGTGTTATAGAAATTCACATGGACAACATGCAATATCCTGGGACCTCTGGGGAGGATGTTAATGGTCAACGCGATTCCCTGATAGCGGGGGCGTCAGGCAAATAAGATACGATAGCAAAGGGCAAGAGGATAAACCGACCTAATGTGGACATACCACTTCCTGGCATGGCAGACCACTTTGGCTCCAATTTTTATGATCGACTCTATAAATGGTCTACAGGCTACCGAAACTTAAAAGACTGTCCTATTTAGCGTTATGCGGCCCACCGTCCAGAATCTTTCTATATCCAAATCATTTCCGTTGTGCAGACTGGTTTGGTCAGGCTTTCACCTTTGGCAAGAAAGGTGGACTATCGCTGACCAAGAACTGGCGGCTATTACAAGGCATTGCTACTTACAGCAGCAGGGAAATGGAACAGTGTGAGGAGAGCGATTTTTTAGATAATGCAGTCTAGATCTTTAAGACTTTCGACTTTTAGAGACGGCGGTTTTCTTTGGATGGGAAGTGGAGGTAGAGGTACTCTCTATTCCACGTTTTGTCTGAGCCTTTGAGAGATACTGTGATGGTGCCCTGGAAGGAAGCTTCAAAGCTCGACCGGGCTTGAGAGGCTGAGAAGGCTTCATGCCATTTAGAGCAGCCAGCGCGGTGACAGAACATTTGTGCCTCACGGCAATGCCGGATAAACTGTCCCCGGATTTTACTTTGTATGAACTGATAGCAGAGGATCTCTGCGCTGCAGCGGCTTTGCCCACAGGTTTTTCCTCGCGCTGTGGATGTCTGGCAAGGGCTGTCAGAAGGTCAGCCCCTGTTCCGATAGGCAGGCGGAGCTCATACTTGGAGTATCCGGGAGGCGTGATAGACCGGCTCAGCTCAGGATTGCTGCTTTGGAGGATCTCTTCAGGAACCCCGATCTGTTTGCCTACCCAGGAGAGCTTCAATCCTCCCGGAACCGAAACGGTTTCCTGCAACGCAATGAAGTGCTCCGAACCCAAGCGAAAACCATAGAGATCGGGGTTTCTTATGATCTTTACAGCGGCAAATACTTTGGGGACGTAATCGCGTGTTTCGGCTGGCAAATAACCGTTTTCCATCAGATCCCAAAAGGTTTTGAGACCACTTTTGTCGAGTGCTCCTTGAACGGCGTTCTCGCCCGCATTATAGGCAGCAAGCGCCAAAGACCACGATCCAAATTGATTGTAGAGCAATGAGAGATATTTCGCGGCAGCTTTGGCAGCTCTCATGGGATGGCGTCTCTCGTCGATCCACTGATTTTGCGTTAGACCAAACCGGCTTCCCGTTTTCGGAACGATCTGCCACATTCCCACCGCGCTGGCATGCGAACGTGCAGTAGGCGAAAAACCGCTCTCGATCAAGGCGACATAGATCAGGTCCTTCGGCAGCCCCTTGAACATGAAGATTTGTTGAGCAGGCACCGCGTAGAAACGGGCACGATCAAGCTGGGTTTGAAGACTGCTATGATGCGTCTCGGAAAACCACTTTACCCAGGTATCGACAACTGGATGATCTGGGATGAGCAGATCGCATTTTGGAGCGGGATTCTCGTAGAATGTCGTTTTGGAATGCCAAAAACGCCAGACAGGATGGATAAAGACCTTACGCAGAGAATAAAAAGTTCCGCAGCCTAAAAGAAGCGCAAGGGTTCCCAGTCCAATCCATAATTTCAGTCTATCGAGGCGTTTTTTCTTGCTGCGTCGCATCAAAAGGGTTCCATAAGATCTTGAGAAATCAGATTATGAGCGCTACAAGTGTTTTCCCTTCCCCCAGGCCTGAGAGGCCTTTCAGTTGGACGAGAGTATGGAACCGATACTGAAAGTTCACCAACCCTTCTTCAGTCCATAAGCTTAAACGCTTTCTCAACCGTTATCAAGACGCCGCCCCGAACACCTTTTCCGTCGAACGATATCATCCCTCCGATCTATACGGAGACGACAAGCTTCGCCCACTGGGCATAGATGCCCTTTAGGACAAGATTGCTTCGTGACTCTTTGTGAAATAGGATCTCTCGCGCGGAGTGAATACATCATTGCAGCGGTAAGCGGGCGCAATCGCGGTATGCTAAAAATACAAGCCCTAGCGCGAAAGAGTGGTCTGCAGACAAGGATTTTCAAACATTGGGGAAAAGGCAGGAGAATCATTGTTCTCGAAAGCTGTTCGAAAAAGTCATGTACCTGCGGACGAAAAATTGAATCCTGCCCGATCACATTGTCAGGACTCAGATCCCTTCGCGCTTTTAATAACGTGAGAAGAATGGGTGACCCTTCGTTTCACATCTCTCCCCGCCTTTGAGAAATGGAACGCCAAAATCTTCGCTGTTTTCGAATCATTTGTTTACCGAATCGCAGCAAACTGACTCTTTCGAGATTGGCAAGATTTATGAAAACTTCTTCTGGCCCCAAGGTGGGAAAGAACCCCTTCTGGACGTAAACTGGGCTAAACCTTTACAAAAAGCCGCTTTCGCCACAGAATCCATGCGATTAGATACATAAACAGGATAATCAGGAGAGGGTGGAGCAAAGCAACGGTTTCCGGTTTTGCAATAGGGGTGTGGAAGCCTTTGAAAAGGTATAACTCGTAGTCTATCCCGCATGCCAGAAACATGAGTTGATTCAAAATCCAGAGCGTGGTGTCGAAGACTTGGGATAGCACGTATACGGTGATGGGATTCAGCCCGAGTATAATAAAGGGTTTAGCCCATCGAGAAAGATCCGCGATATTGATTAACCAGTGAAAGAATGCCAGGCTGACAAGAGCCACCCCCGCCATGAATATGCTGAAAGTGCTCGTCCATATGTTCTTGTTTATCGGCAGCCAGCGATCGAGTGTGTAGCCGGCGATGAGCAGAACCACGCCGGCGCATACCATTCCGACAACTTTCCTGCGCTCGGGCAAAGAAGACCTGAGCCATTGTCCCGTCAGCACTCCAAAAAGAGTGGTAGCGATTGCGGGAATTGTGCTCACAATCCCTTCCGGGTCCCATTTCCCATAATAATATGACCACATGTGCCCGCTTAGAAGATGCGAATCGAACCAGGCGGCAAAATTTTGTCCCGGTTCGAGCACGCCGGCGCCGATTCCGGGCACGGGTATGAACCGCATCATCAACCAGTAGGAGGCAAGAAGGCAGATAAGCCATAAGATGCGGCCTCTCAAATTCGCTTTGAGCACAACCAGAGATGCAAAAAAATAGCAAACGGCGATTCTTTGCAGAACTCCCGGTATGCGGACATTTGACAATGACAGGTCAAATGCTGCAAAAATATTGAGAAAAAGCCCAAGTGCAAACAGAATAATAGTTCGCCTCAGGATTCGGACCATAAACGCCGAATTTGATATGCCTTTTTCTTTTTTCTTTGCAAATGGAAAGACGAGCGAAACCCCAACTATGAAAAGAAAGGATGGAAAGACAGTGTCAGCAAAAGTCCATCCGTTCCATTCCGCATGACTCAAAGGCGAATAGACAGCCCCGGTATCCCCGGGGCTGTTCACAAGTATCATCAAGGCAATTGCAAAACCGCGAAAGGCGTCCAACGAGGCCAGGCGTCCCATAGGGGCCCCGAGCTTCTAATCGGGGATTAAGCAGGGCTGACGTTCCAGGCATTTCTCGGTCGACGATGAAAAGCATCCCTTCAGTTCCAGCTTCTCATTTTCAGGAGGCTGCTGCTTGGCAGGCGCCGGGGTACTCAATGAAACGATCCTCACTAGGCAAATCAAGACCGCATAAAGCGGCGCTTTCTTAATCTAAATCAGGTGGAGGTGATTCGGAAGGAGATAATCTCATAAGCTTACTGAAGGGGCAAGGTGAAACGTTTTCAGCCAATTGTGGGGAGAACCGGGGAACAGATAAATCGCAGGATTTAATCCCCTCTCATTAAGATGATCTGAAAGGACTGCTCGCGGGAATGAATTGGCGGCCAGTCATTTTCATTTTTATAAGGCCATTTCCAGCAATCCTGCGACCATAATTGGCAATACCTCCGATCCTCTGAGTTCACTATTCTTGCTCAGAAATGGGAACTCCTCAAGCGGTGCCTATTTTGCGTGTGCCCCAAGCATGCAGACAGGTGAGCCTCCATTGAACAGCCATCTGAAGTAGCCGGTAGATCCCGTTCAAAGACCTTTCATTCCATAAAATAGCCGAATGCCTTCATGATCATGTTTTAACTAGCCTTTGAGAAAAAAATTTCGATTCGGGCAGGCAAAAAAGGGAAACAACGGGCACACTATACCTTCATATTTTACTGTATGAGTAAATGAAAAATACATTCAAGACCTGATTTTCAAAAGGGGAGAATCTGCTACTCTTCAGCCATGAGTATGGTCTCTTTTTTTAGGAATCACAGGTGCTGATGGCCACACGCGTAGCTACGACAAGTATGAATCTATACGCAACGACTTAAATTATTGCGCAAAGACGTCGCAGAGTATCGTTTCCAATGGAAACGAGTATAATTTTTGCGTTGAAGGTCCAAAAAGAAAGATTTCAGTTTAACGAACGCTAAAGGAGGCCGATAATGAAGCGATTTCGAACAAGCAGTCTGCTTGCTGTTTTGGGAGGAGTGTCCGCGGCCGTGGTCCTTTCCTTCTTCGTGCCGATGCCGGCCCACGGGCAGGGACAGCCGGTACTGACGAGGCACACCCGTGAGGCGGTTTCAAGCGGGCAGGCGGCGTGGGTGGGCCGGCTCCCCGCAACGCAGTCCTTGCGGCTGAACATCGCTCTGCCGCTGCGCAACGAGTCGGAGCTCGACGAATTGTTGCAGCAACTTTACGATCCACAAAGCTCCTCTTACTGCCAGTTCCTCAGCGTGGAAGAGTTCACGGAGCGGTTCGGACCGTCGCAGGAGGACTACGACGCGGTGATTAGTTTCGCGGAAACATGCGGCTTGACCGTGACGGGCACCGCTCCAAATCGAATGATCGTGGATGTCACGGGGCCGGTGGCGAATATTGAGCGAGCGTTCCACGTGAACATGGGCGTGTATCAGCACCCGACAGAAGATCGTACGTTCTACGCTCCGGACCAGGAGCCAACGGCGGATTTGCCGATTGCCTTGTGGCATATTACGGGCCTTGACAACTTCTCCATCCCGCGTCCGGCCAGCCTCAGGAGATCTCCGGAAGCGAGGGGTGGCACCACGGGCTCGGGCCCCCGCGGATATTTTATAGGCAGCGACATGCGGGCGGCCTACTACGGTGTAACAGGTTCGACAGCCCTTAACGGTAGCGGTCAGTCGGTCGGGCTTCTGGAATTTGCAGGTTACAACATAAATGACGTCCAGACCTATTTTAACAACGTGGGGCAAAACCTCGCTGTCTCCATAGTTGGCGTATCAACGGATGGGTCCAGCTTGAGCTGCACGAAGAGCTGCGACGACTCCGAACAGGCGTTGGACATCGAACAGGCGATCTCGATGGCGCCGGGCTTATACCAGGTCCGCGTGTACGTATCCGATACCAGTGACGTCAGCATCTTCAACAAGATGGCTACGGACAATATCGCCAAGTCATTGAGCTGTTCGTGGGGATGGGATCCGGCTGACCCGACCAGTGACGACCCGATTTTCAAGGAGTTCGCATTCCAGGGTCAGAATCTGTTTGTGGCTTCAGGCGACAGCGGTGCGTATAGCAGGAGGTCCAGGTATGTATATCCGGCGGACGATGCATATGTCACGTCGGTGGGCGGCACGGACTTGACCACCGCCGGCGCGGGAGGCGCCTGGCAATCGGAAACCGCATGGCGCTACAGTGGCGGGGGGATTTCTCCAAACAAAATTGGGATCCCCAGCTACCAGACGACGAAGGGGGTTATCACCACTGCCAACGAAGGATCGACGACCTATCGCAATAGTCCGGACGTTGCCGCAGAAGCAAACACGGACAATTACATTTGCTACAACGGTACCTGCCAGGGAGGATGGGGCGGAACGAGTTTCGCAGCGCCCCGATGGGCCGGCTACCTGGCGCTGGTGAATCAACAATACACGACCGCGACGAAGAGTAAGAGTCCGGCCGGCGTTGGCTTCATCAACCCGACCATCTACACGATTGGGTTGGGGTCGGGGTTGACGAGCTATGGCAACAACTTCCACGACATCACTAGCGGCAGTAACGGCACCTACTCAGCAGAAATAGGTTACGACTTGGTGACCGGGTGGGGCAGTCCGAATGGGACCGGCCTGATCAACTCCCTTGTACCATAACGAGTTTGTAGAAAAAGTCCTTTTGTAGAGAGGTAGTTTCCCGACCAGTTCGGTTCTTTTCAGCTAGTTAATTTAGTCCAACGTAGAAACCCTTGCCCTGATGGCAAGGTCAGAGTTCAGTGGCTTTGCCATATGAACGCCCCATTTGCTGCATACCAAGGCTAAGTTGTATTGGCAAATCGTATAGTTTTGCGGGCTTTTGGGGTTGTTCATGTGGCTTTTCCGGGCAGAATCCGACCCGACAAAGCAGTCCGGATGCATAGCGCACAACTTGATGCATATGATCCGGGAATGAGAATACTTTAGACGACACCCTTCAGATCGAGAAAGTGGAGAGCTGTCCCACTTTGGCAGAATCTCAATTCAAATAACCATCCGAATTTGTGGAATAATCGAGGACTCTATCTGCATTTTCAACTTTAGCTTTATTAAAAAGCCCTTGTACTTTGGGAGCTGCGGAGTGAAGGTTGGCAAGTGAGTCTCTAAGCTCGTAAAGTTTTGTCTCAATCATGAATGCAAGTACCAACATCCGGTTTTCAAATCCCACCGTCTTTTCCATGATTCGATGTATCTCGTCCTGAAAAGACTGGAGATGAGGATACTGTTTCAGAAATTGCTCTCTGGCTTTGAGGGCTTCCTCCAATATCTCCTGAGAAGACCTCTCACGAAGTGCTGGTTCGTCCATTTTCATTCTCCATGTACAACAGGGCTAATGCTGTCTTCGTCAAGGCTTCTGGCAGATTCCAACTCCATCTTCATTTTGCTTCCTCACCCAACAAAGCCCAGGTCCTTAGATCTCCACGCCACCAGTGGCTATCCCTCCCCATTTCCTCGCTGGTTGCCCTTGGAAGATGCCCCACGACCCAAGATGTCGGCTCAATCCATACCCGAATATACCCTCATTTACACACGGCCACTCTAAAAATCCTTGCACAGGGACCTTTTGCCTGTATCATCCTGAGATTCACATTCTTTAGCTTTCCCCCCTGTTTGGTTACTCCCACTCGATGAGATAGAAATGAAAACCCCCAGATTGCTGCTGGTGATCGCCGTAATGGTCGGATTCGCTGCCCTTGCTTATGCTGGTTTTGATGAGGCTAAAGCGACTTATGACAGTTGAAGCAGTGTAATATTGCTACCCGTTTGCTCCCCTGCTAAATTCCCCTTGGCCCCTTCTAAATGGTGACTAAAATGTCCGTTAAGTGAAGGCTATGAGCGTTTTCAAAAGGTTAAACCGTTCCATCCCGAATTTCAAAGGAGAAGAACAATTACAAACTGGGCGAGACTTGGCGCCGGTAAGCTCCGCTCAGTTTTTGTTCAGTTGTCTTTGGGAGGGACTGCATGAGATTATGGTTACATTTTTGAAATTCGGAATTTCCATCCTGGAGATATGAAAAGTCCTGTTGAAGGCTGATTGATACAGTAATGTAGCTTCTTAACTACAGTTTAAGTGTAGGACGGCACGATGCACTGGTTCTGATATTTATGGTTGCGGATTTCTAATAGAGGGTCTTCTTAAAATTTCGAGCTTATCGAATCTATTGTCAGTCAGTCATTCCGGCCCTCCGGGAGTGGCTGTTCTCAGCAGGTCATTGTGAACAAAAAACTTAAGTGGCCCGGCAATCGACGTTCAGGCACATCTATTGCTCTCATTAAAGGAGATGGAGAAATTTACGCCGTGGCAGGTCATTGCCAAGGCTCGAAGATCGCTTGACTCAAACCGAGTATCAAAAGGAGGTCGAAAAGATGCAAAAAAAGATTTTCTCGGGAATGAAAGGCGGCTTGCTTGTATTTTCCGTATTGCTGCTTGCGCTTTGCCTGGTATCGATGGCAGCGGCAAAAAAACCGTCTTCCCCCACTCCCCCCACTTCTACCATAGATTCATATTTGGCAGCTTTGCCTAACGGTGTGCCTTTCCAAAATATCAAGAAAGCGATCGAGTTATTGGAGGCGGACGTCACTGCTTTGCAGACCGCAGTTGCCGCTCTGCAAGCTCAGATTGCTAATATCGGCAACTTCGAGTACCTGTCGCTTTCGTTTACCGCCAGCGGTGGTGTCGAGAACATTCCCATTACCGATACAAAAGGTAATGCTCCAGCATTTGCGGCAGGTGGGAAAAATGTGCGGTTCGAGGTGAGCTTCGTTCCCTCTCCTTTCGTACCACCTACCGACAGCTATATCATGGCAGCCTTGATCAGTCCTGGAACCACCAACACTAACTTCATCGGCACCAACAGCAGCGGAACGCAAACCGCCGGCAATCTTACATCGTTCCCCTCCACCACCCCTATTGCGGCAATAACCAGTTTCGCCAGCCTTGTCGCTGAAACAGAAACGACATTTGCCATTTCGACAGTCTTGGGGGCTCCGGCAGGGACATATCAGGTAAAGATTTTCTACTAATCGTAACTCCAACTCCTATTTTCACCACTCTTGCAGAGAGCCGGGAACTCGATCCGCCCCGGCTCTTACTTTTTGTCCAGGCCGCCCCTTTTCGCCATTTCCCCTTTGATTAATTTAGAATCACTGAAGTGTTGGCCGCATTATCACGGCAATTTCTCAACAAGGTCTTTCTCGGCAATA
>Ga0187862_10003055_pt1 | contig 16575 bp, 15 predicted proteins | sample June2016WEW_10_1_FD_133003 | JGI IMG/M metagenome (GOLD analysis project Ga0187862, IMG submission 133003) | Peatland microbial communities from SPRUCE experiment site at the Marcell Experimental Forest, Minnesota, USA - June2016WEW_10_150 | ecosystem: Environmental > Terrestrial > Soil >...
CGCACTACTCGCCACGCTGACGCGCGTCTTTGGGGAGATGCAGTCGCACCCCCAACTGATCCAGGCCTATCTGACCCCTTTTTGTTGATCCTTATGTCCCTTTATTTATGCGCGGACGTATAGCTTATTGGACCGGCGTCGCCCATGAGGGCTCCGGCGACACACAAAAAGCCGCTGAGTCGTGGCATCGTGCGGTCACGCCGCCCGAGCCCGCTCCGCGGCGCCGTGCCAACCAGCCGGGTAATGCCGCGGCCGGCGGCAGTGCTCAAACTTACTACCAGGGCCTCGCCTTTCAGAAGCTGGGTCAAATGGACAGAGCCAAAACGCTTTTCCAAGAGCTGCTCGAATCCGCGCGGAATGAGTTGAAACAGCCCGCGCCTCTCGCCGGACGAGAAACGTCACAGCGCGTCCGCACTGCCAATGCCCATTACCTCGCCGGTCTTGGATACCTGGGCCTCAAAGACCGGGCGCAAGCCAAGACTGAACTCAGCCAGGCAGTCCAGATGAGCCCCGACCTGTTGGGCGCCAGAACTGCTTTGGCGTCCCTCCCATGAACTCAGCGTACCTATCGCTGCCGGTCTGAGCGTCCGGTCCAGTCACAAAATAGCCGTTTTGCGTTATTGTAGCCACATGAGTTCTATTTCACTCCACTCAGTTCGTGACAGTGCCGGTGCGGGTGTGCTCGCCGTGCTCATGCTGGCTTTTGGCGCCTTCGCTGCCGGGGCCCAGGAAACCAAGCCTGTGACTCCGCCGGCTCCCGCCGAGGCGAAGGATAAGGATAAAGATAAGGCCGCCGACAAGGAGGCCCCGCTGCCCGCCGACGCGCATGTGGCGCAGACCATTCAACTCGATGGCAAGCCGCTGCACTACACCGTCACCGTGGGCACGCTGCCGGTCTATGACAACGGCAAGAAGGTCGCAGAGGTGGTCTTGACTGCGTACACCATGGAGGGCCAGGACAGGCCGGTCACCTTCGCGATGAATGGCGGTCCGGGCGCGGCCTCCGTCTTTCTCAATTTCGGCGCCATCGGACCGAAGCGCCTCGAGTTCGGCGTGGAGGGAGACAGCCCGTCGGATCCGGCGAAGCTAACCGACAATCCGGGTACGTGGCTGGATTTCACCGACCTGGTGTTCATCGATCCGGTCGGCACCGGTTACAGCCGGTCGCTAATCCCGGCGGTCGAAGCCAAGATTCAGTTTTACACCACCGATAACGACATTCATTACCTCTCGCGCATCATTTACGACTGGCTGGTTGCGAGCGGGCGTCTGAGCTCGCGAAAATACTTTGTCGGAGAGAGCTACGGCGGCTATCGCGGCCCGCGGATCACGCATTACCTGCAAACGCAGCTCGGCGTGGCGATGAACGGCGTGGTGCTGGTCTCGCCGTACCTGAATCCGGCGCTGGACGACAACCGCGACGTCTCTCCCGTTCCGTGGATGCTGACGCTGCCGTCGATTGCGGCGGCGCATCTCGAGCGCGAGCACAAGCTGACGCCGGAAGCGATGGCGCGGGTAATCGCGTACACTCGCGGCGAGTATGCCACCGACCTGCTGAAAGGCCGCTCGGATCCGGAGGCGACGCCGCGAATCGTGAAACGCGTGACCGAGATGACCGGCCTGGAGGAAGAGTTTGTGCGGCGGGCCGGCGGCCGGCTGGATACCGGCGCCTATCTGCGCGAGGTCTTCCGCGAGCGCGGTAAGATCGGCAGCGTGTACGACTCGAATGTGACCGGGTATGACCCGTACCCCTTCGCTCCCGAGCAGCGCGCCAGCGATCCCATGCTGGAGAGCATTATCGCGCCGACCACTACCGCGATGGTGGAGTTTGTTACCCGCGTCGTCGGCTGGAAGGCGGACGCGCGCTACAACGCGCTCAGTCACGAGGTGGGCTCGCAGTGGGATCGCGACAGCCGCTCCCTGCGCATCGGCGCCGTGCCCGATCTGAGACAGGCGGTGGCGGCCGATCCGAAGTTGCGCGTCATCATTGCCCACGGCTGGAACGATCTCTCGTGCCCTTTCATGGGCTCCGTCCTGACGGTGGACCAGATGCCGTTGATGGGCGATCCGACGCGCGTGGCCGTGCGCGAGTATCCAGGCGGCCACATGTTCTACAGCCGCCCGGGCAGCCAGGCCGCCTTGCGCACAGACGTGCAGGCAATGTTCGGCAAACACTAAGCTGACGCTAAGTCGCTCCGCGGCGGCTACCTCATTTTGGAAGGCAACTTAATTGTCCTGCCGGCAACCAGGAACGCACCTTTTCCGAGGTGATGAATCGTCCGCGGGTGTTTCACCGAGGGGTCGATCCACGCTTGGACCACTTCGAGGATAAAGAAGCAGTATTTGGCTATCATCCTCGTATCGACGACCTTGCATTCGAGATTCGCGTAGCACTCGTCGATGAGCGGTGCGTTGACTCGCCTGGCGGCCGCCGGGGTGAGGCCAAAGGTCGTGAACTTGTCGGTCTTTGCCCCTGAAGTGTTCCCGCAGCCCACCACCTTCGCCGCCAGGTCCACGGTCGGGATGTTGATGACACATTCCTTGGTAGCCTTCAAGGTGTCGAACGTGTAGTTCCGGTTGCTGATCACGCAACCCACCAGCGGCGGTTCGAACTCCATCACCGTGTGCCACGACATGGTCATGATGTTCGGCCGCCCCTTGCGCATGGTCGTGACCATCACGACCGGCCCCGGCTCAAGCAAGCCATAGACCTTAGGCAAGGGAAAGAGTCTTTTCGCCATCTCGGCACCTCAGTTTCGAGAGCGTTCGACAATTGGAGGCTACGGTCATCGCCGCGCGGCCTTTCCATGGAATCAATGTACACCACTTGACTCTCTCGCGCGATCCGGCCTGCCGCAATTTGATTGACAGGAACCGCACTTTGGCCACATAATGTGTCGGACCAACCGTTGGCTGCCACGTGGCGTTGAGAAGGTTGGCGGGAATCCCGGAGACCATAAGGAGGATTTGGCGATTATGCCCTTAACGTCCGTTGTCAGAAAGAACTGGCCGTTATTTGTCTCAGGCGCGCTCGCCCTGCTGGGCGTAATCGTCTTTCGGGCGTGGTTGGACTGGGATGCGCTGGGTTTGACAGTTAGACTGCAGGACCTGAGTGGCTTGTTAGCGCCTCTTGCCTTCGCCGCGGCCGTCATCGAACGGGCGGTCGAGATCCTGGTGAGCCCGTGGCGCGACTCGGAAGCAAGTAAGCTGGAAAAAGCCCTGGCCGCCATCAAGGCTAGACCCGCGGACCCTGCCGTGAACGCACAGAACGCCGCCGATCTGAAAGTTGTCTCGGAGACGCTCGACGAGTACCGGGGGAACACGCAACGGTACGCGTTTGCCGTTTCGCTCACGTTGTCTGTCCTGGTGAGCATGGCCGGCGTACGTGCGCTCGGGAATTTTGTCGATGCGAACAAACTCAAGGACCCCGTGTTTACCCATGGCGCGCAGTACTTGTTCTTTCTTTGTGTCGATGTAGCCCTTTCGGCTGCGCTCCTGGCGGGCGGAGCGGATGGCATACACTCGCTAGTCAATGCAGTTACGAGTTTCTTTGACGCGTCGGCAGACAAGTCGTCGAAGGCATAACGCGGTCTCGCTGGACGCCGCTCGGTGGACGAAATCGCACCTTTGCTTCTGGTCTCCGCAGCGCTCTTAGCGTCTGAGGTCCGCACTGGCGGCCGCGCCGTTGCGCAGGTGGGCCAGCACCTCGGGCGGGACGTGCAGGTTGCCCTGGTAACCCGACCCGAGCTTGACGCCCGGCTTGACCGTTTCGCCGTGGAAATCCGATCCGCCGGTGACCAGCAGACCGTAGCGGCGCGCCAGTTCGACGAAGTATGCGGTCTCTTCCGGGCCGTGATCGCTGTGATAGGCTTCGATGGCGTTCAACCCGGTGGCGCAGAGTTCGGGCATCATCTCCGCCACGTCGCCATGCACGCGGGTCGGGTGAGCCAAAGAGGCGATTCCGCCCGCCTGGCGGACCACCGCGACGCCTTCCGCAAACGTCGGCTCCTGGCGGTAGACGTAAGCTTGCGCCGATTCGTCGAGGTAATCGTCGAAGGCCTGCCGGTAGTTCTGCACGTAACCCTTCTCCAGCAGGATGGCGGCGAAATGCGGCCGGCCGGTCATGCCGCGGCCGCGCGCCTCGGCTTCCTCGAGCGTGATGTCGAAGCCCAGTTCCCGTAGTCGCGCCACCAGGCGGATGTTGCGGTCCTTGCGCGCCTGCTGCTGCCCGCGCACCCAGCCGCGAAAGTCCGCGAGCGCGTCCGGCGCCGGGAAATAGCCGAGCAGATGCGTCGAGTGCCCGCGCAGCTTGGTGGAAAGCTCGATGCCGCACACCAGGTCCAGGCCCGCCGCCTGCGCCACGGGCAGCGCCAGGTCGTAGCCCTTCAGCGTATCGTGGTCGGTGATCGCCAGTGCGGTCACGCCGCCGCGGACCGCATCTTCGATCAGTTTTGACGGCGCCAGACTGCCGTCGGATTCATTCGTGTGCGAGTGCAGATCGATCAAAACGGATTAGACCCAGATGCTCCAGTGTAGCCCAGATTCGATCGGCGCTTTCTTGTGGGGTCTGGCGCCCCGAGTGGACCGTCACCTCGGCGTGGAGCGGCGGCTCGTACGGATCGGAAACGCCGGTGAATTGAGGAATCGCTCCCGCCAGCGCTTGCTTGTACAGACCTTTGACGTCGCGTGCGGCCAGCGTTTCGACCGGGCACTCCACGTACACTTCGACGAAGTTGGGAATGCGCGCCCGCACTTCATCGCGCACCGCGCGGTAGGGCGAAATGGCGGCCGCGATGGCGATCACCCCGTTGCGCGAAAGCAACTCGCACACGTAGCCGATGCGGCGGATGTTTTCGTCCCGGTGCTCCTTGCTGAAACCGAGCCCTTTGGACAGGTAGGTGCGGACTTCGTCGCCGTCGAGCACTTCCACCTTGGCCCCGTGCGCGCGCAGCCGATTCTCGATCAGCCCGGCCATGGTGCTTTTACCCGCTCCGGATAGCCCCGTGAACCAAAGCGTAAAGCCCTTGTGCATTGGCTAGGAAGCCGCGCGGCGGGAGCCATCCGGCGCGAAATGGATGCCGCATTCCTTCCTCGAGTCCACTTCCCACCACCAGCGGCCGGCGCGTTCGTCCTCGCCTCCGAGGACGGCTCGCGTGCACGGCGCGCAGCCGATGCTGGTGTAGCCCTGCTCGTATAGCGGATGCACCGGAACGTGGTACCGGCTGAGGTAGGCATCCACCTGTTGCGGGCTCCAGTCCGCTACCGGCGCCAGCTTGAGGCGGCCCGCTTCCTCCGACACTTTCGGCACCGCCGCGCGGGTTCTGCCTGGTCCCCGCCGCAGACCGGTCGCCCAGGCGTCGAACTCCTGGAGTTTGCGGTCGAATGGCCGGACCTTCCGTACGTTGCAGCACATCCGGCGCATCTCCGCGCTGTCATAGAACAGGTTGGGCCCATGTAGCTGCACCATCGCGCACGTTTCGGCCGGGTCGGGCTTCACCACTTCCACGCTGATGCCGTAACGCTGCCGCACGGTCTCCATCATCGAAGTGGTCTCCTCCGGCAGCCGCCCTGTATCCAGCGTGAAAACCCGGAACGGCAATCCGGTGCGCCACGCCAGGTCCACCAGTATCATGCCTCCCTTCTGAAAGCCGGTGGCGATGGCGAAGCGTTCTTCGTACGTTTCGATCACCCACCGTAGCAGGTCGGAGGCTGCTACATTTTCGAGATGGCTATAAGATCCCAATCTCTATCAGGATTACCCAGAATGCGTCTTTTGTCAAGAGCCGTTCGTGTGGAGCTCATCGCCGCCTGGAACGACTCCACCATAGCACGTGGGGGCCGGGCATGACCGGTCGGTCGCAAAAGCGCGGGCGCCCCTTACGCCTCCGGCAGCAGTTCGCGCAGACACTCGATCAGTTGCGCCGGAAAAAACGGCTTCCGCAGGAAACGCACCCGGCGCGACTTCGACAAGGTCGGCGTCTCCTTTGTCTCTCCCGAGATCAGCAGGATCTGAGCTTCGGGAAGCAATTTCAATACGCGCTCGGCCAGTTTAATCCCGTCCATCTCCGGCATGACAATATCGGAAATGAGCAAATCGACCGTCTGCCGCTGGCAGATCTCGAGCGCCGCCGAAGGCCGCCGCGCCACTAGCACGTTCACCTTGCGCCCGCCGAGCATCCGCTCGACCAGCCGCAGAATTTGCGGATCGTCGTCCACGATTAAAACTGTTTGCGGCTGGTTCATGCGAATCTATCGATTCTACGAATGCCCCGCACCGCGCGCAAGAGGGGGGGCTCCGATAGTAACAATTGGACGCCGGGTCGGGTGGCCGGGTGAAGACGCGGGCGCGTGCGCCGGCGCAATCGCTTACCATGGAGGGCATGATGTTACATCGCCCTATGGCCGCCCTGTGCGCGGCCCTGCTCGCGTGCGCTTGTTTTGCCCAGGCGCCCTCCAAGAAAGGACAACCCCACGTGAAGAAGCAATCATACGGAAAGATGCCGGATGGCACTCCAGTGGATTTATATCTGATCGCCAACGCCAACGGCATGGAGGCCCACCTGACGCCGTACGGCGGCGCGCTGGTATCGCTGACGGCGCCCGACCGTCACGGCGCGCTCGCCGACGTAGTGCTGGGCATGGAGACGCTGGACGGCTGCCGCACCCAGACCGCCTTCTTCGGCGCACTGATCGGCCGCTACGGCAACCGCATCGGCGGCGCGCAGTTCCCGCTCGAGGGCAAGACCTATCGCCTGCCCGCCAACGATGGTCCCAACACGCTCCACGGCGGGCCGCTCGGATTCGACAAGCAGTTGTGGCAGGCGCGGGAAGTGGCCTCCACGGAAGGACCGGCGATCGAGTTCACCTACGTCAGCAAAGACGGCGAAGAGGGCTTCCCCGGCACCTTGACCGCCAAGGTGATTTACACGCTTGCCAATAAGAACGAGTTGAAGATCGATTACACGGCTACCACCGATAAGCCCACCGTGGTCAACCTCACCAACCACGCCTATTTCAACCTGAAGGGCGCCGGCGAGGGCGACATCCTGGGCCACCAAGTCACTATCGACGCCAGCCGCTTCACGCCGGTGGATGCGACGCTGATTCCCACCGGCGAACTGCGGGCCGTGAAAGGCACTCCGTTCGATTTCACCAAGGCCACCGCCATTGGCGCCCGTATCGAGAACGACGATCGGCAGATCAAGTTCGGCAAAGGCTACGACCACAACTGGGTGCTCGACAAAACCGGCGCCGGGTTGACCAAGGCGGCGGAAGTGTACGAGCCGACGACCGGCCGCGTCATGCAAGTCTGGACCACCGAGCCGGCCCTGCAGTTCTACACCGGCAATTTCCTGGATGGCACGCTTCACGGCAAGGGCGGCAAGGTGTACCCGCGCCGCGGCGCACTCTGCATGGAGACGCAACACTACCCGGATTCGCCCAACCATCCGGCTTTCCCCTCCACCGAGCTGAAGCCCGGCGCCACCTACCACACAACGACGGTCTACAGCTTCTCGGCCAGATAGCCTGGGGCTTCTTCACTCGGGCCAGAGGCAGCGGGTCAGTTTCCGAGTGGCCGATGATCCGCTCAGAAAGAGCCCCATTCCAGTAACCGGGCTCCTGCGGTGCTATCGTCTAAACGAGAGAGCATCCGAGCGGTAGCAGTCAAGGCTGTTTTGCCTCCCATACCGATAGCGATAGTCCAACGATTGTCAAAGCGAAAAGCATTGAGTTTGCGAAGGATGCCGGTGGTGTCCCCGCCCGGACAATCGGGATGAAATGGAGAATCACCGCTCTGCCCAGATCCTGGACCGCTAGCAGTGCAAACATCGATGCGATCAGGCTGCGATACCTGACCAACACCAGAACACACAGCAGACCGATGAGCAGACGGTTGAGACTCGCAACTGCCCAAATTGCCACTACGGTCTGTGCGCCTGCGGATGTGTATGTGTCAAGTGGGATGCCGTCTGCCCCCCTCAGGACATAGTTGCCGTTGAATATGGTCAGCACACACTGGAGGATCTTCACGGCCACGACCACCGCGAACAACCAGAGCGCGAGCTTACGGCCGCGATACGTATTGTCCACGAGCTGTGGAAGAAGCCTGCTAAACACTGCCCTTCTTTTCCGGGCGGCCCAGTCGCAAACATGAGCGGCGGGACGACGCAACATGACACCGCTTGCGATACCGGCCTCCAAGCTTCTGCGCAATGGGATCGTCGAGCGCAAGCACAAGGCTTTCGCGATTGTAGCATGCCGTAGTTGCTGTGAAACGGCGCTTCCTGAACCTGTCGGCTTGCCCGGCCGGAGCGGGTTGTGGGCGGATGACGCACCACTCTTCCAAAGCTCCTCGCAGGCCCGGCCAACTGGGCGGCGGCCGCCTCCGTACGAGTCCCCGACCCACCGGTAAAGTTTCGGTGTTAGGGAGGAGTAAAGCACGTACGACGGTTCACTCATTCTCTGAAGCTAGCATGGCGACGGCTCAATCTACCGTACCTGCGGCATATTGGTTTAGACTGACCCTGTGCGGCTCGCTCTCGGAACGTTTCTTGCATTTCTTGCTGCTGCTTCGGCTACGGCGCCGGAAATGACTCTGGTTGCCTACCTCGGTGGCGCGGGAACGGATGACTGCGACGGCATCACGCTCGATCGGGCGGGCGACATCTACCTGGGTTGCCACTCGGACTCGCCGGACTTTCCGCACCTGCCCGCCAAGGCTGTGTCGCGGTCCCACGACGATATGGACGCGGTCGTCTTGAAGATCGAGGCCCGAACGGGCCGAATCGTCTGGGCCACGCGTATCGGCGGCAGCAAATGGGACGCCGCCGGCGATCTCCAAGTCGGGAACGATGGGTCTGTGTACGTGTTGGGTCAGACGGAGTCCGCCGACTTTCCCACGACTGCGGACGCGGTGCAACGTCAGTTCGGGGGACCGCGTCGAGATGTGGTTGTGCTGAAGTTGGATGCCGGCGGGAAAATTGTATACTCCACTTTCCTGGGCGGCACGAAGAACGACGAGCCCTCGTCCATCGCCGTCGCGGACGACGGCACGGTCTATGTCGGCGGGGTAACGATGTCGTCGGATTTTCCAGGCGCGCGCGTCGGCCAATTTGGATCCGGCGGGCCGCCCGATGGGTTTGTCGCGCGCTTGCGGCCTGGCGATCCGAAGAGTCTGCAAACGGTCTTGATTGGCGGGACGGGAAGGGAGCAGGTCACCGGTGTGGCGCTCGATAAGTCCGGCAACCTCGTTATCGCGGGATTCACCACCTCCAGTGACTTCCCGGTGAAGAATGGCTTGCAACCGCGTTTTGGCGGTGACGGAGATGCCTTCCTGGCAAAACTGCGAGTCTCCGACTGGAAGTTGCTGTTCTCCACCTACCTGGGAGGCTCAAAGGTGGATGCAGCCTACGGGCTAACGCTAGACTCTTCGGGCAATCCGATCGTCTCCGGAGTAACCGCATCGGGCGATTTCCCGAGCACCCAGTCCGCGTTCCAACCGCGGCTGCGCGGCTCCGTCGATGCCTTCGTGACGAAACTCAGCGCCGACGGCAGCCGCATGCTCTGGTCGACATATTACGGAGGGTCCAGGGCCAACTCCGATCAATTTTTGGGAGGCAGCCTGGCGGTTGACGAGGCCGGCCGCGTCTGGTTCACCGGCATGACGAATTCGCCGGATCTGCCCACGCGGAATCCATCGCAGGCAGCCTACGGCGGCGGCGATTTCGACGGCTTCCTCGCGGCTCTATCGTCTGACGGTGCCAGGCTCTGTTATGGCTCGTACTTCGGCGGAAACGGTCATGACACCCTGGAAGGGCTGGCCGTCGGAGGCGGAAAAATCTATGCCTCCGGCATCACTTCATCGACGAACCTCCAGCAGAAGCACTCACAAATCCAGCGAGGCTACGGAGGTGGTCCCTATGACGCAATTATCGTCGGCTTGGACGCGCCGGTAGATCGCAGTTGTCAGGGAAAAGGAGGTGGAGGCAAGTCCGGCGCTCAAGAGAGCGCCTTGCCGCAGGTCGCGGGGGCTATCACGCCGAATCCGAGCCCGCCAGTCCCCAGTGTAGCGGCGGCAGGAAGTGAGCTTCCTCCACGGAAAAAAGGCGGCAGTTCCGCATGCCGCACTCCAAGAGAAGCTGCGCCCTCGACATGTCCTAACTAACACCGTGCAGCGGCTCCGGTTGCGGCAAATCGTATTCTGCTTCCGGGGCGCATACGGTTTAAGCGCCCAGCCGCTGCCGGCCGTCTATGACGAGACTGGAAACCGTCCCCCTCAGTGCAGGCGCGATGCAGCGAGGACGATGGCGACAGCCACTAGCGTCCCAATCAGCAGCCAGGCGCCCGGGTGTCCGAAGTTGATCGTGTAGCCAATCCCGAAACGTTTCTCAACGAGCAGGGCCGGGTCGTCGCTGTTAACGTAGAAGAGGCCCAACTTCCAATACCGATCGGCGGTGCGGTCGCCCGCGGGAATTACTCCTCCAGCAGCGGCGGCGCCGGCAAGACGCGATCCACCCTGGCCGGCGCGAATCAGTAGGAGCGTAACCACCACCGTGAAGCTGAGGCTCAGAACGAGGATAGGAACAACCCCGGGCGGTCCGGTTCGGACCGCCGAGAGCGCCAGGATGCCTGCCCAGGCGAACACGAGGGCCAGGAAATACTCTGCGGCGACGAGGATCGAGACCACGGTGCGGCGGAAGTAGTGCTCGCTTTCGCCCGCCGCTCCGCCCATGCGGATCACGCGCGACCAGCGCAGGATCGCATGGGCAAAGAAGCCGAGCAGGGCACAGAAAAAAGCGCCCGTGAGCAGGGGCAAGAAGACTCCAATGAAGCTGCGCGTGGCCCAATTGTCAGGTTGGCCGTTCATTCCCCAATGGATGGGGAAGCGGTCAGGGATCTCCGTCCAGTGGAGGCCGAGCCAGACGGCGACCGCTGCCAGGAGAGCGAACGGGCCAATTTGGACGGCCCACCCGCCCGGCAATCGTACCTCGTGGGGCGTGAGCGCCGCTTCACGAACGGTGGCCGGTACCGCCGCGTGCGGACACACCCTCTGACGAGCCCGGTAGTAGGCGATGAAGCCGCCTACCGGCTGAAGCACCAGCCCGACGACGATCAGGGTGTCGTTTGACGGCTGGGGAATCCATAGACCGCTGAGGGCCACGGCAATGGCGATGATTCCGTAAATCAACACCTCGACTCGGTAGCGGCCAAGGATGGAGCGCCCCTCGGCTGAATCGCGGAAATCGGGCGCGATGGTGACGGCGAAGTAAATGTCGGGCCGCGTCAATCGTGGCATCACGTAGGAGATCGTCACGAGCAGACCGATCATCAGGATCATGATCAGGCTCGGAAGCAGAAAGGATGGCGTGCTCATTTTGAGCCTCCCCGCTGGACTAAGATCCAGCTTGCGATGTCTTCGATCACCGGCTCCACCACGTGGCCTGGCTTCTGGTAGTCGGCCGGAGTACCGAGGCCTGTGCCAGGGGAACTGCTGGGCATGAACAGGTGGAAGAGTCCCGGGTAGACTTTTAGTGTGACTTCCGGTTTGCCCGCCAAGGCCTTCTTCCAGCCGTCGAAATCTTCGGAGGTCACCTGGTAGTCGCGTTCTCCGCGCAGGATGAGCATGGGGATCTTGAGCTGTGCGGCCACCTCGGCCGGATGGTAACTGCGCAGGTCGAGAAAATAGGACCCGTAAATCGTCGTGCCCAGAACGTTCAGCTTGGCGTCGGCGGCGAGCGTCGGGCTCTCGATTTCCTTGGCCGACTGCTCCGCAGCCTCAATCTGCTTCTGGGCTGCGGGGGCGATCTTCCCATCGAGGCCGGCGATGTATTTGAGCTGCTCGACGATCACTTGCTCGAGCGGACGGGTGGTGCCGGCCAGCATCACGAGGCCGGCCACCTGGGCTTCGCCTTGGGCGATACGCGGCGCGAGCATCCCACCCAGGCTGTGCCCCAGCACGAAGATGCGACGGGAATCGATCTCCGGCCGCTTCGCAAGCAGCGCCACGGCCAGCCGTGCATCTTCCACCGTCTCTTCGTGGACCGTCAGGCCAGCCCCCTGCACCTTGATTTCCTTGCCGTACTGGAGCGTCCTCTTGTTGTAACGTACGACGGCGATGTTCCGGCTCGCCAGGCCCCAAGCGAGATCCTTGAACGGTTTATTGGGGCCGATGGCCTCGTCCTGATCGTGGGGTCCGGAGCCGTGCACCAGCACGACGGCGGGGAATGGTCCCGTGCCGTTGGGAAGGGTCAGGGTGCCCGGGAGTTGCCAGGGTGCGCTGCCGACCGTGATCTGCTGTTCATGAAAGCTAGAGGGCTTGGCGTAGTTAGGGGGCGTCCACGGTGCGTCCGACTCCACCGGCACGACGAAGAATCCAGCGACGCGGCTTTTCGAATCAAAGACCCATTTAACGTTTAGCGTCGCCTTTTCAAACTTCGAGGTCACCAGCACGACTTGGTAACCCTGGACCGTCTGGACACGCGTCCCGGCAATGGACTGGAAGGCGCCCATCTGCCCGACGAGACCATCCCAGAACTCGACCAGCTTGGCGGCAGGCATCGCTGAGGTCATCGCCTCGTCAAAGTGGGTGACGATGAGGTCGAATTGCCGCGCCGCCGACTGTTGCGTCAAGTCCTTGGCGAGGGACTCGAGGTCGGATGTCGTTTTTGGTGTAGCGAGGCTGGCGGCGCCAAGCCCTGCAATCCACAGCAGCGGAAGAGCACTCTTTATGGTCATTTTATTCCTCTCGTTTGGAGTTTCCGGGTGAGATTGTCCAACTCACGAACGATGGCTGCCCCGGGCACGCCTTCAGTGATCGCTCGCGCTACCAGTTCCTGAAGGCGGCGCGTGAACCTCGCGTGGGACTCGGGTGTGGCCTGTGGTCGAGGGCGCTCGACCACGGTAGCACCGCGTCCCCGCTTCAAATCCAGCCAGCCCTCTTCCGCGAGAATGCGGTAGGCCTCCGCGACCGTGTTGTGGTGGACTCCGAGATCCATCGCGAGCTCACGGACGGTGGGGAGTTGGCTACCAGGGCGAAACTGTCCCGCCACCAGCAAGGTGCGGAGCCCGCTGGTGATCTGCTCGTAAGCGGCCTCCGAGGATGCCAAGTCGATCTTCAGTACCGGTGCCCTTTGGCTCATTGTATACTGTCTATGTACAATATACAAAGGCGAGACGATCCTGTCAAGCCTCTTTGTCGAACATTTCTTGAGGGGCCGCCACCGCCCCGAACAACCATCGGTGTTGCGAAATTCCCTTCACACCAACAAAGAGCCAGGGAATTTCCGTTCCGACATGTGGCTGGGCCGCTCCGGTCGGATCGCGCGCGCCTCGGAAGGAGCCGGGCTGCCCATGCGTCCTGGTAAACTCCGTTCCACGAAAGTGGCGATGCTCGACCCCCCAGGGCGGATGGACGATACGTCGCCAAACCGCAGAATGACGGCCATCGGTGCCGGCAACGCCAAATCCGCGAGAGCGTTGTCGCGCATTGTTGGAAGCCGTTCTGTCGTGCGATCGCACTCCTCGCGCGCAGGTGCTTATTCTTATCAATCCGCGCGCTATTCGTAGTGCAAAGCTAAGGACCGGATGCGCCGGTGAGTTATCTTTGTTAATTAAGCAGCTCTGTATCTTACGGCTCCGAAAGCAGGCTGGCGGCTGGAGTATACTTGATCCGAGTCTGGGATTCCAGGGACGGGAATACCTGGGATACACAGATTCTGGATCTGTTGGTGAGCATTCGGAGGGGGAGCTGGTGCGCGGACTCGCTGGACTATGGTTTGTGGCGGCATCCGCCGTGATGTTGCATGGCCAACCCAGCGTGCTCACCTGGCACAACGACAACGCGCGCACAGGGCAGAACCTCCAAGAAACAACTCTGACGCCAGCCACCGTCGCTTCAAGTGCATTCCAGAAACTCTTTGTGATCGGTGTGGACGGAAAAGTGGACGCCCAGCCGCTCTACGTACCGTCGGTGGCAATTCCCGGACAGGGCATCCACAACACGCTATACGTGGTGACGGAAAACGATAGCGCTTACGCATTCGATGCCGATACCGGCGTCCAGCTTTGGCGGGTCTCCCTGCTCGGGAGCGGTGAGACGCCGTCCGACGACCGGGGTTGCAGCCAGGTGACACCGCAGATCGGCATTACTTCCACTCCCGTCATCGATCCGCAGATGGGACCGAACGGAGCGATGTATGCTATCGCCATGTCGAAAACCGCGGGCACCTATCTGCAGCGCCTCCACGCGCTGGACCTGACTAATGGGTCCGAGTTATTCGGCGGCCCAGTCGAGATACAAGCGACTTATCCTGGATCGGGCGCCGAAGGCTCGGGCACTCTTCTGACCTTCGATCCCGCGCAGCACAAGGAACGCGCCGCGCTGATCATCCTGAATAACGTGGTATATACGGCTTGGAGTTCGCACTGCGACATCCCTCCCTATACCGGTTGGGTTATCGGCTATAACGAAACCACGCTCGCGCAAGTGAGTCTCTTGAATCTCACACCCAATGGAAGCGACGGCGGAATGTGGGGCGCGGGTTCGGGCCCGGCTGCGGATTCGGCCGGGAATCTGTATCTTCTGATGGGAAACGGAACATTCGACACCACGTTGAACAGCGCCGGCCTGCCGGAGAATGGCGATTATGGCAATGGGTTTGTGAAGTTGTCGACGAGCGGGAACCTGGCCGTGGCGGATTACTTCACGATGTGGAACACGGTGTCGGAATCGGGATCCGACGCCGACCTCGGGTCGGGCGGAGCCATGGTTTTACCCCCGCTGACCGATGCCAACGGGCACACCCGGATGTTAGCGGTGGGGGCCGGCAAGGACGAGCATATCTACGTGGTAGACCGTAACAACATGGGTAAGTTCCTTCCCGGCGCGAACGCCATTTATGAGGAATTGCCAAGTTCATTGAGCGGCGGCGTGTGGTCCAGTCCGGCGTGGTTCAACGGCAATCTGTATTATGGCGCGGTAGGCGACCAGCTTAAGCAGTTTGGCTTCTCCGGCGGCGCATTCGGCGCTAACCCGCTCTCGCTTTCGCCTACCGGCTTCGGTTATCCAGGGACTACGCCTTCGATCTCCGCCAACGGAACGTCCAACGGGATCGTGTGGGCGGCCGAGAACACCGACCCCGCCGTGCTCCACGCGTACGACGCCGCCGACTTATCGACTGAGCTTTACAATAGCAACTCGGCGGCCAACGGTCGCGACCGATTCGGCACCGGGAACAAGTTCATCGTGCCTACGGTCGTGAATGGAAAGGTCTACGTGGCGACAACGTCGGGTGTTGGCGTGTTCGGGATCGTCGCGCCGCCCAACGTTCATATCGACTCCCCAGACAACGGCGCGTCCGTTTCGGGCACCGTGACAGTCTCCGGCTGGGCGATTGACAACGCTACGACGGTGGGAACCGCGATTGGCAGCGTTCAGATGCTGGTGGATGGAACGGCGGCAGGCACGGCGACTTACGGCGTCAGCCGGCCGGATGTGTGTACGGCTTATCCAGGACGTCCCGGTTGCCCCAACGTGGGGTTCACATATTCCCTGAATGCGGCGGCGCTGACGGCAGGGTCTCACACCGTCACGGTTACCGCCACGGATTCCGACAGCCCGCCCAACACCGGTTCGGCCAGCTTGACGGTCATCGCCGGTGGCACCGCCGCCGTGATACCGTCCGTGCACATCGATTCGCCGGCCCAAGGCGCGGCCGTTTCGGGCACCGTGACGGTCTCCGGCTGGGCGATTGACAACGCCTCGGCGGTGGGAACCGCGATTAGCGGCGCAAAGGTTTTGGTGGATGGAACGCCGGCGGGCAATGCCACTTACGGCGTCAGCCGGCCGGATGTGTGCGCGGCTTATCCAGGCCGACCCGGTTGCCCGAACGTGGGGTTCTCCTATTCGCTGAATACGGCGACGCTGGCGGCCGGGTCCCACACCATCACGGTCTCGGCCACTGACTCCGCCAGCCCTCCCCACACTGGTTCGGCCAGCGTGACAGTCACGGTCGGCGCCGCTGCCGTGATACCGTCCGTCCACATCGATTCGCCGGCCCAAGGCTCGGCCGTTTCAGCCACAGTGACGGTAGCCGGCTGGGCTATCGACAACCCTGCGACGGTGGGAACCGCAATTAGCAGCGTCAAGGTTTTGGTGGATGGAACGCCGGCGGGCAATGCCACTTACGGCGTCAGCCGGCCGGATGTGTGCGCGGCTTATCCAGGCCGACCCGGTTGCCCGAACGTGGGGTTCTCCTATTCGCTGAACACGGCGACGCTGGCAGCCGGGTCTCATACCATCACGGTCACGGCCGCGGACTCCGCCAGCCCTCCTGACACTGGTTCGGCCAGCGTGACAGTCACGGTCGGCGCCGCTGCCGTGATACCGTCGGTGCACATCGATTTGCCGGCTTCGGGTGCGACCGTTTCCGGTACAGTGACGGTCTCCGGCTGGGCAATTGACAACGCCTCGGCGGTGGGAACCGCGATTAGCAGCGTCAAGGTTTTGGTGGATGGAACGCCGGCGGGCAATGCCACTTACGGCGTCAGCCGGCCGGATGTGTGCGCGGCTTATCC
>Ga0187862_10003059_pt1 | contig 16568 bp, 15 predicted proteins | sample June2016WEW_10_1_FD_133003 | JGI IMG/M metagenome (GOLD analysis project Ga0187862, IMG submission 133003) | Peatland microbial communities from SPRUCE experiment site at the Marcell Experimental Forest, Minnesota, USA - June2016WEW_10_150 | ecosystem: Environmental > Terrestrial > Soil >...
CGGTTTCTTGCTGTTCTGGATCTGCAAGAAAACGGCATAGCCGGTATCAGGCATATCAAAAAGATTCCTAAGCTGCCGCCCTGCCTTTTTTAATTTTTTTCAGAGAGGCAGGATGAGCGAAAAAGGCATTCGAGCTGATCGCAATAGTCCCCAGCGCTCCCGTAGCAATCGAAATTGCCCTGCTTTCGTTGAATCTCCTTTATAAGTTCAGCCTTGCTCAAGCCGAAAGAATTTATTCCCAAATTTTTTGCGATGACGCGTACCTCATGCATTTTCATAGCAGAACTCCTTTTTCCCAATCATTTACTTACCGAAATCATGCCTCGAGAAGATGTCAACCCCAGTCTGCTCCGCCGCACTAACCTGTGTGCAGAGCGACACTCCTCAATCCTCTCTATACTCACCCTGGACTTCGTTACCCTCTTTTCCCTTCACATCCCTTCCGCATACGACATCGAGGCCGGCCGTTATGTCCCATCAATACCCCATGCTTCGGATTCGCCGATCTGTTGTGCCCGGGCATGAAGATTTTCGAAATTAATCTGAATCTTGGGGCCTTCTGCTCCCTGTACTGCCCTGAGATGAACTGCCCCGGAAATATCTTTAATGGAAAGAATAGTATTTCCCTGCTGCCGGGCTTCAACGGTGCCCGAAACAATCTGAACCCTGGGAAGTTGAATTGAAGCCCATAACGGCTCAGATGGCTCACCGCCGGCCGCAATTTGCCTTCTGTGCCCTATTCCTTCAGGCGGGGCCGGGACCATCCATTTGCCGTCGGGGCTTCTTTCGAGTTGTAGAAACGGCTTTTCCAGGTAGACTTCTTCAACAATGATGTAAGGCCGCCGCGTTGAGAACTTGTATTTGAGGCGAACCTTGTCGCAGTCGAGTATCTGCTCTCCTGCGGACTCGATCTTGACATCGGTCAAATATATGCCTGAAAAGGGCCACCACTGATAGGAGCGGATTTGCACCCTCAAATTAGTTGCGGCTTCTATCCGCGTGACACCTCTGAGTATGATTTCTTTCTGGATAGCAGGTACGTGCAGCGCGATAATCGCTGAGAATGCCAGAAAAAGCAGGACTGCGGTCCCCCATGCCGCCAGCCGAATAAGAAATGGCGCTTTGTGAGTCCGCGTTCTTTTGGTATTGTTTTGGTTGGACAATGAAACTCCCTTACGTTCCTACGGTCGGGCAATTATGAAGAATTTGTGCCAACAAATCAACCAGCAATAAATTTCCTTGCAGTAGGGGGAGATCATGAAAGCGATGGTGCTTGAACAATGCGCGCCTGTAGAATCAGCCCCTCTTAAGTGGATGGAGCTTCCCGATCCTTCCCCCGGCCCGGGGGAAGTCAGGGTCCGGGTAAGGAGCTGCGGCGTCTGCCGCACGGACCTTCACGTTATCGAATGTGAGCTGCCTTTCCTTGGGCATCCACTCATCCCCGGACATCAGATCGTGGGAATAGTCGATCAGCTCGGGGCGGGATCAAAGCGATTTGCGCTCGGCCAAAGAATCGGCATAGCATGGCTGCGCCATACCTGTGGGCAATGCGTTTACTGCCGGGCGGGCCGGGAGAACCTGTGCGAAAGCGCTCGGTTTACCGGCTATCATGAACACGGCGGATATGCGGAGTTTGCTGTTGTAAATGAGGAATTCGCATATCCGATCCCGGATGTCTTTTCAGACCAACAGGCTCCGCCTCTGCTGTGCGCAGGCATAATTGGATACCGCAGTCTGAAGCGCAGCGGCCTGCGTAGCGGCGAAAGCCTGGCAATATATGGGTTCGGGTCGTCGGCCCATATCGTGATTCAGGTCGCTTTGCATATGGGCTGCAAAGTTTACGTATGCACGCGGGGAAAGAAACATAGAGGGCTGGCAGCAAGGCTGGGCGCAGAATGGGTGGGTGAAAACCCCGAAGAGATACCGGCCTTGGCGGACAGCGCGATCATTTTTGCACCGGCAGGGGAACTGGTCCCCAAAGCCCTGGAGCATTTAAAAAAAGGCGGTACTTTGGCCCTTGCGGGCATCTATATGTCCACCGTACCGCAGATGGATTACGAAAATCATCTTTTCTATGAAAAAAACATCCACAGCGTAACGGCTAATACTCGCAACGACGGCATGGAACTTCTTCGGATTGCCTCCGAAATCCCCATCAGGCCCGAGGTCCGGGTTTTTGCGCTGCGCGAAGCGAACCAGGCGCTGCTAAGCCTCAAAAGGGACACGTTGGAGGGATCGGCAGTTTTGGTTATCGAGACAGGCGCATCATAAAGATTTAAACTGCGGATGGGATATTCGTAACATCGGTGGTTTCCCGCATTTCCCAACGAAGATATTGGAGAAAAACCATTGAATCACGTTGCAAATTCGACTGACGATCTCCAATTGCTGCTAGAGGTGCTTCCTCCGCACATTCGCGAAAGGGTTGAGTCCAGGCGGGACTTACCTCCTCTTATTGAAATCGTACTCGACCTTGGGAGAAACCCCGAAGCCCGCTTCGACAATATGATCGAATATCTCTCGAATGAGCAGGTTACGCGCGACGATATAACCTATGTTGCTTCCCATATCGGAAAATTCTCCGAAGACAACCGGGCGGGAATCGAGCGCACCCTGCACAGGATATCCGCGATGAGGAGCAGAACCGGGTCGATCATCGGCCTGACGTGCCGCATTGGAAGGGCGGTCTTCGGCACCGTGGACATCGTTCGGGACGTGGTTGAGGAAGGCAAATCGCTGCTGCTGGTGGGGCCGCCCGGCGTGGGGAAGACGACCCTTCTCAGGGAGGCGGCGCGCGTTTTGGCTGACGATCTGGGCAAAAGGGTAATCATTGTGGATACCTCCAATGAAATCGGCGGAGACGGTGATATTCCGCACCCCGGGATCGGCCGTGCGCGCCGCATGCAGGTGCCTTCGCCACATAAGCAGCATGCGGTTATGATCGAGGCCGTCGAGAATCACATGCCGGAGGTTATAGTAATTGACGAAATCGGCACCGAGGCCGAAGCAACTGCTGCGCGAACGATTGCCGAACGTGGCGTTCAACTCATCGCCACCGCACATGGCAGGACTCTCGAAAATCTTCTTCAAAATCCGACCTTGATGGACCTTGTTGGCGGGATACAGGCTGTTACCCTCTCGGATGAAGAGGCCCGGAGGCGCAGAACTCAAAAGACGGTGCTCGAGCGCAAGGCGCCTCCAACTTTCAACGTGATGATCGAGATCCAGGAGCGCGGCAGATTGGCCGTCTACGATAACGTGGCCGAGGTGGTGGACCGATTTCTGAGGGGGGTTCCACTGTCCCCCGAGATCCGGACCAGGACTGAAGGCGGTCTGGTGAAGGTCAGCCGGAGAGAATCGATCGAAGTACACAAACCGGCAGCCGGAAAGACTGCCGCTGCGGCCTTTGAGGCTGGATCCGTTCTCAAACCCACGCGCAGGCGGCAGAGGCTTAAAAATATCAGAATATTCTCCTATGGAGTTAGCAGGATAAGGCTCGAACGTGTAATCGAAAAACTCCGGGTGCCTGCGGTAATTGCTTCCGATATCAACAGGGCCGACCTCATCGTCACCCTGAAATCCCAGGAGAAGCGGCAACCGGGAAGTATCCGCGAAGCCGAAGCGCGGGGAACGCCCAGATATGTTCTGAAGAGCAACACTACGACCCAGATGGAGAATTTCCTGCGCTCGCTTTTCCCTTCTCTGCCTCCGGATGTTATGAACGAAGATGAGGCGGAGGCAATCTCAGAGGCTCAGGCGGCCGTTGAAGCGATTCGCCTATACGCCAGCCCCGTTGAACTCTTGCCCCGGAACGCCCGTGTGCGCAGGCTGCAGCATTTGCTGGCCGAACAAAGCGGGTTGAGTTCGCAGAGCATCGGCAGGGAACCAAACAGAAGAGTGATAATACATCCGGAGCAGAGTTATTTTACGGGTATGTAAGATTGGCTCAGCGGCTCTGGCGGTATCCGAATTCAAGCAGGGCTTTCGGGTCTTTTCTCCAGTTTTTCTGAACGCGCACAAAAAGACCCAGGAATATGTGGCATCCCAGAAATGTCTCTATTTCCCTTCGGGCCTGTTTCCCGATCTCCTTGAGCATCAGCCCGCCCTTCCCTATTATTATGGATTTCTGAGACTCACGCTCCACATTGATTGTCGCCTCTATTTCTATGAGGTCCTTTTCGGGTATTTCGCTGAATTTTTCGATAATCACAGCGACCGCGTATGGAATCTCCTGGTGAGCGAGGTGAAAAATCTTCTCTCGAATCAGCTCTGCGACAATAAAGCGCTCAGGCTGGTCGGTGATGTAATCTCCGGGGAAATATTGCGGCCCTTCAGGTAAAAGCGCAAGGACCTCCGCCAGGATGTCCTGTGTCCCCTCCCCTTTCAGGGCGGAAATTGGAATTACAGCCTTAAAATCAAACCGCTCCCCATAAGCCTGGATCAGTGGCAGCAATTCGCCTTTATTTCTCAGCGTATCGACCTTGTTTATCACGAGTATTGCAGGCGTATTAATCCTGCGAAGGTTGCCCAGTATGTACTCATTTGTAGGCCCATATGACTCGGGCTCTACCATGAACAGCACAGCGTCGCTTTCGCTCAGCATGGAAAGTGCTGTTTCCACCAACCCCCGGTTGAACTCATCCCGCGCTTTATGTATTCCGGGGGTATCCACAAAGACGATCTGGTAGCCGTCTCCAGTAAGTATTCCGGGAATCCGGTTCCTGGTCGTCTGGGGCTTGGGCGCTGTTATGGAAATTTTTTGCTTCAGCAGTTGATTGAGTAGAGTCGACTTTCCGACGTTCGGCGCCCCTACGATTGCAATGTAACCGGATTTGAACTCTTTTTTTTCAACAGTGGGCGCCACAGAAAGCCTCCTCTATATTATCGGTTGGTGTCCAACTCTGTCAGCAGTTTAGGCTAGTATCCATCCGGAAAACCCCGGATGAGATACTAACAGTTTCCAATTCGGAAAGAAGGCATTTTTCGCCATGGCAAGGAAATCAAGGGTTTGCGCGGAGGCGTACATAGGTACGCCGCACAAGAAAACCCGAAGATTGACACAGCCAGGGTGGAAAAGGGCACTTGCCGGATGGAAACTAGGCTAACAGTTATGTTCGACAACCATCTCAATCCCCGTCAGGCCGACCCCGCCGGCAACCTTTGTGCTTATGCCCCATCGTGCTTTCCAGTGCCGGAGGTTTGACTTTCCGTGTCCTGTAACGTCGCCCACCTGATTTGGCGAGACCAGCAAAACAATGTCTCGCCCGCCGAGTCGAGGGAATGAAGCAAAATGCCGATCCATGCGGTCCCGCCACCAGCGGCATCTCACGAGGCAGCCGAAGGCCGGATGGTAAGGTCCGGCCAGGATGACCCCGGGCTTTTCCAGGGCAGGGTCGGGTTGCAGGCCCATTCTGATTACAGGTATGCCGGCCCTGAGCGCCAAATCATACGCAGGTGCAAGCCAAGTTATAGCTTCATCGAGACTCAGAGGAGTGTAAATGCCGTTTCTAAATGAGTCAGCCAAATCAGTCCCTTCAAGGACAAGGGTCGGATAGATGCGAAGAAAATCGGGCTCAATCCCGATCGCTTTGCGCATCGACTCGAAAAACAGGCCTTGAGTGTCTCCAGGCAATCCAGCCATAAGTTGAATGCCGAGCTTCCATCCCTGATCTTTGACCCGTTTTGCCGCATCATAGACCGATTTCACGCAATACCCCCTCCGGCTCTTTTGCAGGACAGAATCCGACAGGCTCTGAACGCCGAGTTCAACCGTGCGGATGGGGTATCTTGAAAGCAGATCCAGAACCTCGCGGCCAAGACAATCCGGGCGGGTTGAAAAACGAATCCCGGTAAAAATCCCTTGCCCTAAGGGAACAGCGACAGCGGCAAGGATAGATTCGATCAACGCAACGGGCAATGCGCTGAATGTGCCGCCAAAGAAGGCAATCTCGCCGGAGCGGCCTGACCTGCAGATCTGGTTGGAGTATTCTCTCAAAGCAGCCTCAACAAACTCGAGGATGCCGCTTTCCCGACTGCCGTGAGAGACAACCGCCTGTTGATTGCAATAAATGCACTGGAACGGACATCCTGCGTGTGGCAGGAAAACGGGATAGATCGTTTTCTTAGGAAACATCTGAATGAAGCAGTCCGGTGTCTTTTTCGATTTCAACCATGGCCTTGCGTGCGGCTTCCTGTTGCGCTTCCTTCTTGCTCTTGCCCGAACCGTGCGCCAACACGCGATCCCCGATTGCAACTCTCATGAAAAAAGTCTTATCGTGGTCAGGCCCTTCTTCGGCCTCCAGAAAATAGATGGGGGTAAGCTTCAGCTTCGCCTGCGTGATCTCCTGGAGCTGAGTTTTGAAGTCTTTATCAAGGGCTTTGAGCGGATAGTCCTCTTCCCTGTGTTCCAGATAGCTGTGAAACATCTTTTGAACCAGCCGCACCGCTGAATCCAGACCACCGTCCAGGTACACGGCCCCAAGCAGCGCTTCGAGTCCGTTGGCCAGAAGAGAAGACTTCTGGCGCCCTCCCGAGAGTTCCTCCCCTTTTCCCAAAAGAAGAAAATCTCCCAGATTGATGCTCGACGCGATTTGCGCCAGCGCCCGCTCGTTGACGATAGAAGACCGGAGCCGTGACAACTCTCCTTCATCATAATCCGGAAAAAGATCGAGCAACAGATGGCTTATTGCCAATCCAAGGACCGAATCGCCAAGGAATTCGAGTGTTTCGTTATCCGCCGCAACGTCTTGATTCTCGTATGCATAGGAACGATGGACAAGCGCGCGGAAAAGAAGGTCCCTGTTCTGGAATCGGTACCCGAGTTGATCTTGCAGTTTTTCGAGATCGGTTGTCAGGAGCATTGTTCCGTGTCAAAAGTAAAATATGGGAAAAAAGATTATGATCGCTTCCACTTTCAACCCCGGCATGTTTATAATATACACCTTTTACATGCCCGGTTTGAGTATATTCTCATTCAGATGGGATGCAACGGTAGAAATGCTTGCATGGCTCAGTTCTCCCCAACCGAAAAATAGCCGGTTCCTCCTTTTGGACCGCGATGGCGTATTGAATGTAAACCGGCCCGATTATATAAAGAGCCTCGAAGAAGTTTGCTTTTATCAGGACGCTCTCGAAGCGCTCAAGCTTCTCAATCGTAAAGATATAGGCGTCATTTTGATCAGCAACCAGTCCGGAGTCAATCGGGGTCTGATCCACTGGGACGATTTCTGGAAAACCCATGAAGGAGTCATTCGGCGGGTTGAGGAATGCGGCGGGAGTATTGCGGCGGCCTTTTACTGCCCCCACCGACCGGACGAGAAATGCGAGTGCCGCAAACCCGCACCAGCCATGATACTTACCGCTTGCCGATTTGCCGGCATTGACCCCGGCCAAACGTATTTCGTTGGAGACAGTGAGTCTGATATGAGGGCCGCCGAAACCGCCGGGTGCCCCGGAATTCGGATCTGCCGCGGCGGCGATGCCCCGCAAACAGATATCGGCACCTCTAAACAGCCCTGTTTTACGACTCTGCTGGATGCGGTTTTAAGTATTTGCACCGAGAGCATTAAAGACTTTGCGGACTTATATTGAGACCTGTTTCAGTCACCTTATCCGGATGCAGTCTCTAGCCGGTTCCCCATCCGGTTCAACGCTACCTATCAGCCAGAAGGAATGCTAAAACATGTCATCAGTCGACAATAGCCGTTATGCGCCGCTCTTGAAAGAGAAAATGTCCGCCGAGAGTTACCGAAAACTCTCCGAACTCGATAACCTCACACTGTTCGAGTTCGTGGGCGAGTACACCGAGCTTTGCGAACCCGATTCCGTCTACATGTGTGACGATAGTGACGAAGATGCGGAATATCTTCGGAAAAAATCACTGGAACTCAAAGAGGAAAAACCCCTGTCAAAAGAGGGCCAAACAATCCATTACGACGGTTTTAATGACCAGGGCCGAGCTCCCGGGGCCACAAAGAACCTGGTGAGAAAGGAACTTGTTCCTCTGATGGGCGCGCTTCTCGCCAAGGAGAGGGAGGAGGGTCTGGCAGAAGTACGGGACATTCTCAAAGGCATAATGAAAGGCAAACAGGCGGTCATAAAACTTAGCTGCGAAGGCCCGACCCACAGCCCATTTTCAATAGCTTGCGCTCAGATGACCGATTCCTTCTATGTTTGTCATTCCGAGGAACTGCTCTATCGACGGGGATATGAGCACTTCCGTCAGATGGCGTCCAAGGACAAATTTTTCCGGTTCGTGCACAGCGCGGGTCGTCTCGATGAGAACGGTAATTGCCTAGACCTCGACAAGCGGCGGATTTACCAGGATATGGAGGACTACATAGTTCTTTCCACAAATAATCAGTATGCCGGAAACAGCGTGGGGTTGAAAAAACACGCCATGCGCCTGTCAATCAAGCTCGCCGGGACCGAGGGCTGGCTATGCGAGCACATGTTCGTCATGTCTGTCCAGAATGAGAAAAAAGGCCGTTCGACTCGCTTTTGCGGCGCTTTTCCTTCAGCCTGCGGAAAGACTGCGACGGCGATGCTGCCCGGCGAAAAGATAATCGGGGACGACATTGCCTACTTCCGCAATATAGACGGTGAGTTTAGAGCCGTTAATGTCGAAAACGGCATATTCGGGATCATAAAAGACGTAAATGCTCAGGATGACCCGCTTATTTTCAAGACCCTCCAGACCCCGGGACTCGAAATAATCTTTTCAAACGTGCTCACAGGTCCGGACAATGAACCCTACTGGTTGGGCATGGGGGTAGATCATCCAAGACGCGGCTGGAGTTTTTCGGGGGAATGGTGGGAGGATAAAACAGACGAGCAGGACAACCCGATTCCTTTTGCGCACAGTAACGCCCGCTATACGCTGAGGCTAGGATATCTCGAAAACATCGACCCGGCTTTCAACGACAGGAATGGCGTACTGGTCAGGGGCATAATCTATGGGGGCAGGGACAGCGACACTTCGGTCCCCATAGAAGAAGCTGCGGACTGGAAGAGCGGAATTATCCTGAAAGCATGTACTCTGGAATCCGAGACAACCTCGGCGACCATCGGACAAGAGGGTGTGCTCGCTCCTCAGCCGATGGCGAACCTGGATTTCATCAGCTACCCGATAGGCGAATATATCAGGAACAATATTCAATTTGTCGAGGGCATCAAGCAAGTCCCGAGAATCTATGCGGTCAATTACTTTCTGAGAGATGAAAACGGACATTTTCTAACTCACAAACTTGCCAAGAAAGTCTGGCTGCATTGGGCCGAACAGCGCATCTACAACGAAGTTGACGCATACCGGACCCCGCTTGGATTCATTCCGAAGTATGAGGACCTCAAATCTTTATTTCATGAAATCTTCGGGGAGGACTTTTCAAAGGAACTCTACCAGGAACTCTTCAAGTTTCGGATCGATGCATGGACAGCCAAAATATCGCGCGCCGTCCGCTTCTACAAACGCATTGCGCCCGATTGCCCGGAAGAGTACTACGGTATATGGAGATCGACCATAAAGAAGCTGCAGGACCTCAGGCACCAATTCGGGCCGTTTATTCAGCCCGGCGCATATAAAGAGTAGAGGCCTGTGCCTGGAATCACTTCCTGAACCTAACCCCGGGCCGTTTCTGAGAGGATGGCCAGATGTTTTTTCCACCTTTTCTGATTTTTTTTGGGTTCATATTCATATTTCTGCTTCTGGTGGCTTTCGGGCTGATCCAATTCGGTCTTTTTTCATGGGCGTTCAGCAGAATCGGCATTCCGCCCGAGTATCTTTTTACGCTGTTGTTCCTGTGCATTGTAGGCAGCATGATCAACATTCCCCTGCGCAGGATCCCGCTCGAACAAGATGTCGACGACTGGAAAACCATCTCTTTTTTCGGAATGCGCTTCAATCCTCCACGTTCAGGACGGCCAAATGAAATGGTGCTGGCGGTAAACGTAGGAGGCGCCATAATTCCTGCTCTTCTTTCGCTGTACCTTTTAATCAACTCGCCCCATCCGATCCGAATGATCCTCGCTCTTGCCGCTGTCAGTTACGTCGTTTATCAGAACGCGCGTCCGATCTCCGGTGTTGGAATCGCTGTTCCATGGCTAATTCCACCCCTGGCCGCCGCAGTTGCGGCGATGATATTCGATTATCGTTTTGCCGCTCCGACGGCATACGTCGCAGGCACATTGGGAACACTGATCGGAGCGGACATTCTTCACCTGGATGAACTGAAATATCTGCGTGCTCCCGTGGCATCGATCGGCGGGGCTGGAACCTTCGATGGAATTTTCCTCTCAGGGATCATTGCCGTTTTGCTCGCGCCTGTTGGGGGCTGAGGCGCGGTGGGCGGCAGGGCCGCAGCCGGGATCGCCACTCAAACCTTCGGCGGCGGCAAAGGCAGGATCGATCTCGACGCTATCTCTGACCTGTCAATGACCAGAGGCGGGTGGCCAAGTCGGCGTGGCGGTCCCACCGCCCAAGGGCGGAAAAGGGCTTTTTTGACGTCAAAGAGTCCGGATGGAAACTACTAGAAAAGAGGAGTGTGATGGCGACCCCCGTTTATTTTACAAGTTTGCGTGCGGGATTTGAAAATAGCCTGTTGACAAAAATCAAGCGCCTGGCGCAGGCAGCCGGGTTGGAAAAAATCGTCAGGGAAAAGGGACTTACGGCAGTCAAGATCCACTTCGGTGAAAGAGGAAACACTGCCTTCATCCGGCCCCTGCTCGTTCGTCCCGTCGTGGATGCGCTTCTGGAGGCGGGCGCCAGGCCGTTTATTACCGACTCGGGGACACTTTACCCCGGCACACGCGGCAATGCGGTGGACCACCTGAATACGGCCATTCTGAACGGATTTGCCTACCCGGTTGTCGGCGCTCCCCTTATCATTGCCGACGGCATCGACGGACGAGACGAGGTAGCGGTGCAGGTGAACCTGAAGCACTTCGAGGAGGTGTTTATCGGTGCGGCGATAGTTCGCGCCGCTTCTCTGGTCTCGCTTGCCCATTTCAAACTGCACGAAGCGGCAGGCTTCGGCGGCGCAATAAAAAACGTCGGAATGGGAACGGCTTCCCGGAAAGGCAAAATGGCCCAGCATTCCGAGGTTGCCCCGGAAGTAATTTCCAAGAAGTGCATAGGCTGCGGAGTTTGCCTCGAGCAATGCGTCCACGGCGCCATAGCCCTGGTCGAAAGGCCGCCGGGTCTCCCAGCCCCCAAGGCCGGTGTCACCAAGATCATGAGGATCGACCAGGAACTTTGCGCGGGTTGCGCGCGGTGCATTCACGCCTGCCCGCAGGGTGCGGTCACCATCAACTGGGAAAAAGACCTGCCCAAGTTCATGGAAAGGATGGTCGAATATATGGCCGGGGCGCTCAAGGGAAAGGAAAAGCGCTCGCTTTTCATCAATTTTCTTACTCAGATTTCCCCCGCATGCGACTGCTATCCCTTTGCAGATGCTCCGATCGTCGGAGATATCGGCATCACCGCTTCAGTGGACCCAGTCGCGATAGACCAGGCATGCGCGGACCTGGTAAACAGCCAACCTTATCTTGAATCCTCACGTCTCAAGGGGACCAAGATGCCGTGCGCCGACAAGATCAGGGCCGTTTATCCGCACATTGACTGGGAACGCCAGTTACACTACGCATCCGAACTGGGGATCGGGTCCAGGGAATACGAACTGGTGACGGTTTAGGCCTGCGGTCGTTGGATTTGGCAATAAATGCGGATTGCCAAACCCTTTGCAGCAGTTTATATTCACCGCTTTGGAAGCGCCAAGCTCACTGGTGGGGCTCCCGGACTTCAAATCCGGTGTGAGGGCGTGAAGGCGTTCTCAGGTGGGTTCGATTCCCATGCGCTTCCGCCAATACAAGCAATACCAGCCTCGTTCTCCGGGGCTTTTTTTTCGTTTATTGTCGCATAGTTACTTGGTTTTGTATAACTTCCCACTGGTACAATATTCTTGCCTCTAAAGCTATGTCAGATATGCCTCTAGCAGGGCAATTATCGGGATAGTATCGGAAGCCCCCAGAATCACAGGAGGAATGTCGTGGTAATGTTTTGGTCACTTTACCCACTGGGTGGCACCGTAATTACCAGTAGATATGTCTCTAACATAATGATATGACAGGATATTTGGATCAGAAATAAAAAAGACGACCGATTGGTCGCCTGGGCGTGGTCACTTGGTGAAGTAGCTGCGGTTTATTTGAATCCGCCGAACCGACTCATCGCTTCCTTCCTGACATCATCCAGGAGGTGAGCGTATCGCTCGGTCATGTAGACCGTGGAATGTCCAAGGATGTGGGATAGCGTAAATATGTCCTTGGTGCGGGCCAGGAAGTGAGTGGCAAATGTGTGGCGGAGATCGTGGAAAGTGAACCCCGTAATTTCGGCTCTTTTGCAAGCACTTTTGAACCCAAACCTTCCGTGTCTCGTTAGGGCTTCTCCTTTTCTTATAGGGGACTTAGTAACATACCCATCGGGGTCCAGGGTGTTGCCGCGTTTGGCAAGCAAGGCTTCTCTGAGATCGTCATTAATGGGAATATATACAATCTTTCCTCCCTTGACGGACTTTGTGATTTGGGCGCGCTTAAAATCAATCTCGTTCCACTTCAGGGTTAGGCATCCGTCCAGGCGTAGCCCGGTGTTGAGGGCGATCATAACTACCATCCAGAGACGAGGCAGGCGCTTACATTCTTTCAGGAGAGCAGAGATCTCCGCCTCAGTAAGATACCTATCCCTCTTATTGTTCTCCCGGAGAAGCTCAAGCCCCTGGCACGGGCTTGTTTTGAGTAGGCCCTTAGCCAGTAATATAACGCACATGCGTTTCAGTGTGGCAAGCTCACGGTTGACACTGGCCGGCGCAACATCGTCCATCCTGCGGCGTTTGTATTGCTCGATGATATCTCGAGTTAGCCTAGCAAGCTCTATTCCCCTGAACGCGGGAATGAGGTTAGCGCTAAGCCTGCCCTCATACATCTCCAACGTTCGGGCTCCAAGACGACCTTCAGAGACACGATCCCTGCAATCTTGCAGAAAGATCGAAGCGCCCTTCTCGAATGTGAGCCTTGCAACCTTGTCAAAAAACTCCCCCTCAGACCGGAGAGTTACGATCTTCGCCGCATATTCCTCCGCTGTCTTTTTGACGGGGCTTACGGCCTTCACGAGCTTGCGCTTTCGGCCGTTAGCTTCTTCAACCTGCAGAGAGACGTACCATTTATCGGATATGCGAGTACTACCCCCACAGGAACATAAAGGGGAAGTCTTCATAAATTTTTCGCTATTGGATACCTTCCCGCATTTAGTACAGGTGATCCTTTTGAAGACTGCCATGCTATACCGCCTTTCTACGACGAATCGTGCCTGTATGGGCTCCAATATCAACTCCAGCGCCCCAGGCCAGGATCTCAAGGCCATTAGCTAGATGCTCCGTGGACTCCGGGCTGGCTTTGACAATCTCGCGTACCGCCGCCAGGACCGCCTCATCAAAAACAGACAAGGTTTCCTTGGGTTGTTTCCCGATCATCTTGTGGAGGTATTTATCATCCGTATAATTTGCCAGGATCTCCCGGATCTCATCCGGCTTAAAATTGAGATGCTGGCAAATGATAACCAGGGTCATCGGCTCCATGGCTTTATAGTAATCCGTATCTGTGAAAGCGCGCCTCACGGTCTCCGGACTCAACGGGATTCTGCTGCCAATATGGAACTTTCGGAGATTCTCGTGGCCCTCGCTCGACATCCGGTCGGTTAGGAGTTTCTGTAATTCTTGAGCTTTGCGACGTGCTTCTTTGTCTACTGCCATGATGGGCCTCCTGTTTGGTTTTGGGTTCGCATAATCACTGGTTGTATCTTCCTCGTGGTTGGAATGGTAATGCGATATTGTTTCCATGTCAAGCCAAAATGTTGTATATAACTTGCTAGTGGATATATTTTTTAAAAACATTCTGAGCTTGTATTATCGAAGGATGACAAAGTCACTTCCCAATGGATATTTTTGGCTTGCATTTGGTTTTTAAGGCGATACTATCGAAATAGCCTAGCGACTGGCAGTCGCCTAACCCAGGGCAGCAACAGCCCTGGGCTAAATGGGCTATCTCGATTCCAAAATTGTGATTTTCCGTCCGGGTGAGTTTTCCGGGCCGGAAGAGCTTCCGCGCTAGTCTCAAAGACGGCCAACCCGAAGGGCCGCGGGGGAGCCCTGGTCACTAATTCGGTCATTGGTGGTATTAAGTATCTTCTTAAGTGGCTATGGAAGCGGATATACGAAGTAAGACGACAGTATTCAGAATCCGGTGTGAGGGCGTGAAGGCGTCCTCAGGTGGGTTCGATTCCCATGCGCTTCCGCCATATATCTTTTAAATACGATGGCTTACAGGCTTCATTTCCAAGATTTGCGGTGTCCCTTTGGTGTCCCCCCCTGCCCTTCCGGTGTCCCCCCGAGTCGATGCCCTATCCCCTGGGATGAAGTCATGTTTAGACATTGTGAATCTCCTGAATGGCTTTGAGAGCCTGTTTTATTTGATAAGGTTTGCCGCTCCTTTGCGCTGCCCTCTTAAGTGCCTCACCCCTCTATATGCCTGATTCAGGGATAGACAAGAAACGGCATATCTTTCTTGCGAGCTTTTCAGGGATTTCCGTATGTCGAGGGACCGCTTCGCAATGGCCTGTTCTTGGGTTGCACCACAGGGAATGCGCGCCGCCCTCTCTCTTCAAATAACAGCCGTGTTTGCGGAGGTGTCTCAAAAGCGGCCCCCTCTTCATTGGATAACTACCACTTCCTGAATGGCCTCCGCTGGTAATCCGCGTCGAGCATCTTCCCGACGATCTTCCAGAATTAGCGATATGGCTCCCGCCAGGCTGTGCAGGGACTCAGGCACAGTTCGGCCTTGCCCGTTGGCCCCGGGAATCTCCGGGCAGTAAGCGATGTACCACCCCTCATCTTGTTCAATAATGGCTGTAAATTCATTATGCATAAGTGGTCCTATTCCTTTCTCGCCTGATTGGGTCAGGGGTTCCGCCAAGATTAATATAAGATCATCATCATTTCACAATCTTCAAAACCTGTCCATGTTTCGGTGTCATAATTTCAGAGCTTGCTTCGGCAGCCCGCTTAAGAGCGTTGGGCATGAGGTGCGCATACCTTAAGGTCTATCCCGCTCGAAACCATTCTGGAAGCCCATGAATGTCGCAAGCCATGAAACCGGAAATCGGCCGTCAATTCAGCTTTTGCCTTGATGCTTTCCCAATGATCGCGAATAGACTTTCTCGGACTGCCGTTTACATTCGGGAATACAAACTTGGATTCCTCCGCTACCTCTTCCGAGCTATACGCTACCTTTTGGACAACAACCCGGTCCGTCTGTTCAAGAACCTTAATGGCTTCCCCGCTCACAGGAATAGTCTGAGAAGGCGCGGAACTTTGGCAGCAAGCAAGCCGTTTATGGTTCAAGGTGCGGCTTATGGCCTAGGGCTGAGGCGGACCGCTGGTATGCCTCGGCGACGAGCAGCCGTTGCTGCCGCAGCCATTCGAGTCTTGATTGCGGCAACAGATTCAACACGATATAGCTATCTCGCCTCGATGTTTGTGAGGCAGTCCGTTTCATAGCCGAAGACTTCTTGCCGGAAATGGTTGATTTCGTAGCCCTGTTTCTCGTGTAACATAAAAAGGGTTTCGGGGAGAACCGCTATTTTTCGACCCCCGCCCGTCTCGGTTAGAGTGGTCATGCCGATAACACGACCGCCGTTTACTTCGATATATCCCCTCAAATTAGCGAGGGTGCCTCCAAAGCCTACATATGATCGTCAACTAAAAGGTATTAAGCCCCCTGAATGACCGTTCCGGCGTGTCACGAGCCTATGCCAGCCATCGGCCCTGGTATGGGCAACTCCGCTTTTTCTCCCTTTGCCCCATTCACCTATTCACCTATTCACCGATCTTTTGCCCTTTTCCGCTTGTATTGCCGTTTCTTTTGCCGCTTCTTTTGCCGCTTCTGGTTGCCGCTTCTGGTTGCCGCTTCTGGTTGCCGTTTTGCAGAGCCAAATGACTTAATGCTATAATATTGCCTGATTTTTGAGAGACTAAGGTTTCATCCGTGTTTATCCGTGTCCATCCGTGTCCATCCGTGTCCGGAATTGAGGAATCTGGGAATTGATGAAGTTGGTTTTTGGCTGATCACTGATCACTGCGAAGCCGTTGCCGTTTTGCAGGTCCAAATCATCCCGCGGTATAATATCGTCGGATTAAACAGGGTATCGGGTTGCGGGTTTCCACTCAGCACTCAGTCCTCAGCACTCAGTCCTCAGCACTCAGTCCTCAGCACTCAGTCCTCAGCACTCAGTCCTGAGTTAATGGAAACAGTCTCCCAAAAGTTTCCCATATGCTTCCAAGGTGTTTCCATATGTTTCCATCTGTTTCCATGGCAGAGAAAAGGATCAAGGGCATCGGAAGGGTTCAGCTAGTGTCCATCCGGAAACCCCGGATGCGACACTTGCAGTTTCCGAGTCGGAAAGGAGGCATTTTTCGTACTAGCAAGGAAATCGAGGGGTTGCGCGGAGGCGTACCTATGTACGC
>Ga0187862_10003061_pt1 | contig 16564 bp, 19 predicted proteins | sample June2016WEW_10_1_FD_133003 | JGI IMG/M metagenome (GOLD analysis project Ga0187862, IMG submission 133003) | Peatland microbial communities from SPRUCE experiment site at the Marcell Experimental Forest, Minnesota, USA - June2016WEW_10_150 | ecosystem: Environmental > Terrestrial > Soil >...
GACAAGTACCGTGCATGCCCGCTGCTGAAGAAGTACGTCGATGCCGGATACCTGGGCCGCAAATCAGGCCGCGGTTTTTATGTATATGATGAGAAGGGTACTTTGATTCCGCCACCGCGCTGAACGCGGGTGCGCGCCGGGAGGAAACCAGCATGTCCGTAAAGGCATTCATCCTGATCGACACGTCGCCGGGAAAGGCGCGCGAGGTTGCGGCCAAGATTCGAGGCGTGAGCGGCGTTTCGGTGGCGCATGCGGTCACCGGGCCGCACGACATCATCGCGATCGCGGAGGCCGCGGACGTGACCTCGCTCGGCGAGCTGGTGGTGCAGAAGATTCAGAGCGTGACCGGCGTCAATCGCAGCCTGACTTCAATCGTCGCGGATTGAAGCGCGCAAAAGAGATTGCGGCAGCGCTCATCGGCGCGGCGATGGTATCGAGCAGGAAAAAGATCGCATTGAGGAAGTAGTGTATCGATGGCTGAATTACCGGTAATCAAGCGGCTCAGAAAAGACCTCGACACGCTCAAGCGCGAACTCACCGTGGACCTGCCCAAGGAACTCGAGCGCGCGCGCGCTCACGGCGACTTGTCAGAAAACGCGGAATGGGCAATGGCCAAGCAGCGCCAGGAGTTCCTGCGCGCGCGGGTGGGCAACCTCGAGGCGCGAATCGTCGAGCTCACGATGATCGATCTCGAGACGATTCCGCGCGACACCGTCGGGCTGGGCAGCCGCGTGCGGCTCGAAGATCTCGATGAGGGCGGTATCGCGGAGTTCGAGATCGTCGTGCCGGAGGAAGTTGACGGCGCGCAGAACCGCATCTCGCTGTCGTCGCCGCTGGGCCGCGCGCTAATCGGCAAGGCGGCGCACGACGATATCGAAGTCGTCACGCCCAAGGGCAAGCGCGCGTACATGGTGAAGCAGCTTACGACGATCCACGCGCTGCTGGTCGTCGAGAACGGGACGAAGTAGAAGAGGAAGTTAATTGAAATGCGGGGCTCCTCGCCCCGCACCCCCGGCAGGGGTGACCCCTGCACGCAGTGATAAGAATCAAAGATGCGGGCTGGCCAATGGCTAGATAAAACAAATGGTAGCCAGCCGCTTATTCGGATGAACTCGCAATCGCAGCCTTCTCCCTGGCTAGCCGTGCCTTTGGGATTGTTATTTATTGGGGTCGGAGTTCTGCTTGGCATTGCAGCATACGGGAGATTCGGTTCCCCCCCGGCTGCCGCGGCCGGCCAGATGCCCGGATGGGTTGCGATTTGCATCCCGCTGCTGTTTGGGTTGAGCGGCGCGGCGATAATCGTGGGTTCGACGGTGGCCGGAGGTTCTGGACCAGACGGTAATTTGCCGGCCGACGCTCCGCTGTGGGCGCGGTTGACGCAATATTTGCTGGGACTGGCAATCGTAGGCTCGCTCGGATCGGTATTCTCCTGGGTTGCGTTCGGTTCCGGACCGCGCGCCTTCACCACGTCATCCTCGATATCCGCGGTGCATCCGGCGAACCCGACGACGGGCCGAATCGCGTTTGGCTTCGGCGCCGGCTTGATATGGATCATTTTTGCGGCGATCGCCATTACCGGAATGCGCCGGTTATTCAACGCGGGCAAAGGCGGAAAAGTCAGTTCGCGGCTCGCGACGATTCCCGGCAACGGCGGACGGCGCGACGGCGAAAACACACCGGGCGCATAATTCATTGCCCAGGTCAGTCCCGGAAAATTCGCCGGATCAATCGCCGAACATCGCGTCGATTTGCTCCTTGAAGTGCGCCTGAACGATTTTGCGGCGCACCTTGAGCGAGGGCGTCAGCTCGCCATTTTCCTGGGTGAACGGCTGCGCGATGATCGTGAACCCGACGATCGCTTCCACGTCCGAGAGCTGCTTGTTGATTTCGCGAATCCGCTGGTGCAGCAGCGCCTTCAACGCCGGCGATTTCGCCAGCGCGTCGGGGTTTTTCGGGTCGAGCTGGTTTTCGCTTAGAAACTGCGCCAGGTTTTCGTAGTCCGGCACCAGCAGCGCGGCGAGATGCTTGCGGCGGTCGCCGACCACGCAGGCTTGCGAGATGAATTTGTCGCCGACGAGCTTGCTCTCGACGTAGGCGGGCGACACGTTCTTGCCGCCCGACAGCACGATGATTTCCTTTTTGCGGTCGGTGATCGCGATGTAACCCTCGACGTCGATCTTCGCGATGTCGCCGGTATGGAGCCATCCATTTTCGTCGATCGCTTCCTTCGTGTCGGCCTCGAGCTTGTAGTAACCCCTCATGATGTTCGGCCCGCGCAGCAGCAACTCACCGTCGGGGGCCGTTTCAACCTGGATGTGCGCCAGCGGCTGGCCCACCGTGCCGATTCGGGTCTTGGCGTGCAGATTGCACGCGACGACGGGAGCCGCCTCGGTCAGCCCATATCCTTCGACGATTGGAATTTCGGCGGCGGACAGGAAGCGGTTGATCTCGGTCGGCAGCGGTGCGCCGCCGGAAATGAGGTAGCGCATTCGATTTCCGAAGATCGCGCGCACTCGTGCGAAGACCAGGCGCCTGAACAGCGCCATCGACAGCGCCAGCATGGGCGGAAGCGGTTTGCCGCGATGGCGATACTCAGCCGCTTGCTCGCCCGCCGCCAGCGCCATTTTGAATAGTCGTTGGCGTATCGGAGGCGAGGACTCCACCGTGCGCATCACGCGGCTATGTATCACTTCGAGCAGGCGGGGCACCGTGAGCACCACGGTCGGCTCGACCTCCAGCAGGTTCGATGCGATCTGCCCCAGACTCTCGGCAAACGCGATCGTCCCTCCCGCCATTGTCACGGTGTAGTAACCCGCGGTCCGTTCGAACGAGTGCGCGATCGGCAGATGCGACAGCGTCATGTCGGTGTTGTTGAGCGTGAGTGCGGCCAGCGAGTCTTCGCAGTTGGCCAGGATGTTGCCGTGCGAGAGCATCACGCCTTTGGGCGTGCCGGTCGTGCCCGACGTATAGATGATTGTCGCGAGGTCGTCGCTGCGGCCCTCGACGATGGCCGCCGGCGCATCGCCGCTCACCGACGCCATCGTGATGATGGCGGGCGTAGCGTCCGCGGCGGGAGCGGACTGCGCGCCGTGATCCATCGCGACAATTGCCGTGACCTCGGGAATCGAACTGCCCAGTCCGAGAATTTTCTTGATCATCTCGGGCCCCTTGGCCGCGACGATTTTCGCTCCCGAGTCGCTGATGACGTGTGCGGTTTCCTCGAGTCCGCTGGTGGTGTAGAGCGGCACGACGATCGCGCCGAGACCCAGGATGGCCTGATCGGCGACGATCCATTCGGGGCAATTGTCCGAGAGGATCGCCACGCGATCGCCGGGGCGCACGCCCAGGCTGAGCAGACCGGCGCGAAGCTTTCCCGCAGCGTCGGAGATTTCGGTCCACGAGTGGTCGGTCCAGACTTTACCGGGCTTGTCCCTTAAGAATGCGCGCGCACCGTACTTGTGCGCGCGTGCCTCGAAGACCTGGGAAATCGTCGCCTCGCGATCAGCCATAAGAAATAAAAACCTCCTCTCCCCCGACTAGCCGTTGTAGCCCAAAGATTTGCTGGCGCCAATCGCGCGCCCATACCTGATGACCGGACGCGCGCCCGATGCGCTCATGGGACCACGACGCGCTTGAATTAACCAGCGAAATGTAGTGTTATGAGCGGCCATCAAGCGGGCGTATCGGTGGGTCGACAAAGATTTTCATTCCACTAATCGTTGCGCTAACGGGCATAATCACACTCAATTCATGAATCGGACGGTTTTGGAACGTTGCATCAGCCGCCTTGATCGGCGCGGCGAATGCTCGTCCGGAATTTACCCATTGATAGCGCAGAGGTGACGCGTCGATGCTCGAGTATCTGTATTTTCCGCACGACATCTCGACCTTCGGTCCCCAGATCGATCGGCTCTTCTTGCTGATCTTCTGGCTGGTGCTGGTGGTTTGGACAGCGGTGATGATCACGATGGTGGTCTTCATGATTCGCTATCGCGCGCGGCCCGGCCGCAAGGCGGAATATATTGAAGGCAATTCGCGTCTCGAGATCATCTGGACCACGGCGACCGCCGCGATCCTGATCGTTCTGGCGTTTATGAGCCGCTCGACGTGGGCTGATATCAAGGAGCATGGGCCTCCGGGAGATGTGTTCTACGCGGCGACCGGGAAGCAGTTCAACTGGGAATTCACTTATCCGGGGCCCGACGGCAAACTCGGCACCAAGGACGACATCATCGTCGAGAACGAGCTGCACGTGCCGGTCAACAAAGTGGTGCGGATCGATTTGACCTCGAAAGACGTCATCCACAGTTTTTACCTCCCGAACATGCGCCTGAGGCAGGATGCGGTACCGGGCCGCATCATCCACGTCTGGTTCGAGGCGACCGAAACCGGGCAATACGAAATTCCGTGCTCGCAGCTGTGCGGCTTCGGGCATTCGGGGATGAAGGGCAACCTGACGGTCCAGTCGCAGGAGGATTTCGACAAGTGGCTCAAAGACCTGTATGCAAACCCGCCTTCGCCGCCCTCGCCGACCGAAGGAGCTAGCCCAAAGTGAGCAGCACGGCAGCGGTTGCGACACACGGCGCACATGCGGAGCCTCATGCGCTCGGCTTTTGGCGCACGTATATCTTCTCCGAAGATCACAAGATGATCGGCAAGCAGTTCCTGTTCATGGCGCTGTTCATGATGGCGATCGGCGGCCTGATGGCGATGCTGATGCGGTGGGAACTGGCGTGGCCGGAGACCCAGGTGCCTGGATTTGGCTGGGTGCCCGAACCGTTCATGTACGAGGGCGCGATTCCGCCCAATACTTACAACGCGATGTTCACGATGCACGCCACGATCATGATCTTCTTCGTGGTGATGCCGATCCTGGTCGGATGTTTCGGCAACTTCCTCATCCCGCTGATGATCGGCGCGCGCGACATGGCGTTCCCCAAGCTGAACATGCTGTCGTTCTGGTTCGGCGCGCTCGCGGGCGTGATCCTGCTTTCCTCGTTCTTTGTAACTGGCGGTCCTGCGGCCGCGGGATGGACCTCGTACGCTCCCCTGAGCGCAGTGCCAATCTACACCGGCGTCGATTGGGGCCAGAACTTATGGTGCATCAGCATCATCGTGCTCGGCGCCTCGTCGCTGATGGGCTCGATCAATTACATCACCACGATCGTCAACATGCGCACCAGGGGGATGTACTTCTTCCGCCTGCCGCTGACGATCTGGTCGCTGTTCATCACGGCGATTCTGCTGCTGCTCGCGCTTCCGGTGCTGACCACGGCGATCGCGCTCCTGCTGTTCGATCGCCTGGGCGGCACTCATTTCTTTCTGCCCTCGGGTGGCGGAGAGCCGCTGCTGTGGCAGCATCTGTTCTGGTTTTTCGGCCATCCCGAGGTCTACATCATGATCCTGCCCGCGATGGGGATCGCCTCCGAGGTCATCGCGACGTTTTCGCGCAAGCCCATCTTCGGATATCGCGCGATGGCGTATGCGATGATCGCGATCGCGGGCCTGTCGTGGGTCGTGTGGGGCCATCACATGTTCGTGTCGGGGATGGATCCGGTGCTCGGCAGCAGCTTCATGATCACCACGATGATCATCGGAGTGCCGTCGGCGATTAAGACTTTCAACTGGCTCGGCACGCTCTACAAGGGCAACATCCATTACACGGCGGCGATGATGAACGCGCTGGCGTTCGTCGCGATGTTCGTGATCGGCGGAATGTCGGGAATCTGGATGGCGTGCACGCCGGTGGACATGTACATCCACGATACTTACTTCATCGTCGCGCATATTCACTACGTACTGTTCGGCGGCAGCCTGTTCGGGGTATTCGCGGGAATTACCTATTGGTATCCCAAGATGTTCGGCCGCATGATGAACGAGACGCTGGGCAAGATTCACTTCTGGATCACCTTCGTGGCGTTCAATTGCACCTTCTTCCCGATGCACATTCTGGGGATGGCGGGACACATGCGCCGGATTTACAATCCGCAGCAGTACGACTTTTTGAAGCCGATCATCCCGATAAACGAATTTATTTCGATCAGCGCTTTCGTGCTCGGCGCCGCGCAGTTCCTGTTGCTGGCCAATATCATCTGGAGCTATTTCAAGGGCGCCAAGGCCACTGAGAATCCGTGGTACGCCAATACTCTGGAGTGGACGACGCCTTCGCCGCCGCCGCACGGCAACTGGCCCGGACCGGTGCCGATCGTTTACCGCGGACCGTACGAATACAGCACGCCCGGGATTGCGGAGGATTATCTGCCGCAATCGCAGTTGCTCGAACACTCGACGGGCGCGGCCAACAAGCGAACGCACTAACAGCGAATGAATCAGTCGCAGTTGTCAGCCGGAGATGAGAGGACGCGCGGATTGCATCGCTTTGCGATGTTGACCGCGGCCGCGACTTTTTGCCTCATCTTCGTCGGTGGACTCGTCACCTCGACGGGTTCCGCGCTTGCCGTGCCGGACTGGCCGCTGGCGTTCGGCAAACTCATCCCGGCGTGGGAGGGCGGCATCCGTTTCGAATTTGGCCATCGCGTGGCTGCCGGAACAGTCGTAATTCTTACGCTGGTGCTGATGGCGTGGGCATGGCGCACCGAGCCGCGGCGATGGGTCCGCAAGCTGGTCGTGGTGGCGTTCCTGCTGATCGTCGTGCAGGCCGTGCTTGGCGGAATCACCGTGCTGTTCGAGTTGCCGCTGGCGATCGCGGTTGCGCACGCCGCTACGGCCCAGGCGCTGTTGTGCCTGATGGTATCGATCGCTATTTTCACCAATCCGTGCTGGAGCACGACCCCGCACGTCGATGATCCGCCGTCACGAATCCAGTTGCCTGCGCTTGCCGCCGCGACGACCGCCGTCATTTACCTGCAAATTCTGGTCGGCGCGCTGATGCGCCACATGAGCGCCGGGCTGGTAATCCCCGATTTTCCGCTTTCGTTCGGCTATCTGGTGCCGCCGTACTGGGACCCGTACATCGCGGTTAATTTTGCGCATCGATGCGGTGCGGTGGTTGTCACCGCGATGATTTATTGGACGGTCGCGCGTGTGCTACGGACGCATCGTGAGGTCGGCGCGCTGCGCCGCCCCGCGATCGGGTTGTTCGTGCTGTTGATTATCCAGATTGGTCTCGGTGCGTTCACCATCTGGAGCGAGCGCGCGGTGATCCCGACCACCAGCCACGTCGCGGTCGGCGCCGCGGTTCTGGCGACCAGCCTGACGCTGACGCTGCGTGCCTATCGCATCCTCTCCGCGCCGCCGCGCGCCCATGCGATCGAGTCGCATGCGAGTTCGCGCGTAATCGAACGGCAGGTGACCGCGTGAATGCCAAAGTGGCGATCGCTGAATCCGCGCTGACGCTGCCACACGGCCGCGTGAGCGATTATTTCGAACTGACCAAGCCGCGCATTGTCCTGATGGTGCTGGTCACGACGCTGGCCGGTTTCTATCTGGGTGGGCGCACGGGATTCGATGTTACGCTCGCGCTGAATCTGCTGGCGGGTACCGCCCTGGCAGCCGGCGGGACGCTGGCGCTCAATGAGTACGTCGAGCGCGACACCGACGCGATGATGGACCGCACGCGCCATCGTCCGCTGCCCGACATGCGGATGCGCCCGGCCGAAGCGCTGGTGTTCGGCGTGACCGCGACGGCCGCCGGCCTGGTTTACCTGACGCTGGCGACGAACCTGGCCTGCGCCGCGGTGATCGCCGCAATCACGACCGTTTATCTCGGCGTGTACACTCCGCTGAAGCGATACACCTGGATGTGCAACGTCGTCGGCGCGGTTTCCGGCGCTCTCCCGCCAGTGGCGGGATGGGCGGCGGCGCGCGGCGGGCTGGGCTTGGAGCCGATCGTGCTGTTTGCGATCATGTTCCTGTGGCAACTGCCGCATACGTTTGCGGTTGCGCGACTGTTCCGGACCGATTACGCCCGCGCCGGCATCCGGCTGCTTCCGGATGATACTGCGCGCGGCGGAAATCCTTCGAATCTGGTCGTAATTGCGGGGTGCCTCGGACTCGTCGCGGTGGGAATCATCCCGACCATGCTTGGCTTTGCTGGAATCCCTTACATGGTAATCGCATCCGCGCTTGGCCTGGGCATGTTGATGTTTGGATTTGTGATGATCCGTTCGCCCGGCAATACGCGGGCGGCGCGCCGGTTGTTGCTCGCGTCGCTGGTTTATTTACCCATCGTGTGGCTGGTGCTCGTGCTGGATCGCGTGTGAGAACCGCCGTGGCTGACCTGGTAAAGCGCGAGGAGCGCAAAGAGGAAATCTGGCGGACGCTGAAGATACTGGTCGGCGTGATGCTCCTGCTGGTAGCGGTCTCGGTCGTGACGATTCTGGTGAAGCATTGATATGACGCCCCGCATGACAGCATCGACCGCGAAAGTACTGCCGCTGGTGGCGCCGATCCGGCGCAGCCGATCGTCGGGCTCGAGCGCGGCCGGCGATCAGAGCGAGCGTCCCTTCATCAGCAGCGCGATGCTCGCGATCATGATGTTGATCGCGTCGGAGATGATGCTGTTCAGCGGTCTGATCGGGTCATTCCTGATCTTCCGCCTCCAAGCGGCCTTCTGGCCGCCGCCAGCGCTGCCGCGCCTGCCGATTGCGGTCACCTGGGTAAACACCTTCGTGCTGTTATCGAGCGCGCTCACGATGACGCTTGCGCTGCGCGCGGCGCATCGCAGCCGCCAGCGCCTGCTGCGCCGTTATCTATTGGCAACGCTCGCGCTGGGCGTGACGTTTCTTGCGGTGCAGGGCAGCGAATGGGTGCGGCTGGTCGCGCACGGCCTCAAGCTTTCCAGCGGGGTGTACGGCGGCACGTTTTATTTGCTGATCGGATGCCACGGCGCGCACGTGACGGCCGGGGTCATTTGGCTCGCGTGCGTGGCGATGGCTGCGATGGGCGGCAGGTACAACGCGCGCAACGCCGGCGGGATTGAGGTATGCGCGGTGTACTGGTATTTCGTCTGCGCGGTCTGGCCGCTGCTGTTTGGGCTCGTGTATCTGATGTAGTTTTGGGCGTGTGGCAAACGTGGCAGTGAAGAAGTGAAAAAATGAAAAAAAGACATCTCAAGGCCGCCGCCATAACGATAGCGGCTGCGATTGTCGCGGCGGCCCCGCGGCTGGCGAACGCGTGCGCGACCTGCGGGCTGTCGGATGACAGTCACGCGCTCCATGCGTACAAGAGCAGCGTGCTGTTCATGCTGGCGTCGCCGTATGTCTCGTTTGCCGCAATCGGCGGGATTACTTACTTCGTTTATCGGCGCTCAATCCGCCGCGGCGATTCAACTCCGCCGACGATCACGAAGCGCTGATTGGCGACGAGGGTAGTCATTTCAAGTGAGTATTGCCTATAGCCATTTGCCCCGAAGAGGATGGTTGCGATGAGCGAGGCCGCTGCAGCAGAGACCCACGATCACGGTGCGCTACCCGTCGATCAGCTGGAACCGTCGCTTACCCCGGGAAATCTCGGCAAGCTCGGGATGTGGACGTTCCTGGCCGGCGACGCAATGACTTTCGGCGCCGGAATCGCAGCCTACGGCGCGCTGCGCATCAACAATCCGAACTGGCCGACGCCTGCCGACTACCTCGGCATCACCACCACCGCGATAATGACGTTCATCCTGATCTGCTCGAGCGTCACGATGGTCGAGGCGCTCGACGGCATTCAACACGGGATGCAGTCGAAGTTCCGGATGTTCATGGGGCTGACCGTGCTTGGCGGGATCCTGTTTCTTGGGATGCAGGCGTTCGAGTGGCATCACCTGATCGTCGAGAAAGGGATGTCGACGCAGCGCGACCTGTTCGACGCGACCTTCTTCATCCTGACCGGCTTTCACGGCTGTCACGTTTTCGGCGGCGTGGTGTACAACAGCGTGCTGCTGATTCGCGGAATGATGGGCAAGATAACGCAGGCGAAAGCCGGCCTGGTCGAGATCGCGGGCCTGTACTGGCACTTCGTTGACCTGGTCTGGATACTGATCTTCACGTTCATCTACCTGATTTAAGGCGCCAGTTTTTACAACGACTACGGTCTGGAGATGAAATTCAAGCCATGACGACGCAAGCGGCGACTGGGGCGTACGAGGTTGAGCATAGTGGGCCGAACTACATTGCGGTCTTTATCTACCTGGCGGTTTTGACCGGCATCGAGCTGGGCGTGTATGCGATGGGCCTGCCGCACGTCGCCAAAGTCGGCCTGCTGATCGCGCTGGCGTGGGCAAAGGCCGTGCTGGTGGCGATGTACTTCATGCATCTGGCGATGGAAAAAAAGGCGCTGGCGATCATCGCGATAATTCCGGTGGTGCTGGTCACCTTTCTGTGCTTCATGCTGCTGCCCGATCTGACGACGCGGATGTGGACGAAGTTCGATCACAAGATCAAGGTGACGAATCCGGCCGAGATGGGTGCGAATCCGATCGCACCGCCGCCCATGCAAGTGCCGCAGAAATAGAACAGTGAAAAACCTGGCAACCTGATTGGATTCCTACCATTCGCTGGCCCCGCTCAACGCGATCCTCAACGGATGCGCGACGGTTCTGCTGCTCGCGGGATTCATCTTCATCAAGAACGGATGGGTGCGAGCGCATCGCGCATGCATGCTCGCCGCGATGGGTTTTTCCGCCGCTTTCCTGACCTCATATCTCGTCTATCACTACAACGTTGGCAACGTGCACTTCAGCGGCGAGGGGTGGGTTCGCTCGCTGTACTTCGCGATTCTGATTCCGCACGTGACCCTGGCCGGCGTAATCGTGCCGCTTATATTCGCGACGATTTGGTTCGCGCTGCGCGGCAAGTTCAGCCGCCATCGGCGAATCGCGCGATGGACCTGGCCGCTGTGGATGTACGTGTCGGTGACCGGAGTGATTGTTTACCTGATGCTGTACCGGATCTACCCGCCGATATATCCGCCGATGGCGGCGGCCGTCGCGCAATCCGCTTCGCGCTGAAAAAATCGGGGCGGTCCGCGTCATGCGAACCGCCCCAATCTCCGGTCAGGCTTCGATGAAACGAATCGGCGCTAGCAGGCTGTTGAAAAAGTAATTTTCAACGCCTGCTCCCTCTCTCTTGTCTCCCCCAAAGGGGGTTTTTTACTGGTCTCCCCCTTTGGGGGAGATGTTGTAGGTAAGAAGCCATCTTTTACGCAGGGTGTTGAATAGTTCAAGACCCGAACTGCCCTTCGATTTGAGTTATTCAACACCCTGCTAGGCCTTGGCGCTGGGACGGCTCGATACCGCCTGATGCCATCGCGCGAGGTTCTTCTGATTGTCCTCGACCTTGATTCCGGTCAGCCGGCCGAAATCGATTCCGATCAGCGCCGTGATGTCCGCAATCGTGTAGCGCGGTCCCGCGATGAATTCGCGATCGGCGAGCACCGTGTCGAGCCATTCCAGCCGTTTGAGCGCCGCGGTTCGACAGATCTCGCCGTATTCCTTGACTTGCGGGATGCGTCCCTTGAAGAAATCGCTGGTGTTGCGGAACGCGCCCGCCGTCATCATCAAGATCTCGAACTCCATCCGCCGGTTCCACATCTCGACGACGGCCTTGTCCTTTGCATCCACGCCCATCAGGCGCGGCTCGGGCTTGGTTTCCTCGAAGTAGCGGCAAATCGCGACCGACTCCGCGATCCGAGTGCCGTCGTCAAGTTCGAGCACGGGCACCCCGCCCATCGGATTAATTTTCAGGAACTCGGGCTTGCGATTTTCGGCAGTGGCAAGATCGATCTGCTGGTAAGGAACGTTGATGCCTTTTTCCGCGAGAAAGACGCGCACGCGGCGTGGATTGGGAGCCATGGTGAATTCGTAAATTTTCATAGTTGCAATTTAAAACTGTGCCGTGTCTCAGTCAACTCCAAAAAATTATTGCGCTCAGCCGTGCGACGGTCAGCTCAGCCGCTCGCGATGCCAGGCGAGATAGATCGCGGTGCCGATCGAACCGATCAGCGCGATCGCAAGATAGCCCACGATGAACGGAATCGATCGAGGCCCCGGCGGTTGCGTGTACCAGAACAGCACCAGGTTGTAGGGGACGTAAAACGCATAGACGATCGCAAGCGGCAGCACCCACGCGCGCAAGTGCCAGATGCCGTGGGCGTAGATGAGCAACACGACGCCGAACAACGGACCGAGCACGAGGTTGTTCGCGACGCCGTGGAACTTGTGACCGAAGACCACCAGGCCGCCTACCGCTGGATTGTTCGCGAATTGGAGCGCCTTGGTGAAATCGGAAAGTGCCAGGACGACAAACAGCACCGTCATCACGGTAAGGAACCATCCAAGCGGCGCGCGAGCGGAATCCGACGTTTCATTTGCCATGCGGGGTCAACCCTTGAGGAATTTTACGATGGCGCCGACCAGCGCGTCGCGCTGCTCGTACATCACCATGTGGCCTGCATTCCTGATTATCTCGAGCTTGCTGTTCTTGATGCGGCTGGTGAACTCCCTGGCATAGGCCGGCGCAATCAACTTGTCGTCGTCGCCCCACAGGAGCAGGGTTGGCGCGTGAATGCGGTAGGCGCGCTTCTTGAGGCCGCGGTCGGGGATCGGCCACAGAAATTTGCCGGCCGTCGCCAGCCGTTTCACCCGCTCGACGTACATCGTTTCGAGCGCTTTGAAGTCCGACGGTATCGCGGTCATCATTTGCGCCGCGGGCGAATTGGGATCGTGGAACAGCAGCCCCGCAATCTCGGTAAGCTGCGCCGCGAACAGGTCGGGGATCGGCACTTCGTCGATCCAGAAACCGGCCGGCGCGATCAGCACCAGCTTTTTTGCGCGATGCACGTCGAACGCCGCGACCTCCGCCGCCAGCATCCCACCCATCGAATGGCCGACGAGGTTGGCGGTCGGGATGCCGAGTTCATCCATCAACTCGTGATAGAACAGCACCGCGTCCGCGATGTCGTCGATATGCTCGATCCCCGTGGATTCGCCGTAGCCGGGGAAATGCGGCGCATAGACTTTGAAGTGTTTGCCGAGATCCTCCAGGAACGGCTCGACGGGCATCAGTCCACCAGCGCCGTGCAGATATAGGAGGGGCTCGCCGCTCCCATAGACCTGCATCTCGAGCGAGAACTTTCCGTTTAGAAGTTTCTGCGTCGTGTTCATTTCGCGCTGCGCCCCTCCGCCGCGCCCACCGATCCCGCGCGCGGCTTGCCGTTGACTTCGGTCTTCTGGAAATGGACGGCGGCCGGCATCGCGATCTCATCTTGCGCCATCCGCTTTGGCGACCACTTGTCCTCAAAGCCACTCCATAGGTCGCGCAGGTGCGGCATGACCTCGGTGGCGAACAGGCTGGTGCTCTTGCGCACCAGTTCCGGAGGCATCGAGCCAACTTGCATGATCATCATCAGATGCCCGCAGTTGAGCGACTTCATCGCCTCGCGCAGACGGTCGCGCACCGTCTTGGGCGATCCCGCAATCACGAAGCCCTGATCGACGAAGTCCTTCCAATCGAGACCTTCACGCTGCATCGATGCCTGCGCGCCGACCTGGCCCAGCATTCCAGCCTTGATCGTCTTCACCGTGCGATAGCCCGGCGCGTCGGCGAATCCGTTATAGACGTGCAGGCATCGGTTGTAGAAGTAATCCATGTGCGGGGCGTAGTCCTTCTCCGCCTGCTCGTCAGTCTCCGAAACCGCGACGACCTGCGCGAAGCCAAGGCTGTAAGGATTCAACTCCTTGTTCTTCTTCGCCATCACTTCCCAATAGCCGTCGGCGACCTTCTTGCCCGCGATGTAGCCGAAGTAGGAAAGGAAGCTGTACTGATAGCCGTGGTCGGCGCAGAAGTCGTAGGTCTCGACCGAGCCGCCGCCCGGAATCCAGATAGGAGGATGCGGCTGCTGGAGCGGTCTTGGCCATAGGTTGACGTAGCGCAGCTTGGTGAACTTGCCGTTGAACGAGAAGACATCCTTCGCGGTCCACGCCTTGATGATCAGGTCGTGGGCCTCGTAGTACTTCTCGCGAATCGTGGCCGGGATCTCGCCGTAACAGAAGTTGGTATCCATCGAGGTGCCGACCGGGAATCCCGCGACCAGCCGGCCGCCCGAGATCACGTCGAGCATCGCGAATTCCTCGGCGACGCGAATCGGCGGATTGTAGAGCGCGATCGAGTTGCCGAGCACGACCAGGCTGGCGTTGCGCGTGCGCCGGCTGAGCGCCGCCGCCATGATATTCGGCGACGGCATCAGCCCGTACGCGTTCTGATGATGCTCGTTGACGCCCAGCCCGTCGAAGCCCATCGCGTCGGCGTATTCGAGCTGATCGAGGTAGTCATTGTAGAGGCGATGCCCGACTTTCGGATCGTACAAGTCGCGCGGAATATCAACCCACACGCTGTGATACTTTTGCTTGAAGTCTTCGGGCAGGAATCGGTACGGCATCAGATGGAACCAGGTAAACTTCATAAGCCTTTCTCCTTCGTGGCATTAGGCCGGATCGCTCCCGTCGCGATTACACGGGGGCAGCAACGCCGGCCTGCTGCCGCTTCGAGTCTTTCCCGATTGCCTGAAAAGTGTCAAACGGCGCAAACGGCGGCGTCACTTCGAGATGCTGCGGTGGTCGAAGAGCCCAACGGTTGACATGGCGCTCAAGCCGCGTAGTGTTCATTGAGAATCGCCCGGGGAAGCCGGTGAGAGACCGGCGCTGCCCCGCAACTGTAAGGCTGAGCGCCGCCACGAAAGGCGAAGAATCAAATCGCGGCGCTCGTCGAGTCAGGCGACCGGGTGAATCGATGGAGCCGAAGGAACCTTCGCGGGAGAGGGAGGCTTCAGGAGTCTTTTCAGTGACTACTGCCGGCGCCGTACTGCCGCGTAGTCGTTCGTCGCTCCTGGCCGCTTCCATTCCGATCCGCGAAGCTTCGGCCGGGCTGGGCGACGTTGGACGAACAGAACAAATCGCAATCTTCCTACGATGCGACCGGGGCGCGCCCGGGTCGTCATGTGGCGTCGTTTGCAGCTTCGATAGCGGCTCACGCGGCAATTGTCGGTTTGATCTTGTTTTTTGCGTCGCCAGTGGCGAGGGTGCCTGGCGATTGGGTTCTCGCCTATCTCGTCGAGGGGACAGAAGACGCTGCGGGACGCGGCGGCGCGCGCGCTGGCGCGGGCGCCGCCGCTGGCGCCGCGTCGATTCATGTGGCGACGCGGCCGGCACCGCCGCGGGCCGCTCGCAAGCCGCGACCCCGGATGGAAGAACCGGATTCCGAAGTCGCTAGTCTGGCTCCGGTGCGCTCGGTCGCGCCCGCGCGATCGGCAGATTCGGAGCATGACGAGCATTCGCACAGTCGTGACGACTCACCGGGCGGCGCGTCTGGTGCTTTTTCGGCGGCCGTCGGCGCCGTCGGCACCGCCGCGGGACCAGGCGGCGGAGCAGGGGCAGGTGCCGGCAACGGCGACGGCGGCAATGGCAACGGCAACGGCGGCGATCCAAATTCGATCGCCCACGCCGATTACGCGAGAAATCCTCCCCCCGCTTACCCTGCCGTCGCGCGGCGACGCGCCGAGCAGGGTACCGTGACAGTTAGCGTGCTGGTCGGCGCTGACGGTTCCGTCGAGCGCGCCGAAGTTGCGGATTCGTCGGGTTTCGACACTCTCGACGCCGCTGCGCTGGAAACAGTTCGGTCGCGATGGCGGTTTGTGCCGGCCCGCCACGGCGGAATTGCCGTCGAGAGCTGGGTCCTGGTGCCGATACGCTTTGCGCTGATTGAGGCAAAGCGCTGAGCTTGTCATTTTTCGCTGTCGCAGTCGTGCTAATCCGCAGAAGCCGTGATATAAGCCGAAGCCGAGGAGGGTAGGAAAGATGGCTGCGAAACCATGTACTGCTCTGGTGGCGGCGGGGCTGATTGTCGCGGCGATTCTTGCGCCCAACAGCGCACGCGCGATCGAAGTCAAGAAGGACCTTTACATCAACAGCGGCGCTGCCGGTTCGGGGGCTGCCGGTCCCACTGCTAACGGTCCCGCCAAAGAGAATCCCATTCCCAAGGCGCAGCAACAGGCGCTGAGCGATACTATCGCGAGCGAATCCGATAGCTACCTGGGTGACGAGAGCGAGAAGAAGGCGTCGGGCAAGCCGTACGTCGATCTCGAGCACGCAAAGTTCTTGTATCTGCCGACGATGAAGGAGGGACACTGGACCGTGCTCGCGAAGCTGCAGGCGGCCGAGTACACGCCCTCCAAGAGCGGCGAGGGCAAAGGCAGGGCGACGGGCAAGCAAAAGATATTGGTATTCACCTACCGTCTCGACGGTAGCAAGTGGACCGAAGTCGAACCTCCGAAGTGGCAAGATGTCGACACCAAGGGCACGGCGACGGCAGCGCATAAGTAGCTTTTCAGTGACGCGGACTTACTTCGCGTCACTGATTGCGCGAACCGCAATTGCCCCCACGCCGGCCGCGTTGGGTTTGATCGCTACGGCGCGAAGTAGATTCGCGTCACTGAAAAAATGAAGAGCAAGATTCAGGACGATCTCAAGGCCGCGATGAAGAGCGGCGACAAGCTGCGCATGATGGCGTTGCGCGGCGTGTTGTCCGAAATTTCGCGGCTGGAAAAAGACGTTCGCCGCGACCCCAAC
>Ga0187862_10003063_pt1 | contig 16559 bp, 13 predicted proteins | sample June2016WEW_10_1_FD_133003 | JGI IMG/M metagenome (GOLD analysis project Ga0187862, IMG submission 133003) | Peatland microbial communities from SPRUCE experiment site at the Marcell Experimental Forest, Minnesota, USA - June2016WEW_10_150 | ecosystem: Environmental > Terrestrial > Soil >...
CGCATTCGACAACTTCCGCGTCGTTCCGCCCGACACTGGAATCGTTCACCAGGTGAATCTGGAATATCTCGCGCCGGTGGTTTTTTCGTCGAAGAACGGCGAAGCGTATCCGGACACGGTGATTGGCACGGATTCGCACACCACGATGATCAACGGTCTGGGCGTGGTGGGATGGGGCGTGGGCGGAATCGAAGCCGAAGCCGCGATGCTCGGGCGTTCGGTACCGATGCTGATTCCCGAAGTGATCGGATTTCGGCTGGCGGGCAGCTTGCGTCCGGGAGCGACCGCGACCGACCTGGTGCTGACGGTCACGCAGATGCTGCGCAAGAAGGGCGTGGTCGGCAAGTTCGTCGAATACTTCGGGCCGGGGCTCAAGTCGCTGGCGGTGGCGGACCGCGCGACGCTGGGCAACATGTCGCCCGAGTATGGCGCGACGATGGGATTTTTCCCGGTTGACGATCAGACGCTCACTTATTTGCGGCTGACGGGACGCAGCGACGCTCAAATCAAGCTGATCGAGGCCTACTGCAAGGCGCAAGGCCTGTTCAATTCCGTCGATGCGCCCGAGCCGAAATTTTCCGACACCCTTGAACTCGACCTCAGCAGCGTCGTGCCGAGCATGGCCGGGCCGCGCCGTCCGCAGGATCGAGTGGTGCTGACGGCGGCGAAGAGCGGTTTCCGCGGCGAGCTTGCCAAGGAATTCGAGAAACATCCGAGCGTCGATCCCAAAGAGCTGGCGAAGTGGGTCGCCGAAGGCGGCAACGGCGCGTCGGCGGGCGAAGGAGCAGTCGTCGAATCGAAGCTCGGCCATATCGTCAACAAGGTCGAAGTGAATTCCGAGGGCGGGCGCTACGCGTTGACGCATGGCTCGATCGTGATCGCCGCGATCACCAGCTGCACGAACACGTCGAATCCGTCGGTGATGCTGGCGGCGGGAATTCTCGCGAAAAAGGCGGTCGCGCGCGGGCTGACGGTCAAGCCGTGGGTGAAGACCAGCCTGGCGCCCGGCTCCAAGGTCGTGACGCAGTACCTCAAGCGCGCGGGGCTGACCGAGTCGCTCGACAAGCTGCGCTTCAACCTGGTCGGTTACGGATGCACGACGTGTATCGGCAACAGCGGGCCGATCGCGGAGGCGATCGCCGGCGCGGTGAAGCAGGGCAACCTGGTGGCATGCGCGATACTGAGCGGCAATCGCAATTTCGAGGGGCGGATCAATCCCTCGGTGCGGTTCAACTACCTGGCGTCACCGCCGCTGGTGGTCGCATACGCGATTGCGGGCACGATGGATATCGACGTCGAGCATCAGCCGCTGGGCACGGGTTCAGACGGACGTCCGGTGTATCTGCGCGACATCTGGCCGTCGCAGGAGGAAGTGGCGGCGGCTCTGGCGGGTTCGGTCGACGCCGCGATGTTCAAGAGCGAGTACGGGCAGGTGTTCGACGGCGACGAGCGATGGAAGAGCCTGGCCGTGCCGGAGGGCAACCTGTTCCGCTGGGAGAAGGATTCGTCGTACGTGAAGGCGCCGCCGTTTTTCGACGGCGTGACGGCCAAGGTGGGCGAGTTTTCCGATATCAGCGGCGCGCGGGCGCTGGCGGTGCTCGGCGACAGCGTGACGACGGATCACATTTCGCCGGCCGGATCGATCGGGGCCGACAGTCCGGCGGGCAAGTATCTGATCGCGCACGGCGTGGCGCCCAAGGACTTCAACTCGTACGGAGCGCGGCGCGGAAATCATGAAGTGATGATGCGCGGGACGCTGGCGAATATCCGGCTCAAGAACCTGATGGTGCCGGGGGTGGAAGGCGGCTTCACCGCGCATCTGCCGGACGGCCAGCGGATGACGATCTTCGAGGCGTCGGAGCTTTACCGCAAGGCCGGGACGCCGCTGATAGTGATCGCGGGCAAGGAATACGGGACGGGCTCGTCGCGCGATTGGGCCGCCAAGGGCGTACAACTGCTCGGCGTGCGCGCGGTGATCGCGGAGAGCTTCGAGCGAATCCATCGCAGCAACCTGATCGGGATGGGCGTGCTGGCGCTGGAGTTCAAGGCCGGCGACAGCCGCGAGAAGCTCGGACTGACGGGGCAGGAAGTATTTTCGATCACGGGATTGAAGGCGGGAATGAAGCCGCGGCCGGCGGTGAAGGTGCGCGCACAGTCCGGCGGCAAGACGATCGAGTTCGAGGCGACGCTGCGGGTCGATACGCCCGAGGAGGTCGAGTACATCCGGCACGGCGGAATCCTGCCGTTCGTGCTGCGCGAATTGCTTCGGCCCGTGGGCACGGGTAGCCAGGGTTAAGGCCGCCCGGCAGGGGTGACCCCTGCACCCAGTGTCAACTCCGCGCTCCGTTGTCGCGCGGCAGGGGTGATCCCTACCCCGCGGGCTGAGGTCTGCCCCCAGTATTAAGGCCGCCCGCCGCTGGCGGACACGGCCTGTTAGAACAGGTGAAGGGGGAACAATCGCGGCGCGCGCCAGTAGCCTATTGCATGTGACTGGCGGCGGCGCCGGAGACCGTCGAGGTGCTTGGTCCGCCAGCGGCGGCCGGGGCGGAAGCCGTCAGCGCGGGATCGTCGCTTCTGACGCATTTGTAGAAAGGCTGCACCTTCTTCAATTGCGCCTTGCAGGCAGCTTCGGACTCAAGCGTTTTGAACTTGAGCCATTGGGACATCGGCGCCGCGCTGTTCATTTTGTAATTTCCCGCCGCGTCCTGCACTGGCGGAAAAACCGGCGGCGGCAGCATCAGGTACCAGCTAACCAACAGCATCGCAGTTGCATAACACTTTCGCATTCCCAACGTGTTACCGATTTTTTTAGGCGAATGCGAGAGGTGCGGGCGAGCCTGGTTCAGGCGGGCTGGGGGGCGGGCGCGTCGAGCCCGACTGCCGCGCCGCTCTTGCGGGTGGCGTAGCGGCTGAGCAATCTCACGACCGCAGGCGTGACTTCGTGGATAGCTTCGCGGCGGAAGCCCACGACTTCCGGACCGTGCGCCCGCATCATCCCAAGCATCGAGAGCCGCAGCAGCGCCGCGACCGCCTGGCAGTAACGAAAGCGCTCGAAGTCGATCGGCGCCATCGCATGATATAGCGGCAAGTACAACCCCGCGAAGGTCGCGCGAAGCGAGTTGCCGACGATGTTATCGCGCACCCATCGCGGGTTCTCCAGCGCGGACGAGGACAGAATCACCGACGTCATCGCAGCGTCGAGATGGCGATCGCCGACATCGGCGTTTACCCAGTCGATGACCCCGGTCACGCGCAGCCCAGCCACCATCACGTTGAGCGGGTGATAGTCCATGTGCAGGAGCGAATTGGGGCTGTAGCGAAACCTCGACGCGCGTTCGGCAACCAGATTGAGCGCCTCGCGCAGGCCGGGCAGCGGGCCGGTCTCGACGCGATTGGCGATGATCGCGAGCACGCGATCCAGCAGAGGAGAGCCGGCGTCGGCGCCGGCGCCTGCGATCGGCACATATGCGCGCGGAATCTCGCGCAGGCCCGCGCTTGCCGGATCGAGCTTGTGGAGCTTCGCCTGCGCGCGGACGAAGGAAAAAAATGCCATCGAGAAAGTCTTTAACGAATTCGGGAAGCTGCTGATCGTGAACAGCGGACCGCCCGCCAGCCGCTGCATGATGAGGAACGGTGCGCCCAGGGCGCGATGATCGGCCTCGAAGGCGTAGGGGCGCGGGACGCAGTAGCCGGCGGAGAACAGGCTGGCGATGGTGGTGTATTCGCGAGTGCCTTTGGCGTCGGCCTCGGAACCTTGATAGACGCGCAAAACCATCGATTGGCCGGCCGGGATGGCGGTGAACGACTTCGACGCCGATTGAAGCGAGAACTCGAAGACGGTGGTTTCCCATCCGCTGGCAAGGACGTTCAGGCGCGCGATCGGTGCGCAAAGATACCGGGCAAGGCGTTGCTCAATGTCGCAAGAGTCGAGCATTAGATGACGCGCGGGCGAAGAATCCACGCGAACTGGAGCGTAGTACAGGCGGCGAAAAGTCGCAACCGAACTGACACGCGTGTCAGTTCGTGGAGCGGGGAAGGGGAAATCACTTTATTGAATGTGAAACCCTCGGTGGGTTTCACACTTCCTTCGGCAGGGGTGACCCCTGCACTCAGTGAGAAGACGCGAGCAGGGGTGACCCCGGCACCCACCGTTAAGGCCGCCCGCCGTTGGCGGGCGCGGCCCCTGCCAACGGCTCAATACTGCGCAGCCGTCGCCACGGCGATGCGGCCTGACGGCCGGTTAGAACAGGTGCAGGGGGAACAATCGCGAAAAGAGAGCGACACCCCGACTGGGGCGCGGGATCAAGGCATCGAACGAGGCATGAAATGTTGCGGCGTTGCGGCGCGCGGCGGATGTTCGACCGGCGTTGGGGGCATCGGCGCCATCTTGAGCGTCTCGTTGGGGAGAGTCTGATTGCCTTGCTGGAAACGTTGCTGCACGATCGACGTGAGCAAGGGCCCGCTGCGATCGGCGAGATCGATCGTAACCTCGACCGACAGTCCCAGCCGCAGCGGTTTGTCCTGAGGCTCGGGCCCCTCGATAACAATCTTGACCGGCACGCGCTGCACGACCTTGACCCAGTTGCCGGTCGCGTTCTCGGGCGGCAGGATCGAGAAGGCCGCGCCGGTGCCCATGCTGATCGAATCGACGTGTCCATTGTAGGTGTAGTTGGGATAGATGTCGGCGACGACCTCCGCCTTTTGACCGACGCGCACGTCGGTGAGCTGGGTCTCCTTGAAGTTAGCCGTGATGTAGAGCCTGCCCAGCGGTACGATCGCGAGTAGAGGCTCTCCGACCTGGACACGATTGCCAACGTGGGCGGTCTTATGAGTTACGATGCCGGTGAACGGCGCGGTCAGTTTGGTGTAGCCGAGATCGAGCTTGGCGGCTTCCAGAGCGGCTTCAGCCTGCTGTACAACCGGGAGTGCGTAGCGCGAATGGCCGTCGTTGCGCGCTCCGAGGGCGGCCTTGGCCTGGGTCAATTGATGTTCCGCGAGCGCTTCATCAGCCATCGCGATGCCCAGCGCGGTGTTGGCCTGATCGTATTGCTGAATGGAGTTGACGCCTTCTTCCTTCAGCGCCTTGGCGCGCATGAAATCGATTTTCGCCTGCTTGAGCTGCGACACGGTGAGCGACACGCCCGACCGCGCCGCATCCACCAGCGCGTAGAGCTCATCGACGGATTGCCTGGCGCGCTCGAGCTGAGCCTGGGCCTGCTCGACACGGACGTCGAAGTCGCGTGAATCCAGCGTCAACAACAACTGGCCTTCCGTAACCGTCCAGTTGTCCTCGACATAAACGTTGGTGACGGTGCCGGCAACCCGCGAGGACACCAGCGCGACAGTGCCGTCGACGTAGGCGTCGTCGGTGCTGACATGGCTTTCGATGTAGCGATAGTAGCGAAAGCCGGGAATCGCCGCGGCAAGGGCGACAATGATTGCCACTGCCAAAAGGACCCGGCGTACGAGCTGCGAATTCATAGAATGATTTCAGAGGCGGGAAGATCCAGGCGCGTTATCGAATGGCTCGCTCACTTGTTACAAAGGCTAAGTATGACGAATGGGGGAGGCTGTCAAACGAACCGGGACGATCGAGCGCAACTTCGACGCAGCATCAGGCATGCGCGCGAATTGCGCAGCTACCGCGGGCGCTGACTCAAGATGGGGCGCCAGTCATGGCTCGCGAATCGTCGCGTCCGGGCCATGAACGACGGTTGCCACCACTGCGCCGCCGAGCGTCATGTTGAGAGTGAAACTGCCGTAGTCCTGACCTCCGAAAAAGGTGGCATCCACTTTTCCGTCCGGGTTGTCGAACAAAATCAAAGTCGGGGCGCGGCCGTCGATCACCCATCCAGTGCTGACGTCCTCGACCAGCGCCGAGTAGCGCTCATTGAGGGGACCGGAATTGAAAATCCGCAGGTCCGGGTCCGCCGGCGGCGAGATCGAGCTGAGGGTACCCCCGATCTGCAGCGACACGGTGCCAAAAGGTGCGCTGGTGGACTGGACATTGGCCACGCGAAAGCCACTGATTATTTCGACACTCAGCAGGTTGCTGTTGCTGGTGGTTTTGGTCGCGATGATCGCGGCCGGCAGGATGTTGTTGGCGATTATGATGTCAAGTGGGACGACCCCCTGAAGCGTCCACGACGATCGCGAGTCCGATACGGTCGCGATAAATGGCGTGCCGACGGTGCCGAGAATGTCGTACGCAGCCAGCGGCGGACCGTTGGGCGTATTACCGACGCTCCCGGAAAATCCAGTCTGGTTGTTGCAGGCCGCGACTGAAAAGGCCATCGCGGCGCCGAGCGCGCTCATCGACAAAGTCCGCACGAGATTCCGCATGCCCCGGCTTCCCATCGCGATCACGGTGTCGGAGCCGGTGACGGCGTCGGCGGTAGCGGCTGGATTACGTTGCTGCAGATGCCGGGGCATGTGCCGTCGGGATTCTCGCAGGTGGTCGGGCACCTGATCGCTGGCGTCGGAGTCGGACTCGGGCCGCCGGCTGACGGAGGCAGCGGGATCATGACAATCGCGGCGGTGTCGGGAACCGGTGAAGCTGTAGGCGACGACGACGGCGTTGCGTCGGCCTCGGGTGTCGGGAGTTGCCACTCTTGTACCTGATAAGTGTCGGCAGGAGCGCAGAAGGAGTAATTGTTGCTCGGGGTCAAATTCGGCAACTGATTCTGCACGAGAGTATTCGTTATCGCCACGAAGTCGAGCGATACCGTATCTTGCTTCGACAAGACCACCGAGGTGCCGAGGTTGGCGTTGCCGACAATGCCCGTCACGCTGCCGTGACCGATGCACTCGATCGATTGGTCGAAAGGAGTCGGGGTCGCGGTGCTGCATGCGCCCGGCTTGGAGGGCTCCGCCGGTCCCGTAACGCCTGACTTCACCACGATGGTATGGCCCGGATACGGATCGGTGACACCCTGATAGGTATCGATCGTCGTCGCGAACAAATCGAAGGTGGAAACCGAGGGCGGAACGTTAAGCGTATAGCCGATCGTGCCGCCGTTCGAGCTGGTGACGGTAATCGGCATCGGGAGCGCACTTTCAATATTGTTGGTTCCGGCGTCCTCGGCGAATACCTGGACCAGAGTGGTCTGCCCCGGAACGGGTGGTTCTATCGGTATTGCACCGGTGATGTATCCCGTGTTCAGCGCGAAGTCGCACGCGCCGAAAGTAGGAGTAGTGCTGCCGATAGGAGCGCAAGTGCCACCTTTACTGTTCGAAGTCGGAACTGCGTAGACGAATAAAGGATCGTAGCCCGGCGCGGTGACCTCCATCACATAGGGTGTTTTTTTCGGTACCACCGGAACGTTTTCGAACTCGGCGGGAATGGAGATCGTCCCCGGCAGCGGGAAGTAGCCTGTGTTATCGGTATTCGCCGTCGCGACAGCGACGCACAGGGGGGCGTTACCCGGCACTGAGCAGTCGACCGACGAGTTGGGATTGGGCGGATCGGGCGGAATCAGCAACTGCAGCGTCGCACCGACAATGGGCTTTGTGGCGACGCAATTGTCGCTGATCGTTCCCGTGATATTGCCCAGCGTCTGGCCCCCGGTGAGGCTATTTGATCCGGTGAATTCAGCGTTTATCTGTTGTCCCTGGTATAGCGGCAGTAGCCGCTGTGCGGCGTAAGTATCTGCTCCGCCAGCCACCGCTAGGTCATAGAGAGTTCCGAAAGTGGCGGCCGCCGGAAGTATCAGCGTATATTGCCCGTTTTTGACCGGAGTGCTCGCGATCGCGGTATTGGTTCCGATCGCTTCCGCTGTCACCGTCAGCTTGCGGATCTTTCCCGACGCCGAACTCCCCGAGCCCTTACTGCCGTTGACATTCACGGACCCTGTGACTATGCCCGTCTCGGCCGCATTCGTGGGTGGCGTCGTCAACGTGATCGTTACCGTATATGCACCGCCGGGCACCGTAGGCGGCACAGGGGCCGACATTGAGACTTGAAGGATCAACGGCGTCATTATCTTATTTGCCGGAAAGATCAGCCCGTCGGCATTCGAGAAAGTGATGACGTTGTTGCCAGCCAACTGGATGGGGTAACTGATGCATCCGTCGGCGGTGTTGCTGGGGTTGGCGATCGTGCCCGGCGCGTTGGGACAGTCGGGGACCAACGTGCCGGGATTGTTCGAATCGAGCCGGAGCTCGACAATGCGGTAGGTGCCGGCCTGCACACCCGCGGTGTTGAAGATCTGGGGTGTGTTCTGCGAAGCGTTGAGATCGATCTGCAGGTCCGCGTTCCGGCCGGCGTTTCCGATCCCCGGAGGCACCGGAATCGTCTGCCATTTGCCGTTGCCGGGGGCGGCGCTTACGTCGGGATTGATGCGAACCGACTGAACATTGAGGAGAACATTCTGAAAGTTCGGCGGCGGGACGCCTACAAATCCTACCTCGACCATCGCATTTTTGGCCGCCCGGGCCGACCCGACGCCGGCCAGCAGCACGCCAATCACGATGACGAAAGCTACTATCAGGCCGCCAGCGGTGCGATGTACAAAAGAATGTTTCACACGGATTCCATCGAAGAAGAATTGGGTCAGCGTTTGGGATAACCTAACCGTGGTGCGAACGCAAGAATACAATGGCCTGCGTGAACGTCAAATTGATAGCGGAGCTTGACTGATCGCCTTACCGATCCGGAGAATCAATCCCAGCGATGAGCTTGTCGAATCGAAACGCCTGCTGCGCTCTGTTCGCACTTTTCTTTCTGCTTGGCTTCGGGGTTCGAGTGACCGCGGCGGATACGAGCTTGAAAATCACGACAGGAAACCCGGGCCTGGAGCATTTCGACGCCGACGGCGGCGTGCAGCTCGACTTCGGTCTGACCGATCAGAACGGCAATCCGGTGGGCAACCTTCGCCCCGACAACGTGAAAGTATTTGAAGACGGCAAGGAAGCCAAAATCCTCGATTTTCGCGGAGTCGGCCAGGGCCGTCCCGTCGATATCGTGTTCGTGTTGGACGTGACGGAATCGATGCAGCCTTATATCGACGCGGTCAAGCAGAACGTGATCGCGTTTGCGCAGGACCTGCAATCCAACAGCCGCGACTACCGACTCGGACTGGTGACCTTCGAGGACTACGTGGTGTCGGCGTACCCCGACTGCAACTGCGCCTATCGCAACTCGTTTACTTCGGACGTCAAGCAGTTCACCGAGTGGGTGGGCACCCTGCACGCCGGCGGCGGCGGCGACATCCCCGAGGATCAGCTCGACGCGCTCGCCTATGCGGCGAAGTTTCCATTCCGCCCCGAGGCCGAAGGGATCATCATCATAGTCACCGACGCGCCGTCTCATCATGACGGCGACGGCTCGGCCGACACGGCGCACGATCAGGCCTTCTGGGACCATCATACTCGCGGCGTGCAGGTGACGGATCTGACCGGCACCAAAGTCGCCGCTCTGCTCAAGAAAAATGGGCTCACTATGTATGGGGTGGTTCCGCCGCCGTTCATCGCGCCCGAGTACCAGGAAATCGTCGATGCGACGCATGGCCGTTCGTACAATATCATCACGGAAGAAAGCCGCTTCCCGTCGCTGGTGCGCGAGATCGGTCATTCGATCGCGACGGAGTACTCGCTGACCTATCGAACGCCGCGGCCGATTGAAGATGGCACCAATCGCAGTGTCGAACTGAAGATCGATTATAACGGCGAAGCGGGCACGGCCCAAACTGCGTACCAGGTGCGGGGGCTCGGCGGCGCCGCGATTAACGTGCCGGAGGACATGGGCACGGCCGCTGGAAACTCGACCGGCACGGGGCTTGCGCAATTCTCGTTCAGCTGGTGGAACGGAGCGGTACCGTTGATCGCAATCATCGGGCTGTTCGGGCTGTCGCGAATGAGATTCGGGCTTCCGGCCGATGAACTCAAGGCCATCGTGGAGGCGCAGGGCGCGCCCTCACTCCGGATGCCGTCGGCGCCACCGCCAGCGGCGCGCGCGGTCCAGCGCGCGCCCGCGAGAGCGTCGCAAGCACCTACGACCGCGCCCCGCGGGGCGGGAAATACGCAGGGCGCTCGGCTGGTGTCAGTCGATCGCATCGATCCGGTGCCGGCGGAATACGCGCTGATGAAAGACGAGATATCGATCGGCCGCGGCGAGGACAACGATGTCGTCATTCCGCACGCCAGCGTGTCGCGTCAGCACGCGCGCTTGATGCGCCGCGACGGTGGATTCGAGCTGATGGATCTGAATTCGACTAACGGCAGCTACGTCGATGATCGCCAGATCCATGGCTCGGCGTTCGTGAGCGCCGGTAGCCGGCTGCGCCTGGGCGACATCCGGTTCGTGTTGCAGCTGTAACTCGGGTTTCCGTTTACGGTAGCTTGATTGTGGCAATTCCGGCTAAAATAGCTATGGGAGGATTAGCACGATGGCTAAGAAAGCTGCCGGCCCTACCAGCAATGGCTTCGTGACTTTCTTCGAGACGCTCAAGAGAGCTGAGGCAGGGGCCGGTGCAAACGCTCCTCAGTCTGCCGATCTGTTGCGATATATGACCGCGCCTACGACCGTCTCGGAGGTGGCCTCGGTGAGCGGAGTCTCGATTGTTGACCTCGCCGCCGCCCCCAAGGCCCTGCAAGAGGCGGGTTTAATCAATGTCCAAGGGCTTTCTGCCTCTGACAAGATAGATCTTACGCCAATGGGTGAAAAGCTGGCGGCTTCGATGGCCACGGCGGCGTAACGGACGTTGGCGGCGATCTCTCGGGCTCTCGGGCTCGTTCTGGCAGCACTGGTGGAGAATCAAGACGCGCTCTATGCGATGACATTTGGCTCGTTGGTGGCTATTGGCGAGTTGGTTTCGCGTTACCGCGACCACCCCATCCGAGCGGTGCGGTCGCTGCCGGGACTGACTTATATCGGGATCAACGCTGCTGCCGCATTACTGGCGTAGTTCCTGATTCAAGTCTTCGACTGGAAGTTCATCAGCAGCGAAAATCCCCAAGCGGTCGAATGGGCACGGATCCTCGTGGCCGGGTTCGGTTCAAGCGCGCTATTCCGAAGTTCTCTGATTTCGATGCGCGCCGGTGATCAAGTCGTCCCGGCGGGACCCGCTTCATTTCTTCTTTCGGTGCTCCGCGCAGCGGATTCTGCCGTCGATCGGCTTCGCGCCGCCGACCGCAGCAAGGCGGTAGCAGAGACGATGAGCGGAGTATCATTCGAACGCGCGTTTGAGAGTCTGCCGGGCTACTGTCTGGCACTGATGCAGAACCTGCCGGAGGCAGATCAGGCTAAATTGGGGAAGCAGCTGGCGACGATCAAGGCGCTTAAGATCGATGATGAGGTCAAATCGCTGCTTCTTGGTCTTGCGCTGATTGATGCTGTGGGTGAGTCGGTCTTGGCCCAGGCGGTGAAATCGCTCGAATGGAAGATCAAGACTCCAGCTCCGCCTCCGTTGCCGCCAAAAGGTGCGGCTCCGGGTGCGCAACCCTCAACTCCGGTAAGAGGTTAGACATCCGGTTCGTGTTGCAGCTGTAGGTCGCTTTTTCCCGATCAGTGGCCGGCTCGCTCGAGCGCCTGAGGCGCCAGCATTGCGTTGTCCACGGTTCCCATATCGATATACCAGCATTCGTGATCGGGCGCGGTCGCTCCGGGCATATAGACGACCGAAGTGTAACCGGTGTCGAGATCCTCATCGACCAGACCCAGTTGGAACATCCGCTTGTATGGATAAATGGCGACTGTCGCGTCCGGCACCGGCCGGTCGCGGTAAGTATTAAAGGTCGCGATGGTCTTCCACAGCTTGCCGTCGCGATCGTACTGATCCGACGCCGTGATGAACCATCCTTCTGAATCAATGTAGAAGATTCGCTTCGGAATCGTCGCGTCATGGCCCGGCTTCGAGTCCGCTTCGATCACGTACAGATGGCGCATCTCCCAGTCTTCGGGGCAAATGGTTTTGCCGCCATCGAAGGGGCATTGCGGTTCGGGCGAATGCGCGGCGTGGACCGACGCAAGCATCTGCTTCTCGCCCAGGAAGCGGTAGTTGAAATCTTCGATTTTCGCCGAGAAGCCGAAGTATGAGTCCGGATCGAGCGTGTTAGCGAAAGCACTGCCACCGCCGGCTCCTCCCGCGCCACCCGCGCCGCCCCCGTAACCTCCGCTGCCTCCTCCTCCGCCGCCGCCGAATCCCGGCAAAGCACCGATGGCGTCTGAGAGCACCGCCGGGGATTCACGGCGCAGCCTGCGCGCGGCGGGGCTGAACACCCAGGTGTTGTCCTCGACCGCGGGATCGATATGCCTCTGCCGCACCATCCCGTAGCCGCGCAGCGACGACGGTTCCATGAACGGATAGAAGCCGAAGCGATAACGGATGCCACTGGCCACGCCGTCGGGATCGGTTGGTATCGGAGGCACCTCGATCCGCCCTATGTTGTTGTAGAAGGCGAAATGCCCCACCGTGTAGTAGCTCAACGGCGAGCCGGTGGGGTTCTTGTCGAAGGCGGCAACCTCGGGATAGCGCATATCGATATCGTCGCTGTAGAGCGGCCGGTAGCTGAAATTCCACATTACCTTGGTCGCCACTTGGGGATCGTTCGGATCGACCAGCGGAAACGGCTGGCCGGAGACGTAATTCTTGAGCGTGCCGTCGGCCCCGAGCTGGACCTGGCCCGAGTACTTCTCGGTGGCGGCTCTGAACGGCGGCGGCCATTCGAGCTTGTCGGTCGGCACGATCCTGAGTTGCATGCCCTCGCGGACCAGCACGTAGTTGCCGGGGCTGACCAGGTCGGCGACCTTGGATGCATTGTCCTTGGTGATCACGTCGCCGGGTTTGACGTCGGCTTGGGCACGCGGCAACGCGCACAGCATCGCCGCCAGCAAGGTTCCGGCCACGATTCGCAACGATGACTCTCGCATGTGTACCCCCATGGTGCGCGGCGCCTATTCCGGCGCGTCGGGAGCCATCTTACAACAGTCGGGCTCGATCGAAAATGTCTCGATCGAGAGCCGGACTTTTGCGGCTGAACGGTTTTTTATCGCGCTTGTGCCACTCAATGGCGGCGGGCGAGTCCGTTTCGTTGCATGCGCCATCGCAGCAGATCGAAGCGGTCCTGCCCGAAAAACGGCTCGCCGTTGAAGACCATCAGCGGGACGCCCCAATGCCCGGCGCGCTTCTGCGCGGCCTCGCTTTCGGCGATCACAGCTTCATAACGATCGGGATCGCGCTCGATTTCCGAATCGAGGCGCGTGAGGTCCAGCCCTGCGCGCTGCGCCGCTGCGGCGAGATGGCCGCCGAGATGCCAATCCCTGACGCCGCCGAAAATAACTGCGCTCACCGCTGCAAGGAACGGCAGTCCCTTGCCCGCAGCGGCGGCGGCGACGCCCAACCTCGTCAACCTGTGGATGTACGGTTGCTCGCTGGCCACCTCGCCGGTGCTCATGTTCATGACGATCGGATCGGGGCTGGGCCAGCTGAACGGCATGCCCAGCATCTCCGCGATCCGCGAACAATCGCGAAGCAAATAGGGCGGCCACATCGGGTTCACCTGTTTGAAAAAGCCAGGAATCCGCACCGCGATCGGATAAACCGGCCGCACATTGGCCTTCACGTCGTACTCGTGTTCGAATTCAATCAGACGCGGCGTAACGAGGTAGGAATACGGCGAGCGAAAGGACCAGAACAAATCATATTCGAGTGTCATCCAGCTTCTCCGACCGGTGGTTGAAGTCCGCAATTCGACCCGCGGTTATCTCGTCCGCTAGTTGTTTCATTGCTTATCGCCGAAGTTCAGCGCGCCTGCTAGTTGACGCTGGAGGTGTCGATTGTGCCTGAACCCGCCGGCAATGTGAGCAGCATCCCGTCGTATCCGAGCACGACGCCGTGCGCCCGCACCGCGCCGACCCCGCGCATGAATGCCATCCGCACGAAGGCGTTAGGCGTCGGCGGTCCGATATGGCTCAGCACCAGGAGCCGCACGCCCGCTTCGTTCGCCTCGGCGGCCGCGACCTCGGGCGTCGTATGGTAACGGAGGATGTCGGACATGATCTTCGCAATCCGCGCGTTTCCCCGCCCGATAGCCGCCGCTTCGATAATCTTCACCATCGACGCCGACTGCGCTTCATGGATCAGCACGTCGACGCCGCGCGCCTGCGCCACCAGGTTGGCGCATTTGGTCGTGTCGCCGCTGATCACCACCGAGCGCCCCTTGTAGTCGAATCGGTAGCCGTATGCGGGCGCGACCGGCGCGTGATTGACGGTAAAGGCGGTGACTTTGAGCCCGTTCTCTTCGAGGACGGTCGCCGAGCCACCCGCGCACGGCCCGGCGCCCGGCGCGGTATCGATCTTCACCACGTGCGGTTCCATCGTCCAGTTGGCCGGCGGCATAAGTGCGGTGCCGTGATGCGCCTCGCGATAGTCCCGGTCCAGCGCGTAGGCCTGCGCGAATCCGCCCACCACCACCTCGACGCCAGGCGGCCCGTAGACGCGCAACGGGGTCGCCCGGCCCTGCGCCCACGTCTGCAGGTTAATCTCGCCAAGCTCGCCGATATGATCCGAGTGGTAGTGCGTCAGCATCACGGCCGCCAGCTTGGAAACCGGCAGATGCCACAGCGCGAGGTTCTTACCTGCGCCCGGGCCGGCGTCCACCAGGTACATATTGCCGCCGGCGAAAACCGCCGTGCACGCATCCGCCCGATTGGGATCGGGAAGCGGATTTCCGGTCCCGCACAGGACCACGCGGAGCGCGTCGTCGGCGAGGAGATCATTGCGCGTTGCGCCAAGGGTCCGCTCGACCATCCGCCTCAGCAGCGCATCCTGCACCGCCGGCACGTGCGCCATCCACCACCCGAGTCCGGCCAGCAGCACCAGGGCTGCGCCGCAAGCGGTGAGACGTTTTGCCGATCGCGACATGATTGTTGAGTTCCTCTCGTCTGCGCTCCGAGTTGCCGATTAAACCAGACGGCCGCCCATTGCAAGGTTTCAAGCTCTCGCTCGAAGGCGCCTTGCTTGATCGTTCATCGACGCGCTCTCTATGATTGAGCAAAGAGCGACAGAGGTCACTCCCATGAAAAAGACTGTCTCCAGCATCGGTCTGTTCGCGCTCGCGATTTCGGCGCTCGTATCTATCGCTGCCCGAGCCGATGCGCAGATGCGCCCGATGATGATTCCGCTTCCCACCACGATGGTTATCAGCAAGCCCCCGCCGGGCGAGATCTACGGTAACAAGCAGGTAGTCACGATGGGCGTAAGCGGGAAAACCTACAAGTTCGTGCTGAATGACGCCTACGTTGACGATCCCATGGGCAAAGTCCATTGGCCTGACATCTGGCAGTTGGTCCGCCAGTACAATCCCAACTTCAACGTGACCGGTCTCGAAGAGGAGACGTTCCAGAACATGCAGCCGGGCCAGACCCTGACGGTGCGCGGCATGTTCTCCGCGAACAATCAGACATTGGAAGTGGTGGGCACGGAACCGGGAGCCGGCCGCTTCGGTCCCGCCCAGCATTACTAGAGCGTCGAATCGATCCGACCATTCCCGCTTTTGAGCACAAGTTGTGCCGACCTCCGCGGGTAGTGTACCTTTGGAGGCTCAAATCACGGGGAATTTTGCCAAAAATCGGTAAATGAAAAAACTTACGGGAGCACAAATCATTGTCGAGAGCCTGATTGCCGAGGGCGTCGATGTTGTCTTCGGCTATCCCGGCGGCGCGATCCTGCCGACTTACGACGCGCTACTCGACTCAAAGATCAAGCACATTCTGGTCCGCCATGAGCAGGGCGCGACCCACATGGCGGAAGGCTATGCGCGCGTCAGCGGACGCCCTGGCGTCGTCATCGTCACCTCGGGTCCCGGCGCGACCAACTGCGTCACGGGAATCGCCGACGCGTACATGGATTCCACCCCGATGGTGGTTTTGTCGGGGCAGGTTCCGACCACGATGATCGGCAACGATGCTTTCCAGGAGGCGGACTTCGTCGGCATCACCCGCCCGTGCACCAAGCACAATTTCCTGGTGAAGAACGTCAAGGATATCTCGCGCATCATCAAGGAAGCGTTTTATATCGCCGGCAGCGGACGTCCCGGTCCGGTGGTGGTCGATTTGCCCAAGGACGTGCAACAGGCCGAGCATCTTTTTCACCTGCCCGAGAAAATCGAACTGCGCGGCTACAAGCCGATAATTCGCGGCAATCCGCGCCAGATCGAGCGCGCGATCGAGGCGATCGAGAAAAGTTCGACGCCGCTGTTCTACGTCGGCGGCGGCGTGCAATGGTCCGGTGCGGCGCCCGAGCTGCGCGAACTGGTTAAAGGACTTGGTATTCCAATTACCGAGACGTTGATGGGATTGGGATCGTTCCCCGCCTCCGATCCGCTCCGGCTCGGGATGCTCGGGATGCACGGTTCGTATGCCACCAACACGGCGGTGTGCAACACCGATTGCCTGATCGCAGTCGGTGCGCGCTTCGACGATCGCGTCACCGGCAAGATTTCTGAATTCGCGCCGAAGGCCGAGACGATTATTCACATCGATATCGACCCGTCGTCGATTTCGAAGAACGTCAAAGTCGATATTCCGATCGTCGGCGATATCAAGTCGGTACTGACCGACA
>Ga0187862_10003064_pt1 | contig 16554 bp, 14 predicted proteins | sample June2016WEW_10_1_FD_133003 | JGI IMG/M metagenome (GOLD analysis project Ga0187862, IMG submission 133003) | Peatland microbial communities from SPRUCE experiment site at the Marcell Experimental Forest, Minnesota, USA - June2016WEW_10_150 | ecosystem: Environmental > Terrestrial > Soil >...
ATTCTTCTGGTTGAAACCCATTTCGGTTCATATACCGGAAATACCCCAACATTCGCGATCTTTTCAACCTTTGCCGTAATGAATCTGAAAGCCAATCGCGACAAGGTATGGAAGCTGCTTTCACCGCAGGACCGGCAAAAGTGGGGGCGCGAGGCCTTCGACATGAAGCTGATCGACCGCTCCGGTTGGGCTTACAGGGAGTTGTCGGCCCTGCTGGAGTTGAAAAATACGCACGGGATACAGCCAGGATCGCTGAAGGGGTCTGTAATGGGCGCAATCGGCTGGCCGCAGTTTCTGCCGAGCAGCCTTCTGAAGTTCGGCGCCGATGGCAACGGCGATGGGCGGATAGACCTTTACAACGCTGAGGACGCAATTTTCAGTACGGCCAATTATTTTCGCGGCCACGGATGGTGTGAGGCAAAATTTCCATCAGACAGGGAAGCGGTAATCTGGGACTATAACCACAGCAAAGCATACGTTCGGATAGTACTGGCAATAGCCGAAAGGATCAGGGGGGAGGCGAAGTAATACCCGACTCATTTTCGAGCAAACGAAAAGAACGCCCGCAAGGGGCTGAGTTACACGGCGCCGCCTGAGCAATCGGCCTGGCTCAACCTCGTCCATCCTCATCATTTAAAGCTTGTAGCCGATCTTTCGGAGCAGGTCCTTGCGCCAGTTGATTTCAGCTTCGTCTTCTACACCCCTTGTTACAAAACCGTCCACAACCCCCAAGACACCCCGGCCCAACTCCGTTTCTGCCAGAATTACCTCGGTCGGGTTGGCTGTGGCGCAGAATACCCGGCACACCTCCGGGACCATCTTAATTGTGTTCAATACGTTTATCGGATAAAAGCCGAGCCCCAGAAAAACGATGAAGCAGTGACCGGCCGAAACAGCCTGTGCGTTCTTGCGGGCAAGTTCGATCATGTCCGGGTCGGTCCCCGACCATCGGACAAGACATTTACCGGAGGCTTCGCAGAAGGCCAAACCAAACCTGATGCCCGGGACAGCAGATACCAGGGCTTCGTGGATGTCCTCCACGCTTTTTATGAAATGAGTCTGGCCAAAAATAAAGTTGATCTCCTCTGGTTTTTCGATCCTCACAGTAGTGAATTGCATGATCCGCTCCCTTCCGTAATGAAATTCCTGCCCTGTTTTACTGACTTACGAGTTTCCGGCCTGGACGAGGTCCGACGTCACATAAAAAAGCGGGGGTGGTACACCCCGCTCTTTGATATTCACTGGGAAGAAGAACGCCCATAACGGGCTTTGCTACACGTTCTTTCGAAGCGAGCGCTTCAGTCTAGTTCATCTTCACTGGAATTTTCTTCTGCTTGGCACGTTCCGATTTGGGAATGTTCACACGGAGCACTCCACCCTTGTATGAAGCCTCTATCCCGTCTTCCTTAACATCGGCCGGCAGCATGAATGAACGGGTGAAAGAGCCGAACTGCCGCTCTAATGTGTAATAACGCTCGTTCTTCTCCTCGCGTTCTTCTTTCTTTTCCCCCCTGATGGTGAGAACATTTCCGGTGAGACTGATATCCAGGTTCTTTGGATCGATCCCGGGCAGATCGGCCTTTACAACGAAATGATCATCAGCTTCGGAGATATCGAAGGCAGGCATCATTTCTCCGTGTTCTTTCATCATGGAGGGCATAAGCTCGTTAAAAAAGCCTGTCAGCCCGGCCCAGAGCAACTGGAACATTTTCCGACGGTCTCTCACGGCGATGCACTGATATTTCAGCCATAATGATGCTCCTTTAATTTATTTGAGTATAATCTTCAAGCACAGAAGTTTTGAAAAAAGCAGATCGCAAGCAGGAAGGATTATACCCGGTTTGTTAGAGGTGTTTTTACCCTCCCAAATAAGCTAACCGGACCACTCCCGTTGTCAAGGGTCCGTAAAGTCTAAGAAAAATGATTCGGGACCGGCTCGTTGCTTTAGGCCGAATGGCCGTCAGCGTTCTGTGGCCGGTGATTTTCACGGCGGACTGCATTACATTATCAACTGTATTAAATTATCACTAAATCAGGCTTGGATGCCAATCTTCTGGAAGGGATAACGATTATGGAAGGCATAGTGAAATGGTTCGATGACAGCAAGGGTTATGGTTTCATCGCAACTGATAGTGGAAGAGATTTGTTCGTGCATCACAAATGCATAGAGGGAGAAGGATTCAAGAGTCTGGGTGAAGGTGACCGGGTCAGCTTCGAGGAGCAGCTGGGAGCCAAAGGACCTATCGCCGTCAACGTGAAGAAGCTCCACTGATGTTGCTGAAAGGCCGGAACGTCCACGCACCGGAAGGAAAACAGGCCGGCAACTCAAGCCGGCTTGTTTTTTCAAACAAGAAGGCATTTCTATTCGGGGGAAGTCTAAGGCGAGCTGACTGCGAGCGCTTTCCTGGATTCAGGCCCCCGGACTGGACACTTCCGGGGCAGGCCCCGCCGCCACGAACAGTGAAAGACCTCAGTCATTTGAGGGAAACAATAAACAAAAAAGGTCGAACCCCAAGTGACCATTTCAGTTGCCCACCTGCACCGCGATCGGTTTATCCCGGCTTTCTTTCTCAACTTCCCATTGAAGGGTTTAACGCTTCTTTTTTCCGTTGAGTATTTCCGCCGAGCATATCCACTGGGCTTCTTACTTCGACCTCTTGGGGTTCAGTCGCAATCTATACACAAAAAAGAGGGCTGTCAAGATTTTTTTCTGGACCAAATGGATCGCCTGGACTGGAAACCGGGAGACGAGCGAGGCAGGATGCGGCGCTGACCTTGTTCTAAATATTTTTGATTTTGATTCTTCTTACTCAGTTACGGTCCAGTCCCGTTACCTCATCACTGAGGACGCCAATGTAGGGTAAGTTGCGGTAACGCTGGCGAAAATCCAGGCCGTAGCCCACTACGAACCTGTCCGGGATATTGAAGCCTCTGAAAGCAATCGGAATTCTAACGATTCGGCGGGCTTCCTTGTCCAGGAGCGTGCATACGCGGATGCTGCGAGGTTGGCGGGCCTCCAGGTTGCGGAGAAGGTAGCCGGCTGTCATTCCGGTATCTATAATCCCTTCAACGAGCAGTACGTCTCGACCTTCAATAACACAGTCGAGATCTCTTGTAATGCGCGCCGCCCCGCTGGGCCGGTGCATGCCGCCGTAACTCATTACGCCGATGAAATCCATCTCCAGGGGGATCTCGATCTGTTTTACCAGGTCGGAAATGAACAGCACACATCCCTTGAGCACCCCCACCAGAAGAGGCAGACAATCCTGATAGGCGGCTGCTATTTCCTTACCCATTTCGACAATGCGCCGCTCAATTGTCTCCTGCGCGATCAAAATCTCCACGATGTCATCGGACTTATGATTCATTGGTAACCAGCTTGCCGGCCAATAAACCGTACTTGGCCAGCAGATTGTAAAAATCCCGCTGGTAAAATATGCGTATATTTACCTCGGGGTAAAGTCGCCGCAGTTTTCGAACCTTGCGGTTCTTGCGGGTCACCAGACTTTGTTTCATGGTGGTGAGTTCAATGTATAGATCTTGCTCAGGGAGGTAGAAATCGGGTGTGAAAGCTTCCGTTACCTTGCCTTCCGCATCGGCTTCCAATGGGAAAGTGCGAGATTCGTATTCAAATGGGATGCGATAAAATTCGAGGAATCGTGCGAACTCCATTTCAGCGGAATTCGCAAAGCGCCCGTTATCTCGTTTTTCAGGCATTTGAGGCAAGAGGTCTTTAACGATCCGGTCCCTGGGGACTTGCCGAAGACCCATTTCATCAAGAGCTGCCACTATGAGCTTTATTGCCTGCTCGATCGACAGGCGGTCCATTCGGAGGGTCAAATCGTAAAGGTTGGGGTCCTCCCGGTTCAGATGATAGAGAAAACGCAGGTAACGGGCACGCTCTATCTCCAGGCTTTTGATAAGCCTCGCGGCTTCCCGCTCCGATAACCTCTCGTGGGTCATCACCTGCAGAACGCGGAATTTACGCGGAGCGATAAGCCGCACATGCAATGTGCCCGGACGGTCACGAAACAATCCCTGAGCGCCCCTGCCGATTATCACCAGGTCCTGTTCTTCTGCCAACTGGGCAATAAGGTCTTGCAACAACCTGGCGCAAGCTTCGGTTTCCGCATCGATTTGACGGCTTCCCCGAGAAATCGCTTCGTCCACCTTGCGCAGCCTGGCCTCATCCAGATCTATTTCACCAGATAATTGAGCAAGTCTGGCCTTATCTACAAGCGAAAATCCCAGGCGCCCGGCAACCCGGGCTGCTACTTCTTCGCCAAGAGATCCCGGCTCTCTGCATATCGTTATGACCGCCATTGTTTTCCAGTAAATTCAAATCAAAAGCAAGCGTAGCGCTTTGCCCAAGCTCCACGAGGTTACTGCGGGGCGCAGGCGGTTAAACATTTTTCAGAAAACATCTCGTTGAGCTTCCCTATGAGTTAGTAGATTATACCAGACAGAGGAAATAAAGGACAAATGAGAACTTTGCGAGCTCTCTCAGCCCGGCAGGGCAAACAGGGTCAAGCGACCGGGAGTTCCGATTATAACCCGGTGCAATCAATCCGGAGAGATTTTCGAGAAACACGGGTTCTGCCCGGTTTGTTGCGCCGGGAAAATTATTTCTATTTTATGCTAATTTTATAAGAGTTCTAATCATCAGATATTCTTAACTAAATGAATTAATTGACCTCCACCGTCCAGCTTATTTATCCAATTTGCACTTTTTGACAGTTGACAGGAGTCGGAGCCGACTTTATGTTGCGCCTAACAATGTTTTGATAACCGTACTAAGGTGATTGAGGAATTAAAAAAAATGACTGTTCGGATTTCAAGGAGATAAAAATGAGCAAAAAACTTATTCTTGGATTGGCTTTGGCGGTGGTGCTGTTCAGCGGTTCTTTGATCAGCGCACAGGCAGATTGCGGCCTCGGCTGTCTGCCTCACATCAGCTTACCCTCATGCTTCACTTGTGCAAGAAATGCGGAGCCTGTACGCGACAGAGATTGCAGTGGCAATTTGATCACACCGGACGTAATGGCATCGCCAGGTTTTTAGTGATTTAATTTGGCAACCCCGGTATCGCGGATACTCGGGCCGCTAAAGAGCCCGATACTATGGGCACTTGGAATTGACAACTCACCCTGATATGAGAACCTGACCAACCCCCCGGTATTCAGCTGAATCCCGGGGGGTTGACTATCTACGCGCAATGTCAAGAGGTCAAGTGCTGTTCAAAGCCAGCGATTGCGTTGGGCACAGCATACTCTTCGCAGCAAGGCAAGAATCCTTCCAAACCCCTTCTGCACAGCTTCTCACTCTCAAGAGAATGACTATGTGGACAAGCCAAATGCAACTTGCCCGGGCGAATATTCCCACGGCCCGGCTACACCGGACCGATGGGTTCTCCATCTGTTTACTGATTTTACAACACTGTCGCTCGAGCTCTCTGAGCCAGGCAGGCAAAAGGGTCAGACCTCAGGGGAACCCGATTATAACCCGGTGCAATCAATCCAGAGGAATCTTCGAGAAACATCGGTTCTGCCCGGTTTGCCGCACGCGGGAAATTATTTCTATTTCACGCTAATTTTACATGAGTTCTAATCATCAGATATTCTTAGCTAAATGAATTGATTGACCTCTCTAGGCCAGCTTATTTATCCAATTTGCACTTTTTGGCAGTTGACAGGAGTCGAAGCCGAATTTAAGTTCCGCCTAACAAAGTTATGATAACCATACTGAGGTGATTAGAGGAATTAAAAAAAATGACTGTTAGGATCTCAAGGAGATAAAAATGAGCAAAAAACTTATTCTTGGATTGGCTTTGGCGGTGGTGCTGTTCAGTGGTTCTTTGATCAGCGCACAGGCAGATTGCGGCTTCGGCTGTCTGCCTCACATCAGCTTACCCTCATGCTTCACTTGTGCAAGAAATGCGGAGCCGGTACGGGACAGAGATTGCGCAGGCAACTTGATCACACCGGACGTGATGGCATCGCCAGGTTTTTAATGATTTAATTTGCCAACCCCGGTATCGCGGATGCCCGGGCGCTAAGGGGCCCGATATTATGGCCCATTGAATTGACAACTCACTCTGACATGAAAACCTGACCAACCCTCCGGTATTCAGCAGAATACCGGGGGGTTGACTATGCGCAATACCCAAAGGCCAAGTACAGTTCAAAGCTGGCGATTGTGTTGAGCACAGCATAAACTTCGCAGCAAGAATCCTTCCAAACCGCTTCTGCAGCTTCTCCTCTCAAAACGATGTGCGTCTTCCATTAGAATAAGGAACGTAGAGGAGAAAAGAGCCCCTTGGGGGCTACGCTGTTCACTTAAGAACAAACTGGGGCAGATGCAGGGACACCCTTTCGAGCCGCCCGCGCCCGGTGGGTTGGAAAGCCCGCCCAACAAAATCTTAAATCAACTTAGTGTCCTGCCACCTATTCATCCCTGTGCGCTAGTGACGGTTGACAGGGACTCAAGTCGGGCCTACCTTACTTTTGATAACTTTTTATACTGCATTCTCAAATGGTTGCACCCTTTAAGAGAATGACTATTTGACAATTCAGGAGATAAAAATGAGCAAAAAACTGATTCTCGCATTTGCCCTGGCCGTGGTGCTCGTCAGTGGCACTTTGTTAAACGCACAGGCGGAGTGCGGCTTTGGCTGTCTGCCCCACATCAGCTTGCCCTCATGCATGTCATGTTCAAAAGATGTGGACAATCAGCCGGCAAGAGACAGAGATTGCGCAGGCAATTTGATCACACCGGACGTGATGGGCTCGCCGGGTTTTTAATGATTTTATTTACAACACTGCCGCCGCAGATGCACCGGGCGCGACGGCGCCGGACCCGGCGGTAACAGCGCCTGTCAAGCAAGAAAAGCAGACCCCCGGGGTGAAGCGCCCCGGGGGTTTACTTCACTTAAGACGGGTTTCCCAAGTTGAGGATTTTATAGACATCGCGGGCAAGGCCCAGGGAGCGTAGCGGGGTCTCGACTCTAAGTTGCCCGGCTACCTCGGCATAAACGCGGTCCCACCCGACAAAATCACCTGATACAATGTATTGGTGCAGGGACAACGCCGTTTTTACGGCCCACACCTTACAACTAAGCTGCGAAGCACGAAAATTCGACGTTGCTGCAGGTTTTGGGTTGCGGCTCAACGCCACGCGGGCTAGCGTGCGGGTGTTTGGCTCAACCCGGCAAGGTTGAGCCTTGGCGGTTGCATCGGCCGGAAATGCAGCGCGCCGCGGTAATACGCGGCGCGCGGTGTTTGAGGTCGTCCGGTTGCGCCCCTGAGGGGCGCAACCGTTTCATGCCGGTCGATGTTACATCCCTAATTTCCCGAGTGGGACTACGAGGCGGACGAGGATACTCTCGCCGTTGGCGAGATTGTCGCTATCAAGCGGGACGTTGTAAACAAACATCAGGCTGCACGGGCCGAAATTGTAGCCAAGGATCGGACCGATACCATACGCGGTGAGTTTGGTACCGGGCTGGCTGTGGTAGAGGCCGTCTCCCGGGAGCCCATAGGCGCCAAGCTGACCGCTGGGCTGAACGAAGCTGTCGCTATTGAGCTGATTTTGCTCATATGCGCCAAGACCAAACGTCCATTTGCCGCATGTATAGGTGATAGTGTAGTCGGCCGCAAAAATGTCGCCCGATTGGTAGTTGGTGTCGTTGTTCTTTGTGCTGAAAGACAAAAAGAAGTCTGCGCTGAAATTCCAGCCGGCGTGCAGATAGCTTATGCCAATTTCCGGGGTAAAGGACCAGTAATCCTGTCCGGATTCCGCGTAGATGCCTCCGTCTTGATTACCTCTGTTCGAGAATGCTTGACCTGTAACGGCATCAGTCGACCTAATTCTATTACCGGTACTGGTCGTCGCATCGGGAACAACAACCGAAAAAGCGGTCTTTATGCGCCAATCACAGGGAAGCTTCCAGGACAAGATGTAGGGAACAAAAACAGTGTTGGATGCGCCCATCTGAGCGCCACCAACAAAAGTGTTAGTATCACCAAGGAGGCCTCCGAAAGGCTGTCCCCCAAAAGGGTGTCCCCCAACCTGTACATTCAAGTTCGTGTAGTCGAACGGCTCAGCTACGGCAACGCCATAATCGGCGCCCAGAAACTTGCATCCCGGGACCCACAGCAGAATGGGAGCATCAACGACCGCTATAAGCTTCTCGTTACTGATGCCCTCTCCGTTCTTCACTGGGCCCACGTGGGTTGGAACAGGGCCGCCATTGAAATTGTAGTCAAATATAGGCCCGTGAGTTATCAAGCTCGGCAACATGACAAAGTCGTTAATGAAATAAAAGCCTTGAGGCGGCAGCGCCCCGGCGGCCAATCCTTCGTCCCCGCCGGGCCCATGTACAGGACCAGCCTCCATTGCGTAGGCAGGGCTGAACATCATCACCACTGCCATGGATACACACATTGCCAAAATAAATTTCTTCATCTCTTCCCCCTCAAATTGTTAAAAAGTTAGCATTCTTCAAAACAGGGCCAGTGATTCGGTGCCCCTCCAACTGGATCTGTTTGCGCCCGCATACGGGCGGCTTCGTTCACACCACCTCCCTTCAGCCCCGGTTTCAGCCAGCCCCCGCGAAATCGAAGACCGCCTCATGAAGACTGCCTTCGCGCAAGGGTAACGCCAATGCGCAAAACCACGGCAAGCTCAACCCGAAGTGTCGCCCCTTTCGGCAAAAGCCGCCGCACAAATTCGCCTATAATACGTTCACCATGCATATGTCAAATTAAATTTTGTAAAAGAAAATTTTTTTCTACGCCCTAAGAATCTCGCTAAACAAAAGGAAACCAAAACTTCATGGCCCCCTCTTGTGATTACGAGACATTAATCCAATCGGATTTTTCGAAACAAGAATAAAGATATTTTTTATCCCTGCAAGGAAATATCGTTTCTCCTCGCCCCACCCATCCGCGAAGTGTGGAATTTCTGTATGGCTGCGCGAGGTGCGAAGATTGGTGAACGGTGATTGACGCCGAGAGAGCCTGCCCCGGAACTGGTCCAATCTCTCACAAGCGGTCTGCCAGGCAGGCCGACAATGTTAGAAGCAGAATTTCTGTAATTTCGTTGACCGCGCCGAGGACATCTCCAGTGACACCGCCGAGAAACCGGTGCGCAAGCGCCCGGACCAGGAGCGAGCACATCGTGGCGGCTCCTATGAAAGCCAAGGCGAGCTTGGGAGCAAGGAGCAGGGTGCAAACGACGGCAAATGAAGCAGCGGCCAGGAGTGTGCCGCGAGTCACATATTCGATACTCGACTTGGCAAGACCTCCAGTTCGAGCGCACGAGCTTTTATACGCGCTGACAACGATTGCGAAACGGCTCACGGCCGGAACAATCGCCAAAACAATCCAACTCTTTGCCGTAATGAGACTGTAAATAGCGCTCGTTTTCAGGAGGATCGCCAGGACCAGGGCGAGGGAACCGAACGCGCCGGTTGCGCTGTCTTTCATAATCTCAAGCCGCCTTTCGGGAGTAAACCCTCCACCAAGCCCATCGGCCAAATCCGCCAGTCCGTCCAGATGAAACCCTCGAGTAACGAACGTCATAAAGACGCAGGCCCAGGCAGCAAGGAGAAGCGGAGGCATAACTGCCTGGAGCAGCACTACCATTGAACAGGTAACCAGGCCAACCAGCAGACCCACGATAGGAAAACATGCATAACACCTTCCCAAATCACGGGAGGTTATCTCCCCGGAAACAGGCAGACGAAAGATAGTCAAAAAGGACAGAGCAATGGTGAATCGGCGCCACATATCAGTAGTTATCAGTTTCGAGTTTTGAGTTTTTAGTTTTTCGTTCTGCTCACTGTTTGGAGACTCCGGCATCCTCAAAAGTGAGCACTTCGTTAAAAACCCGCACTGCACCCTCGATTACGCCCATTGCCAGGGCCGCACCGGTACCCTCCCCAAGACGCATACGCAGATCAAGTATGGGCTCGAGCCCAAGGTGCTCGAGCATTCTCCTATGTCCGACTTCCTGAGAGCAATGCCCGGCAAAGAGGTAATCCACGGCAGCGGGGCACAAGGAGTGCGCAACGAGGGCCCCGGCAGTGGAGATGAACCCGTCAATTGCGACGGGACGTCTGTGGTAGGCCCCGGCCAGAATGCACCCGGCGATGCCCCCGATTTCGAACCCTCCCACTTTGGCCAGGGCATCCAAACCGTCAGCGGGATTCGGGCGGTTTATTTCAATAGCCTGCCGTACGATCTTACGCTTATTTTCCAGGGAATTCTCATCGATACCTGTCCCGCGGCCCACCATCTGATTCACGGCAGTTCCCGTCAGGACCGCGCCAAGGGCGGCCGAGGGAGTCGTGTTGCCGATCCCCATATCACCGGTTCCAAGGAGGCGGGCGCCGGCGGAAAATAGTTCCGAGGCCAGCCTGAAGCCGTGCAGGACTGACTGCTCGGCCTGCTCGAGACTCATGGCAGGTCCTTTTGCTATGTTGCCGGCGCCCCGATCCACTTTGCACACATGGAACTTATTGCGGCCATCGGAATGGCCCGGGGCAACGTCGGGGATAATTCCCATGTCCACCACCATCACCTCTGCTCCAACCTGGCGTGCTAAAACATTGATACTGGCGCCGCCCCTCAAAAAATTCTTCACCATTTCGCCGGTCACTTCCTGTGGAAACGCACTCACACCATTGGATACGACCCCGTGATCTCCAGCCATAACCAGGAATGCCTTGGCGGCAACGTCCGGTTCGAGGGTTTCCAAAATGCCGCAAATGCGTTCCGCAATATCGTGCAGCCGCCCCAGGGCACGAAGGGGAATTGCCAGATGTGCCGTGTGCTCACGGGCTCTCTCCACCCATTCGTTCCGGACCGGTTGGATCTGTTTGACGATTTCCCCGAGATTCATCGCAGTTCTTCCTTTCTTACTATTTCCTGTATTCTTTTGAGCGAAACGCTAAGGTTATCGAGCGAAAAGACTTCCAGAGAAATACACCCGTCATATCCTTCAAGGCTCTTGCAGATGACTTCCCATTCGGAGGGCTCAATCCGATCGAGACCGGTGTGGTCTTTTCCGTTATCGACCCCATGCAGATGAACCACGGAGCACATTTTCAGAAACGATGCCATCTGCTCAGCCACATCATGCCCGTATCGGAGCAGGTGGCCTACGTCGAGGCAAAAGGACATATCAAAGGCTTCGACAAAGGGAGAAATGCGCTGCAGAGGATACTCGAGGTTTTCAACGGCAATCCGCCGCAATTCGATTCCCTTCATTTGCATGGCATGGAGCGACTCACTCACGCGGTCCCTCCATGCGGACCTGTCAGGTTCGACGGTTTCATCAGCCTTCCTGCTGTCCAGGTGCAAAATGTAGAAAGTCGGGGCAAGGGGAAGCGTTCTCTCATAAAAGGAGAAAGCCGTTTCGCAAAATTTCCGCCGCAAAGCGGGATCAGGATCACCAAAAAACAGGTCTGAAGGCAGATGCACGTTATAGGTCAGGTCCAAATCCGAAGCAAGACCGGCCATCTGGCGGATCTCGCCAGGCGTGGGCAGGTTGTGCTCCTGATCGCTTTCGAAAAGCACGAGTTCCAGTTCATCAAAGTACCGGCCCAGCAATCGGATGTTAGGAAGAATCGCTGCGGGGAAAATATAGGAAGTCGTGGCAAGACGGAAAGGAAAACTCCGTTTGAGCGCCGGGAAAGAAATCTCGAAAGGCTCAAAAGAGCGGTGGAATATCTTTTCACTTTGAAGATCCCCCGCCCCCCCCAAGATTTCGGCATCACGCGCTTGCGCGTGAGTGCCGAGATCTCGGGGCTCGCGGCGGTTGGCCGGAGGCCCTCCGCCGCAGCGCCACACTGAGCTTTGTGGCTGCGAGGGGGTTTGGGGGGCGCATGTCCCCTCATCCCCCACGCTTTTTTTTGTCAGTGTTCTCCGCAGTTCATCCATTAGTCCGGAAAGAAATCCCTCCGTCCAATTTGCATCCGGCGGACAATTGAGCTTTTCCGCAAAACCGAGCAGCCTTTCGAAGATTTCCACGAGTTGATCGTTTGCTGCCCGATAGGGCTCGTTTTGTACAGACTCTTCCACCCAATAAACAGGTGATGAAGGTTTTTCCATTTCCTTCAGGAGGAAATGGCAGATCCTCTTCATAAGCCCGGCCAGCCATCCCACCCTGAAATCCCGGTAGAGCAGCAGCCCTTCGAACCCGAACAAGCCCTGCGGGAGGAGCATTTTCCGTTGAAGAGCGGTTTGGTAGCCGGGGGTTCCCTTAAACGCTACATGATCATGGTAGAGAAGGTTGGCGGTCCTCCCCAGACGATCGACAAGCCTGTTGCGCTGAAGAAACTTAAGGTTCTGGAGAATGTCATCAAGTGTGCTGGCGGCGTCGAACATGATAAAGCCGATCTCCGGCTCCAGCCCAGCCTCACGGACAGCCGCGATGGCCCGTTCGTTGCCGCTGACGCTCGCGTGCTTGGCAAGCCGCTTCAAAACCTCCTGCCTGCCGCTTTCAATGCCCAGGAGCAGCCTGGTAAGGCCGGCTTCCACCAGTTCCCGCATAAGGCCATATGTAACGTCATTCGCCCTTGTCTCCATGCCGAAGCTGATTCCGAGATCCGCCAACCGGCATGCGAGCTTAACTGCGGTTTCTTTTCCAGCCTTGCCGGGACCGACGAAATTGGGATCTACGAAGTAAAAATCCTTTTTCCCCAGGCAAACGAGCTCCGAGATCTCAGCGGCAACGTTTTCTGGTGAGCGTCCCCGCCACATGGCCTCCCCCTGGTCCAGAGCGGGGACCAGACAAAAAGAGCAATGATTGTAGCATCCCCGGCTCGCCAGCACACTAACGGTTTGCTCCGAGTCCAGGGAGGGTCTCAGAGGAAACGCAAGCCTGTCCGGCGACTCGATCGGACCTCGCATGCGGGGAAACGATGCATTCCCACACGACCTTAGAGCAACGCCTTTCACCCGGGCCTCGATTCCGGCTTCAATACATCGCGCCAGGTCCACCATGGTTTCTTCCGGTTCCCCGACTATCACGTAATCGACTGCAGGAGAGTAATCCAGGATTTCTTTCCACACAAGACCGGAAAAAAAACCATAGAGACAAATCGGCGCATCAAACCTGTGGTTACGCAGATCAGAAAACATCTGAAAAAGAGACTCGGTTCCCTCCCAGCAATAGACCGCGTGAACGGCAAGAATATCCGGGGACGGATTATCCACCAGGTACTGCACCGTTTGCGCAGACGTCCAGCGCGCTGCATCGACAATGTCAACCTCGAAACCCGCCTGCACCAGGCCGGCCCCGGCATAGCCCGTCATGAGGCATGACCACAGGGGCGTATTGGCAATGTCGTTGAAATGGGCTTGCGAAGCTTCTCGTGGATGTTCAAGCAACAGGATGCGCATGATAACTCCACTGAATAGTGATTAGTGATCAGTGAACAGAAGGTTTTTCCCAGTCACTGTTCACCATTCACGATTCACCGCACTTAGGGCGCCACGGCTCATACAAAATGCCCCCAATTCATGGCGGAGATTGTCCCGGGGCGGCGGGTTAAAATAAACCGGGTAAAGAAGGTCAAGCCCGGGATCGATGAGGCGGTCCCGTAGAATTCTTTCGGTAAGCGGCGTCCCCGGATATATTCTGAGATTATTGATGACCACGGCCCCCAGATTTCCTTTTGAAGCATGAAGCGAAAACAGCCTGTCCAGTAATCTGTACGTCTGGTCGACCGATCCGCGTGTCTCTCCGGGCAGATTCACGAGAAAATGATATACAGTGAGAATCCCGCTTTGCGCAGCCAGCTTTGCGGCATGGAGCACCTGCTCCAGAGTCAGGTTTTTCCCGAGAAGTCTCAGCGTGTAGTCTGAAGCCCCATCGGCGGAAAAGTAGACGGTAAGAAGACCCGCCTTCCTGTACAGGTCCATTTCTTTTTCCGAAAGAGTGTCTTCACGGAAAAACCCCGTCCAGCCAATGTCTAATCCGCGCCGCAAGATTTCCTTGCAGATAGCCCTGAGATGGTCCGCCGGCTGGTTCACAACAGCATCGGTAAAATGAACGCTGCGAATGCCAAAATCGTGCTGAAGCGTTTCGAGCTCATCCACTATGCGCTCGGGGGACCGAAGACGCAGGCGGTGACCCTGGAGCACCGGATAGAGGCAGTAGCGGCAGTTGTTCGGGCAGCCGCGCTTGGTCTCGACCCCCATAAAAGCTACATATCGGTTCCGATTCTGATAATAACCGGGCGCAAATACGCGCCAGTCAGGCAGCGGCAGGGAGTCGAGATCCCTGCAATAGACAATTTGCGAGTTGTTTGCCGTGCAAACCCCACTTTTTCTCCACAAAGTACCGGGGACCGCTCCTGGTGTTTCAAGGTTTTGAAGGAGCAAGGGAAATGCGGCCTCGGCTTCGCCCGACAAAGAGACATCAACCTCGGGGACCTCCTCGATGAGGCGCCGGGCAAAGAGCGTGAAAGCGGATCCACCGAGCACGACCGTAGCTTCGGGAGCGTGTTGCCTGATAAGAATTCCAAGGGTCTTGAGGTGGGGAACGAAAGAGATAAGATTTCCTGCCAGCGGGTCGAGGTTCCGAAAGGAAATACCGACCACATCGGGTCTGAACGCATCGAGTCTGCGCACCAAGCCGGGCCACGGAAAAGGATCGAGGTTAAGATCCAGGCCCTGGACCTCGTGCTCACGACCGATCGCCGCCGCCAGTCTGGCGAGACCGAGGGGAAAAACCATCTCACCGCAATCATGCGTCGAGACTGCCTGGACCAGCAGGACTCGCACGGCTTCCTCCCAAGATAGATTTATAGTAACGAGACGCCTCTCTTGTCAAAAAGCACCAGTCCCACATACTTTACGTAGCCTTGCGGATGTGGAACCGGGCTGAGGGAAAGCCCGGCATTGTGGGCTGTCCGATAGACGTCTACGCCGCACGCCTCCAGGGACGGCCGTGCCTTTTCCGGAAAACGGCAACTACCGTCCTCCGGGCACGAGGGACAAACCGGACACGGGCCCGCCCCGAAAGCCAGCGCCTCGGCATACCCCGCCAGGAAAACGGCCCGTTCAAGGGCCAGGAGCTGTTCATGGAACAAATGGGACGGCGGAGTACCCTGAACCAGCAGAGCTTGCCGATATCCGGAGATTACAGCGACCATTTCTTTCTCATCCGGAGAGGCGGGCGGACAGCAAAGCGAGCGGCCATAGCGCGGACAGCCGAACCGGCATTTCAGCCGCACCCAGTTCTCGATCGCTATCTCGCCGGCCTCTATGATGCGGGCAAAAGCAAATCCTGACCGTTTTGCCAAAGCAGTCAGCATCTCGGGGCGAGAAACACGCCGATTTTCGCTCAAGTGCCCTGGCTTGGCCAAAAACAGCGACGTGTCGCTTTGAAGGTGTAAAAACCGGACGTTTTTCAGCCCTGCCCCATTGAGCAAGCCGAGCATTTCCTCCAGCCTGTAAACGCGGCCGTTATAAGTGTTTATAAGCATGTGGAGGTCATAGAGCGCTCCCTTTGCCGGGTCGACATCGTGCAGATCGCTAAGGTAGTCATGCACAAGGATCGTCCCACCGGGAGCCAGACAGGCCGCAAAATTCTTGAGAATATCTTTAGCCTCCTGGGGGCCATAGGCATGGATGATATTGGAGAGCAGAATCAGATCGAAGTACTTTCCGCCCAGACATGGCGTCAGAACATTCCCGGCAACGGTTTCAATTCCTTCCCATGCTTTGGGGTCCGGGTAGAGTTTACGCGCGGCCCAAATGGTATCGGGAAGCTCGAAGAGCACCGTGTGTATATCGGGCCATTGTCTTCGCAAAGCACGACACCAGGCCCCGGCTCCGCCGCCCACATCGAGGAGTTGGCGGGGCGCCGGCCCAAACATGTCTTTAAGATATTCAAGGGATTCGGCAGACTTGAGCCGAGCCTGAAGGTCCAATGCTCTTACGTATGCCAGGGTCCGCTCGCTGTAGTGCTCCGAAGATTCATCCGCTGAGCGCTCATTGGCGCGGACTCCACTGCGTATTCTTGGTCCGAGCCTTTGCCAGTGAGAGCTCAGATAACGCCGGTAGAGGAGGAAATCCCCCAAATAGGCGCTATTTCCCGGCGTTAGGTAGCGAGCGGCGAGAGGCCCGTTGGAAAACTCTCCTTCGTACTCGACGATAAGTCCCAAAGCAACGAGAGAACTCAGAAACCGTGACAGCCCCTCGGCATCGTACCGGCTTTTTGCCGCAAGTCGATCGACCGTGGCGGGACAATCGGCCAGGAGTCCAAAAATGTTCAATTCCAAAGACGTAAAGAGGACCTCGGAGTACCAGTATGCCGTTGCCAGATCTTCGAGTCGCTGGAAGCCTTCAGAAGCAATATCGGAGTCTTGGTGTGGCAGCTTCATATTCGCCCTACATTTTATTGGTTCCCTTGAGCAGATGGCCGAAAAGGTCGTAGGAGCCTTTGTTGGCGCAGAAATCCCCACACATGGTGCATACCTTCTTGTCATGGGGCGAACGACTGTCGCGGATGGCTTTAGCCTTCTCGGGGAAAAAGCCGTGC
>Ga0187862_10003065_pt1 | contig 16553 bp, 14 predicted proteins | sample June2016WEW_10_1_FD_133003 | JGI IMG/M metagenome (GOLD analysis project Ga0187862, IMG submission 133003) | Peatland microbial communities from SPRUCE experiment site at the Marcell Experimental Forest, Minnesota, USA - June2016WEW_10_150 | ecosystem: Environmental > Terrestrial > Soil >...
ACTGACAAGTTCCTTTACTTGCCGCGGCTGGTCCGACGTGCGAGCCACAATAAGGTCGGCAGGCAGTTGCGGGCGCACGTTGGCTAGAGCCTTGTCTACCGCCGCCCCGAATTTGAAGATCTGCTCCCCCGATCGCATTTGGACCGCCAGTGTGATGGCACGGTTACGATGCCAGCTTCCGTTCGGTTCCCGAGAGACCATGTAGTTCAGGTACCGGGTGGGCGTCTGATATGCACGCGATATGTCCACAAGATCGCGCAAATAAAGCGGTGCTCCGGTGGGCGACGATGCCAGGAGCACGTTGCCAATATCCTTCGTGCTTTTGAACTCCGCGGTTGCGTCAACCAGGACATTTCGCGATTGGGTTTGGACGATTCCACCTGGAGCGGTCACATTCCTCGCGTTCAGAACGTCTTTGATCTTCGTGGGCTGCAATTTCAATGCTGCTAGTCGCGCGTCCGAGTATTCCAGATAGATCTCTTCGGGCAGAACGCCCACGCGCTGGACCTTCGCTACCTCTGGTACACGTTGCAGCGTGCGCTGGATCAGATCGGTGAAGTCATCAAGCTGCCGATACGAATACCGATTATTGGCTACTTCTGCGATTCGTTCTTTCGTGGATTGAGGATCGCGAATGATAATCGGACCCCACGCGTCGGGATGAAAGTCATACTCCTGGAGCTTCTTCTCAATGAACTGCTGTCCATACGCGCGGATTTCGTCATCCGATTTCGCCGTCGCAAAGTCGACTCCGGAACAACTTCCCACGGACAACAAACGAACGTCATGCGCGAACCTATCCCGTTCTGCCTGTGCAGCCAGCATGACAAACGGCCGCTCAATCACCGCAGGGGACACGGATGCCGGGTAACAATAGAGAACGGTGACACGTTTGCTCGTATCTCCTTGGCGCTCCTTCTCAATCGCATCCCGCACACCGCGGGCGCGCAACGCGATCTCAAGGTCCGGGACCGTCGGACTGGCGACAGTCAGCATCAGCGCGGCCGTGTCTCCGAAGTCGCTGATCCAGGTGATCGGCCCTGCACCGTCAGGAAGGTCAGTGATCTGATTCAGTCGTTGTCCGATATCCTGGAATTCCTGCTGGGTGTTCTTGATGCTGTCCAACAGCCTGACTTGCACAACAGAAATGTTGTCCTGGGTCGTGGACTCCACACGGTCCACCTTGCTGTTTCCAGTAACGGCTTGCTCGACCTTGCGTGTGACCAACTGCTCGACCTTGTCTGCGGAAATACCCGGCCAGGGGGTGATGGCCAGTGCGATTCGCACAGGGATGTCGGGATCCTTGCGCTTGGGCATATTCATGTAACCGAATACGCCCCAGGCCAGAGTTGCGAACAATGCGACCCAGGCAATCTGCCGGTTGTTGACAAAGAATCGTGCGACGTTACGACTGCTATTGGGGTTCTCAGCCTTCATTGCAGGACCTCTACACGCTGACCATCTTTAAGCAGATTGGCGCCAGTGGTGATGATGCGTTCTCCGGTTTGCAGCCCGCTGACTACGGTGACTTCACTGCCATTGACCGCGCCGATGTCTACGCTGTGGAGGCTAGCGACTTCTCCGGCGCTCGAGTTTGAGACGACGAACACGCCATATTTCCCGTCTTTCGCTTGCACGACTGCGGAAAGTGGCACCAGCAACGCCGACGTTCGACTTGCGCCGTCGGCATTCCCGAATTGCAAGGAGCCGATCATCCCCACCTTCAGTAAGTGATCGTGATTCGGTATAGCGACTTCGACCTCGAAATTACGTGTAATCGTGTCCGCTGCCGATGACATGCGGCTGATTCGCGCATGAAATGTGCGTGTGGGGAACGCGTCGATGGCAACATCAACGGGCTGGCCTAGTTTTACGGAACGGACAACCGTGTCGGGCACGCCCACTATGATTTTTACGGTGTCGGTTTTGGCGAGCGCGAATGCGGGAACGCCAGGTCCGACGAACTCGCCGAGCTCGACGGCTTTCTTCACGATGTCGCCGTCAAAGGGCGCAATCAGAGAGGTGTCGCGCAGCGCGATTTCCGCCTCGCTCGTCAGGGCCCGAGCGGATTTCAGCTGCTCCTCGCTGGCATCGTATTGCGCGCGAGCAGAATCGAAGTCGGGCTTCGTAATGCTCTGAGTGTCATACAGATGCGTAGCCCGATCGAAGTCGAGCTTGGCTTTCTGTGCGACAGCTTCTGCGGCCGCTGCTTGCGAGGATGCCTGTCGTACCTTGTCCTCGTATTCAGAAGATCGGATGCGGACGAGTACGGCTCCCCGGCTAACCCGATCCCCTTCCGCAACATCGCGCATCCTGCCATCCTGGCCGCGCGCCTGTTTGAGCGAAATGACGTACCCGGGAATTCTGAATGCCAGGGGAACTTCCAAATCGGGCGTCACTACCGCCGAGAAACGCAAGCCGTCGGCGCTGAAGCCCGCTTGCTTCTCAATAGCTTGAGCCTGAACTCCCTGCGGGGGCTGATCCAGCGGCTTATTCGAGCCACAGCCGGCCATGACCAGCGCTAATGCAAGTGTTGCGATTGTCGTTCTCACGTTTATTCCTCTCCCATCGCGCGGCGCAGATCTGCAAGGGAACTCCAATAAGAAGAGAGCGCCTGCTGATACTGAAATGATGTTTCCGAACTTCGAGCCTGAGCTTGCAGAAGATCCTTTACGAGTACCGCTTGTTCTTTGTATTTATTACTGGTGACGCGGAATTCTTCGGCTGCGGCTTCGTGACCAGTGCGGGTGGCCTTCAACAGCAACGCAGCCTCTTTCCACTTGCGGTACTTCGACCCGACTTCAACCCCGATCTGCGATTCTGCCTCTTGTGCACCGTTTTGCGCTTGCGCCAGTACGTTGGATTTTTCGCGTACGCGATTGTGGCGGCGTCCCCAATCGAATGGTTCCCAAGTCAACGCAAAGCCGGCCACACCGACATTCGTCGGAAGGACTTGCACGTTCTGAACCCCCATGTAGCTGACCGCGAGACCAAGGTCCGGTATGTAATCGGCCTTCGCAATGCGGCGGTCGTACTCGGCTTGTTTTTCCTTGAGGTGAGCCTGGCGGATCTCAGGGCGACTCTGTGACGCCTGCTGGCGAGCTTCCTCCAGACTCAGAGTTGTCGTGTCCTCCTCAGGAATGAAATCAACCCGAAAGGGAGTTTCAAGATCTCGTGCTAGGAGTTGATTCAGGTGCTCGTGCTGTGTGGCAAGTCCGTTCTCCGTAACCGACAAGTCATACTGCGCCTTGGCCAAACGCGCATCGACCTCCAACGCATCTCCCTTGATCACGGTCTTCTCTGCGATGTAACGCTGCGTAACTCGCTGTGCCTCTTCCAGAGTTCGTACTCCTTCCCGTGCTGCATCCACCGCAGCCTGCGTTGCTACAAGGTCGAAATATGCATTTCGCACCTCGGCCGCAATCTTCTGCCTCTCTGCTCGAACGTCTTCCTTGGCAATGTCGCGACCTAGTTCTGTCGCGCGAATTCCGAGTCCGATTTTGTACTGTTGTGTCAGTGGCTCATCGATGCTGCCGCTCAAAAAGGCGGACAACCGTGCTGGCGTGTGAACCTCGGCGTTCGTCGACGGGATCGGCCCGATCCCTGGATACGTCCCGAACGTTCCCTTCGCAAAGGTGAAATCAAACGGCTGCAGCAGTTCGCCACCGAGGACCGAAAATTGAAAATGTGGCAGGCGCTTGCTGCGAATCGTGCTCACCTGGAAGTCATACTTTTGCGCTTCCAACGCTGAGTTCTTCACGAGCCGATTGTTCGACAGTGCAATGGAGACTGCGTCGTCAAGCGTAAGAAGCGGGACTTCTTGCGCACCCTGTTGGGCAAACGACCCAAGCGGTGATGCAAAGACGAGAATTGTAAGAAGCAGTGCGAGATGGTTCGATTTCATCATTCTTCTACCTGGACTTCGGCTGAGGCCTGACGGCACTTTGAACTTTGAGCGAATCGTGTTGTCGCTCGTGTACACCAAGATTGCAGGTTCCGTACCAACCTGGACTTCCTTGCAAGTCCTTGAATCAGAACTGCCAGGCTTCGCGAACGCGACAGAATGCCCATATCTGGGCGAAGGGCGCTGCCCTCATGCGGGCACGGGCGAGCATTGGCTAGCTTTCAACTCGTTCCGACAAATTTTGAGCGCCTTGATCCGGGTGACAGCGATCGAAGATAACTCCAGACTCAGAGTGGAATTGCCCGCTGGTCAGCGGCTGATTTAGATCGTCACGCCTTGTCCGCGAGATGGTAAAGAGGGGGATGAACGGAGAAATCGGAACAGATTCGGAACTCACTCAAGCCCATCGTCGTTGGGCTGGACGTTGTACAGCTTTCTGGAGAGTCGGGAGATATGAAAACAGAATGTCCGCGAACACTTCCCACTCAAGCTCATCAACGTTGCATCGCCGGGAGGAACGAAAGTGTTCGCGGACATCGCGGGCACAGGAGCTGGTTGACTCCGAAATGCCCCCAAAACCCTGGTTCTTCCAATGTGGCCCGCAGCTATGCCAATTCTCGTTGCGGGATCCTATCAGTTCCACACGGCTGCAAATTCGTTCTGCCGCTGGAACTGCTCGCAGCTAATCACCTCTAGAGACTTAATCGCAGCGCAATATGCGCCTTCCACACTAGCCGGATCGACGCCAAGCAGAAGCGCAGCTTCATTCGCGGAGCGCTTCTCCAGTCCGCAGATCACCAATGCAAAGCGACAGAAGATATCGAGTCTGGCGCAAACTACGCTTGATTCCTCGAGCAGAACGTTACACCAATCAGAGGACAAGACCGTGTGTCCTTCGTGGATGTAGCCAGATTGCATGTATGCGGAGGAAAGTTGAGCAATCCGTTGTTGCAGGATTTGCGCTGCGGAGCGGATCGTGGACATCGAGGCCCATTTGGAAGGCCATTCCTGAAGACCGGGATTTTCCAATTCTGCCAGGGCGCAGGCGTCGACAACGCATGCCTCTGCTATCTTTTCGTCGCCTGTGAGGAAATTCGCCAGCCACTCCAGCTCTTCGCGATTCTGGCTGAAAACGATGTCAACGTATTCACTGACCGCAGGCTCCGGAAAACTCTTACTCGCTGCGCTTATCATGAGTGGCTCCCTTGGTGGTTCTTGCGATCACATTTGTGGTTAGGCAAGACAGGTGCCAAACCGGATAGACATGTAAGTTATTGAATTCGGAAAGCAAATGACTTCTTTGTGCGACGCGGTGGGGTGAAGCTGACCGGATATGGGCACTGCCGCTGTTTTCACGGCGACTTGGTGAGACCCCTTGGCAGAAACGTCACTTTGATCCCAACGAGATTTTGATTTGCGGGGCAACCTGGCAATAATCGGCGCTTCGAACGGCACGCATTTTGTTGTGCAACTCCCGGCAACGTTGCTCGATTGCGCTTAAGTGTGATCGTTCATCGGTGGCGAGAATCATTTGCCGGGCGATAACCCTTTCCGTCCAAATTGCCTGACAAATGCGTGTTCGATTTCTGCTTGCGCACCAAAGGAAGGTTAAGCCGTTCGCAAATGTCCCGAGAATACGAAGTCTCGGCAATGAATTGCGCGCTGAGTTTCTTGACGAACGAAAGCACTTCTTCTCCGATGGCGTCGATGAACATTATTTCCGTGAGATCGACGACGAGTTCCAGTTTGTTATCGCAGCGCGTGACGAGCCTGCGGACCTCCTCAGCTCCCCCGCCCGTGAATCGGCCTTCGAGCCTGCAGATCAAAGCACCGTCTAATTCTTGCGTTTCGACACGTAACATAATGGGCCCCTCTTACATCGTTAGCAGCCTCAAATAGCTGGCTGTAGCATCCTTGCAGCTGTTTTGCCAGGGATTCTTAGCGCAACGTATTGAGACTAAAGGCTCTTTCGGAGGTATGCTGCCCTTAACAACGGGCAGTGCCAGCATGAGGTCAGCCTGGGTGCGGGCTAAGAATCAAGGCAGCTGAAGCAACCGCCTTGAAGAGTGGAAAGAAGGGAGGAACCCGGACAGTCTAAAACGTAAATACTAGGCCAGCGGAAGGCACGGCGGAATGAGTGTACTGGTCGACCTTGAGGCCGGTCATCTCGAAATCGGGAGTCTTATAGACGAATCCGCGATACTGTGCGCGCAAGGCGATATGTTTGGCCATCGGCACATCGAATCCACCGCCATAAACGAAGGCACCTCGGGTCTGCTCGTTATTTACAGATCCCCCACGTGGATCGAAGAACATGGCTCCGCCTCCCGCGAGCACGAACGGAGACACGATCTTGACGGCGGGCACCTTGAAGGAAGGAAGTTTCACGATCACGGTACCGGTCGCGGCGTGGACGTTCATCGGTATGAAGGTCTCGCCGCTGCTCGACAGGAAGTTTTCATGATTCCTGAAATAGTCATAGTCGCCCTCGACCGCGAGCCAGTTCTTCAGATTGAATCGATATCCAGCCATCACGCCGCCAGAGTTGGTTGGTCCATTGGTTATCCCACCGTCAGTGGTCTGCTTTTGGAAGAACCCGGAACCTTGAACTGTCACTTCATTTCTAACTTCCTGAGCCGAGGATGATATTCCAAAAAGAATCAGAATAATTGCAGGTAAGATCAACGTTTTCATTCTTGAGTCCCCTTTGTGGCCCGCTTTGCGCGTGGCCCACGGGGGAGAAGGCATCTTGCTTGCCGAATTGCAGCCGAGCATCTAAGTCATTGTGGTATAACTGTTTAGAGACAAGCCCGATGGTTGCACCAGTCCTTTTGACGTGCCCTTATGCTGGCGGGCGACCGCATGTTGTCAGGCGGAATAATCAGCACGAGCGATGCTTAGCCTGCGCATCTTGTTCTGCAGCGTAGTTCTCTTAAGTCCGAGGCGCTCTGCCGCTCCACCTTTGCCGGCTATTCTCCCGGACGCGCCTTTCAAAGCATCGAGGATTGCCTGCCGCTCTGCTTGCTCGAAGGTCGACGCGGCAGAAATGACAGTGCGGCCAGCGGATCTGTTCAGCTCGGCTCGTGGCACATTCAATTCGTCCCCTTGCGTGAGTATCACGCAGCGCTCAATGAAGTTCTCCAACTCGCGGATATTTCCTCGCCAATCAGCATTCACCAGAGCCTCCATCGCAGGTCTCGGGACAGACCGGATGCGCTTTTGCATACGGCGGGAGAAGCGCGCGACAAAAAAGTGCACCAGCAGTTGAATGTCTTCGCGCCGTTCGCGCAGCGGCGGGATTTCGATGGGAAACACCCTCAACCTGTAAAAAAGGTCCTCGCGAAACTGATTATTGCGGATCATGCCTTCCAAATCGCGATGCGTGGCCGCAATCAAACGAACATCAACGTGGATGGTCTTTGTACTACCGAGGCGTTCAAACTCTTGTTCCTGCAGGGCGCGCAGCAGTTTCGGCTGCAAATCCATGGTAATGTCGCCGATCTCGTCGAGAAACAGAGTGCCATGATCCGCCAACTCAAACCGGCCTTTCTTCTGCATCAAGGCTCCGGTGAAAGCGCCCTTTTCGTGGCCGAACAGTTCACTTTCCACCAAACCCGATGGAATCGCCGCGCAGTTCAGACGAACAAATGTACGCTCTCGCCGCGGGCTGAGATTATGAAGCGCTCGGGCCACCAGTTCCTTGCCAGTACCGGTCTCGCCGTGCAGTAACACAGTGGAGCTGGTTGGCGCAACGATCGCAACCTGGTCCAGCACTTTGCGTAGAGCGGCACTCTTGCCGACTATGTCTTGAAAGTTGAATTCAGATTCGATTTCTGATTCGAGATAGAGGCGCTGCTCTTCCAGATCGTCGTGCGACGCGCGGAGCCGTCCGTAGGCCAGAGCATTCTCGAGCACCAGTGATGTCTGGGTGCCTATCTGCGACAGGAGGTCGCGGTCCGCCTCGTTGAATCCATTCGCCTTACGGCTGCACATGGTCAACAGGCCCAGCGGGCCATCGGCGCCGAAAAGTGGCACCAAGACGGCCGAAAGGAGGGATTCAGCTCGGGACGCTTCGCGCAGGGACGCAGGTATATCTGCTTCCGTTGTCGAGTAATACTGTGGCGTGCGGAGGTGCGACCATTCGCTCCATAGCTTCGTGGGCTCGACGACAACAACCTTCTCGAGAAAACCCTTTCCAGTCGGGAAATCGAGAAATCTACGTTCCAAACTGCCCGACTGCTTGTTAAGAAGCCACAATGACGTGAGGTCGTTGCCCAGGTGTTTGCGCATCGAACCTGCTACAGCCTGAAACAAGTCATCCGCTTCCAGCTTGCTGACAATGTGGTTGTTGATTTCCAGCAGTAGGCTGAGCTGATCTCGCTGATTCAGGACCTGCCGGTGGTAAAGCTCTGCGGTGTCTCTTGCCAGCGCGCACTCGAGCGCGACCGCAACGTGAGAGGCCAAGGCACTGAGCATCTCGATGTCTTCGGGGGCAAATTGCTGGCCCTGCAACTTTGGCGTTGAGAGAATTCCGTAGCGTCTTTGTGCGGTGGATACTGGGAACAAATAGGTGCTTCGTCCGGCAACTTCGGCTGCAAAAGGCGCCAGGTCAGGATGTTCCAACATTGCCGCCGACAGGTCCGGGATAAACACCGGCTTCTGTTCGTCTAGCGCTTGCGCCACCAGACCAACGCGTAACAACGTGGCTCCGCGTTTAATTGCGGGAGCGTCCGTGTCTCGATCAAATTCGAAGCTATACAGACCTTCGCCATCATCGCTCAGCACGAAGAGTTCTACCCCGTGCAATTTTGAAGTGCTGGCTAGAACACCTCGCAGGCTTTGCAGGACGGCTTTTACCGTGGGCTGATCGGCCAGGGCAGTGGACGCACCCAGCAGCATTCGATATCGATCTTCAGTGATGGTCATGGCACGTGAGCTCTCCGCAATCTCGGGTGCCCCGATTCTTGCGCCTTCAGTATCTGCCAATCAATTTCCCGCTGCAACAATCCGCATCATTCGGCAAGAGATCCTAACCTCGGCGCTCTCACTCCACTTGATATTTCTATCTCTCACTCGCCAGGGGCGTCGGAACGGTAGCAAGGAGCTTGTTGATGGCTAAATCCACGGTCCGATTCATCTCGGAGACGACCCCGCGTATATTTCGTTGGGAAACAGGTCGAGTTTCGGAAACAGCGTTGCTCCAGACCGTTGCACCAGTCGCTACCCTGGTAATTTGTGCAGACATTGCAACTTCCACCTTGACACCGGCTTCGTAATCCACCTCTTCCAGCTTTTCCAACCTGCCGCTGAAAACGTAGTCGTGGTTTGGACGGCCGGCATACACAGAGACCATGGAGAACTGACCGCCGGCCCGCAGATGTTCGATGACGGCGCTGGTCACAAGGGTACGCGGATCTACCGCCCAGCGATGGTATTCGTAGAAGCCGACTTCCTCCGGCGTCGACCGGTAGACGATCGGCCCTTGCCGTAGATAACCCGGCGATTGGAATTCTCGTACTGCTATGGAAGTTCGGACGTTTTCGGGGGCGGGCGGATCCGGCGGAGCCGGCAAATTGAGCGTGTAATATGCGGGATATCTTACTCTGCCGCATCCGGACAGAGCGGGTAACAGCGTCATCATCAATACAAGCGCCGTCGTAAGCTTTTTCATTGTCGATTCTCCTCTGGCCGCTTTATCTTGGAACCTGCCGGTCCCCGGGCTGCTTGGTGCGGATCAGGCTCCAAGGGCGCTGCTTCAATGAATTCGTGAACTGGTTGAGGTTGTCGGTCGCGTCGCGCAGATTTTCCACCGTGTCGCCGATCTTGGAGTCATTGGCTCGTACTAGGACTTGCATCGACTGCAGCAGACCTTTGGCCTCTTCCAAGGCGGTCTGTAATTCAGCCAAATCTTTTCGCATCGGATCACGCAGATCGGTCACGGTGCCATTCACATTCTGAATGGTGTCATCCGCATGCTCGCTAACCCTGGCCAGTTGGTCTGTAAGGCGATCAATCTTTGGGCGCTCGTCTGCGACCAATCGGTCAATGTTGTTCAGAATGGCTTGGACCTTCTTCTGATTTCGTGGTCCGGTCATCATGTCCAGGTTGGCAAGAAGGTGGTTCACGTTGCCGCTGACATCGTTAAGCTCTCCCTGTACCTGCGTGATGAGTGTATTCGCGCTGTCCGCAACGGTTGCGAGTTTCCCAGCGATCTCATCCAGACTGGCCGCTTCTTGTGAGGCGACGGTTGACTCTGGAGGAAGACGCTTGGCTTCAATGGTGCCGGTTGTGATCGACAACGCCGCGCTGTTCATCACGCTGACGAAGCCCAGCTTGGCCACTGATTTCTCATTCAGCGGAGTGTCCTTTTTGACTTCAAGCAGAATCTCGATTCGAGTTGGATCCGTAACCCAGGGTCGCACGGCTGTAACTTTGCCCACGTTCATGCCTCCGTACAGCACGGAAGCTCCGGGCTCAAGCCCTCCGGCGTATCGCAAGTAGGTGCGGTACTGCACGGTGCCGCCTCTATACTGCGCATTCAACAGGTAGATGACCGTGAACGCGAGTACGGCGAAACAGCCGAGGACGAAGGCACCGACCTTTGCTTCGGTGGTCATAGTTTTGCCTCCTGACTTTGCACATACCGTTCCAGATAGGAGGCCAATGCCGGCGTATGCATCGGGTTGGCCGGCACACGGTTGAGGAACTGCCTCACGCGTGGATTCTGGTTTGCGCGAATTTCGTCTTTTGTGCCGACTGCAAGGAGCCTTCCATCGAATAGCATCGCGATGCGGTCGGCGATTCGGAAGGCGCTGTGCATCTCATGGGTGACAACAAGAGCCGTAATCTGAAAAGTCTCCTTCAGAAATACGATGAGTTCGTCCAATTCCGCCGCCACAATCGGATCGAGGCCGGCGGAAGGCTCGTCCAGCACCAGGATTTCGGGATCCAAAGCGAGAGCCCGGGCGACCGCCGCACGCTTCTTCATGCCTCCTGAGAGCTCCTGCGGGTGCAGTTTGCCGAAATCCGCCAGGCCCACCACCGCCAACTTCAACCATACAATCAGGTCGATCACTGAAGGCGCGAGTGCGGTGTGCTCCCGCAAGGTGAGCGCGACGTTGTCTTCCAGCGATAGTGAATTGAACAAAGCAGCGCTCTGAAAGGCCACCCCAACCGAACGTCGGATTGTCTTCAAATCCGCCTGTGAACAGGTAGTGATGTCTGTTCCTTTGATCGAGATGCTGCCCGATTTCGGATGCTCGAGACCAAGAATTTGCCGCAAGAGCGTGCTTTTTCCTGAACCGCTGCCTCCCAGCAGAACTGTGATCTCGCCCGGCTCGATGTCAAGGTTCAAGCCATCGAGCACACGCCGGCCATCGTATTCCACCACTAGATCGCGTACTGAAATCAGAGACACTTAGGCCTTCCCTACGAAGTAAAAGATGGCGGTAAATATCGCATCGGCAACGATGACCAGGAACGTTGATCGCACGACTGCCGAAGTCGTCGAGCGACCTACTGCGTCGGGCCCGCCGCGGACACGAAGTCCTTCCAGGCATCCCACGTGAGCAATGATGGTGGCGAATGCCAAGCTCTTGATCATCGCGGCGACCACATCCCGCAACTCAATCGAGGTCAGTACGTATCGAAAATAGAGCAGCAGACCGAGGTGCGTGCTGAAGAACATAAATAGCCCCCCGGCGAGAATGCCGAAGAAGGCTGCGACGATACTGAGACACGGAACGGCCACGAGTGCCGCCAGATACTTTGGCGCTAACACGAACTCCACCGGTTCGAAGGCCATAACCTTGAGGGCGTCGAGTTCTTCAGTGACCTTCATGGTGCCGATCTCGGCGGCAAATGCAGAGCCCGAGCGTCCGCTGACCGCGATCGCCGTCAACAGCGGACCAAGTTCGCGTGTGAAGCCGACTGCGACCAGATCGATGACGAAGTGCAGGGCCCCGAATCGCCGCAACTCAGAGGCTCCTTGCATGGCCAGGATGAATCCGCTGCACATAGCCATCAGGGCAACCATTGGGAGAGCGTCAACCCCAATCTCCAGCATTTGGTGAACAGCTGCACGCCACCGATGTCGATTTCCAACCAGGGGTAAAGCCGCGCGCATCCCGCGCAGGGTGGCCCACAATTGAATGTTCAGGCTCCCAACATAGTCGAGTTGACTGAGAGTCTCTCTGCCGGCACTTTCGAGAAGATTGGCCATCAGCGCGCCTCGCACCACACGTAGTTCATCTCTCAATGCCCCCGTTGAAGAGGGATAGAATGCCCGTCGCCTCAAACAGGCGATATAAGCGATCATGCAATCCCTGCAGCCTGAGCTCGGTTTTACAGTTTCGTGCGATCTTTAACGCTTCGATCAGAGTGGCAACGCCGGAACTGTCGATATGGGTGACGCCCGACAAGTCAATGCTCACTGTCCTCGGATGTGGCGCGTGCAAAAGGGCGATAAAGTGGTCGCGCACTGCTGGAGAGGAATCGATATCAATGCGGCCCTTCAAAGACGTCAGAACGCCATGTTCGCTGGCAACAATGTTGATTTCCGCCTTGTCGATCCAGTTGGTGTTGCCACTCAGCACGAAGTCGGTCCCTCTCCGGCAAAATGTCCCGAATTTTCATGACGGACAATTGCCAAGATCAACACGAAACTGTTAATGGCAAGCGTAAGGCCATTAGCGGATAGGCGTAATACTAGGCACGTCAAAGACTTGCGCAGGAGATGCTCTGATGACGCGAGCGATCTAGACACTATCAGGGCAGTCGTGCCCGAATACGGGCAGGTGAGGTCAGCTGTGTTTGGATCTTGACCCTATTCGGTCAGGGAGCGGACCGGGGTGGTTGCTTCTTACGTCGAGAAACCATGGACCCCGCGGGTAGTTCAGCATTGTGTTTCAGAAAATTGCGTTCGGTCTTCAACTGAGCTTTTGCATTCTAGGCTCAGCTTAAGCAATGCGGTCTGCGCGAGCGATTGGACCTGTGGATTGGCTCATGCGAAGAAGATTGTGTGAGACAACTTCAGCGCGGGCATCGAATGCTTATGCTTAGCGGCGGCGTCCACGAGAAAGAGATCCCGTGTGGAGTGCTCCTCGTACTAACTTCCGCAATTTAGCCTTCGCCCGAGCGGTCTGCGCTTTCAGAGTTCCGATGGGAACTCCCAGAACGCGAGCTGTTTCGCAGACCGAAAGATGATCCACATACCGGAGGTGAAACGTTTGCCGCAGAGTCGGTGATAGTCGTGCTGCTGATTTCATCAACCGCATAGTCAGCGTAGATCTGTGGCACTCATCTTCGGGATTGGGTCGATGGTCCACCAAAATATCGGAGAGCGGATACTCCTGGTCTTCTCCGATTCGTGAATCGAGGGATACATGGGTATAGCGTGACCGTTTCCGCAATTGCATTTTCGCGCAATTGATAACAATAGTGGTCAGCCACGTCGAAAGTTGCGCCTCGCCTCTGAATTGGTTAAGGTGCTTGTAAGCTGCCAACAGCGCATCCTGCACCGCATCCTCGGCATCTGTTTTGTTTCCCAAAAGTCTATAGGCGTATCGATAAAGAGACGGTAAATAATGCGACAGAACGGAGAGCATCTCCGCGGGTGAAGGCTTCGTCGAATCCAGGGCGACGCCTCACTTAATTTCTCCAGGTATCGCATCCTATGTTCGCGCTCCTCTGTCCCCACTGAGGCACGTGAAGTTCTATGCGACCCCTGGCGAGGAGGAATTTCGATGTCATCTGGATGCAGGGGCGGAGCCCGGCAACGGAACCACTAAAACCGCATCGGAGCTTGTGGTTTTCAGCGACTGCCTTGCCTGCTGTCCTGCTGCTTCGTCGATGTCATGCTTCAGAACATCATGGAGCGCGCTCAGCACCTGATACTGCATCATTGCCATTTGGTAGCTCTGCAGCAAAAGATATTCCGCCTGTTCGCGGGTAATTTGATTTGTTTGTTGGGCCTGCACGATTACAGAGAAATCGGCCGATGTCTTGTCTGCCACCATGCTCATGGCGATTTCGTAGGATTTAAGAACGTCTTGTGGGCCCAAGGGCATTTCGGGTTTGAGCGCAATCAAATCGGATACAGCAGAGTTGGACTGCATGCTTGTACCCGCCAGAATGCTCTCCCGCGGAGGCGCTTCTGCCGAGATGTTCCTTTTCTTCGGCAGGGCTGCCGCCGTGTGCCACACTGTTACAAGAATCAATATAGCAATAAGGATCTGTCGAGTTTTCATCGGTGCTCCTCGTGCGAACTGCACACGCTAATAGATCTGCTGCTGATTCCGTTCTGATCGCTGTAACTCTTCCGCACATCAAATCGCTGTCAGAATCCGCACGCCGGTTTTCCTGCACTCGAGCAATACCTCTGGCGCAGGCCAGCACAGGCTATTTCGAGTTATTTATGCTCCGTAGCGGGTCTTTCGCTTTCTATCGGTACCTGAAGCGATCGACCCAACATGTCGTTGTAGGTAATTGTCTTCTTTCCGACCAGCACTAGCAGTTCGCGCCCTGTTTCGTACTTCGCGGGGATTTCGCCCAACGGTTGCGTGTACAGTACTACGTAAATTGTGTCGCCCACTTTGACCGAAACGTCGTAGCTGGTGGGATCAGACGCACCGTTTCCTGCAGCCTGACGCGGCTTGACCTCAGTAATCATGCCTACTTGATACTTTGATGTAGACTGGCCAAAAGCCGCCAACGTCAGTAAACACAAAGTGACTACAACGATTAGCCTCCGCATCCTTCACTCCTCGCGCTCCTGCTAGTCCAGCAATCCGGGCCAGGAATGACTGTAAACCAAGTCAGGAGCTTGTTCTTAACATCCGCGTTGGAACGCAATCGACATGCCAATGCTCGAGACGCTAGGTAGAGTCTCAGCGAGTCGGCTTTACATGTCTTTGCAAGGCGTTCCTTTCTGGAGGTTGCCGCTCAACGCTCAAGTTGCGACCACATCCGGGCATTCCATGCCTAATGCAGGGCAATAGTTGGGACATTCGACATACGCGCGCACTCAGGAACAGCTTCGTTCTCGACTCTTATTTGTTGGTCGGCGTTGGCATTGCGCGTGCATTGTCATCTTGCAGCGAGGCGGCAGTCATTTGGTGGCCGAGACGGACTCCGCAGCCAACCAGTTCGGAGCGCCCGAGAGCGTAGAAGACCCGCGCGGCACATTTCCGTTGTTTTGTGGCCCGTGTCCGCCCCTCGCATCTTTTTAGGATCTCTGGATAGGAGAGTGACTATGAGCACCTTTGACACACTACCGGGCGAATCGAACTCGAGCATCATCTCGTCCATCATCAACTTGGTCTGCCCACAATGCGGTGGAAGAATGTCGGAATTCCAATGTGAAGGGAGATGCCGCAGAAACTGGTTTGCAGAATGGGAATGGGCAAATCAGGCCACCAGAAGCCCCAAATCCCGGCGAGGCCACGCTGGCCGGTCGATGCGGTGAGCTACTGTACTTCGGTGGATTCGTCCTTAATGCTAGTGCTAATGGACATCACGCAGAGAATCTTCCCGGCAGGAACTCGACAGATGTAATGGAGCCAGCAAATCGGTATCGATGTCGGGTTCGATGACATGTACGAGTTTTGGCCTGAAGCACAACGCAATGTTTTTCGGTCATCAGAGAGTGTTGCCGCGAATCTTTGTGGCGTTTGCGATGGTGGCTAGAAATCTGAATCAGCCGCTGCGTAAGAGAGGGAGCGTACCTGGACGGCATCTGACCGGGTGGTGGAGCATCTGAGATGAGTGCTGAGGAGGTCTTGACCGCATTCCGGCGTGACGCTCCGTATCTATTCTTAGGTGCGGCCTTCGCCGCTGTCGGAATAGTATCCGCTGCCTTTGCTGTTCTCCGACGCCAGCGCGACTCGCTCCTCATTTGCTTCGCATTGTTTGCCGCATTGTACGGGCTTCGCCTCTGGATTTGGTCACCCCTGCTTGCGATGACGCTGCAGGGCTCGACCCTCTACGCCCGCCTGCATGCAGCCGTCAATTACATCATCCTGATTCCCGCATTTCTGTTTTTCATCTCCTTGGGTCTGCCAAGACGATTTGAGCGGGCGGTTGGATACGCGATGGTTGCTTTCGGTTGTGTACTGGCTGCGGCCACCCTCCTCGTCGGCGATTCCAGCCTTTATGAGCGAATTAACAGCATCGCCGTAATAACCGCGTCAGGGTTCTTTGTAATTCGGTTCATGGCCAACGGTTCTGCCGAGAGCAGTGCCACTGATGCTGCCGATTTTGCCGTGATCCGGTGGGGCCTGCTGATCTTCGTAGCTTTCGTGGTTTGGCAAAATATAGCGGGATTTATCTCCACTTCCTTGCCACTACTCGAGCCCTTCGGATTTGCCGCATTTCTCAGCACTCTGGGCTATGTTGCTGCACGTAGTACTCTGCGACGGGATCAAGAGTTGAAGGAAATCCAAAAGGAATTGGAAGTAGCCCGTCGTATTCAGTTATCAATTCTGCCAAGAGAATTTCCCGCCTCAACAAGCTTCCGGGTAGCCGCCCGGTATGTGCCCATGACTTCGGTGGCAGGCGATTTCTACGACTACATCATCGCTGGTGACCACCAGGTCGGATTGTTGATCGCTGATGTGTCAGGGCACGGGGTTCCCGCCGCCCTTATTGCATC
>Ga0187862_10003069_pt1 | contig 16536 bp, 11 predicted proteins | sample June2016WEW_10_1_FD_133003 | JGI IMG/M metagenome (GOLD analysis project Ga0187862, IMG submission 133003) | Peatland microbial communities from SPRUCE experiment site at the Marcell Experimental Forest, Minnesota, USA - June2016WEW_10_150 | ecosystem: Environmental > Terrestrial > Soil >...
ACGGCAAGGCCGGGCGCGCCCAGACGGTGACCGATCCGGCTCCGCTGTCGATGTTCGAGACCGTGATCGCCCTCAAGCCCCAGAATCAGTGGCCCAGCGGTGAGAGTATCGAGCAACTGCTTGGTAAACTCGACCGCCAGGTCCAACTTCCGGGTGTCACCAACGCCTGGGGCTATCCGATCCGCACGCGCATCGACATGCTCGCCAGCGGCATCCGCACTGCCTTGGGATTGAAGGTCAGCGGCCCCGATCAGGAAATGGTCGTCGGCTTGGCGCAGCGAGCCGAATCCGCATTGCGCGGCGTCCCCGGCACGAGAAACGCCTTCGCCGAACGGATTGGCGGCGGACGCTATCTGGATATCGATCTGGATCGACGCAGTGCCGCCCAGCGCGGGGTGACGATGGCCGACGTACAACGCGTCGTGCAAGGCGCTATTGGCGGAGAGAATATTGCCAGCGTGATCAGCGGGCGGGAGCGATACTCGGTCAATCTGCGCTTCCCGCGTGCGTGGCGCGACTCGCCGCAGTCGATTGCCGAAATTCCCATCGTTACGGAACGCGGCGACAACGTCCGCCTTGGCGATGTGGCCCACCTTGCCCTGCGGGACGGCGCGAGCGAAATCAAGAGCGAAAACGCCCAGCTCGTCGCGTACGTCTACCTGAATCTGGACACCACCGACTTGGGCGGCTACGTCGGGGCTGCCGACCGTGCGCTCGCGCAGATCGCCCTGCCGCCGGGCTATACGATGAGCTGGTCGGGCCAATACGAACAAATGCAGCACGCGCGCGCGCGCTTGAGCTGGCTCATTCCCGCGACGGTCGTGCTCGCCGCCTTGCTCCTGTACGGTCACTTTCGCAGCTGGGAACGGGTTGGACTTGTATTGCTCTGCCTGCCGTTTTCCCTCGTCGGCGGGGTGTGGCTGGTCTACGCGTTGGACTATCGGCTTTCCGTCGCCGTCGCCGTCGGATTTCTCGCATTGGCGGGGGTCGCCACGGAATTCGGCGTCGTTATGCTGCTGTACCTGGACCAGGCACGGGCGCAAGCGCAGGAGCGCTGCGGGGGCGCGCCGCCAGGCCGCTTTGCCCACCTTCGCGCCCTGATCCGCGGCGCATCCTCACGCGTGCGTCCCAAGGCCATGACCGTCGCCGTGATCGTTGGCGGCTTGCTACCGGTCATGGCCGGCGAGGGGCTGGGTAGCGACGTCATGAAACGGATCGCGGCACCGTTGGTGGGCGGAATGCTGACGGCGCCGCTGCTTTCTCTGATTCTCCTCCCGGTGATTTACGAATGGTGGCAACGCGGCAGGCGCCGATGAGTCGTTCCATTCCCGCCGCAATAGGCAAGATCCGTCGCCTGGCAAAACGATTGTCCCGGCAAATGGAATTGTAAGGAGACCTTGAAGGTTGCATTTGGAAAGTCCATCGCACTCGGCAGGCGCTGCCACAAGATTTGCGCTGTGGAACCTTGGTTTCCGGCCATTTTATTTGCTGGCCAGTATCTTCGCGGCGCTGTCGGTACTGCTTTGGACGCTCTAATACGCGTCTTTTTTCTTGCTGGCGAGTTTCGCGCTTTGACGCCCCGATAGCTCTCGCCGGTGGTGTTGATGGTGAGAGCGGCGGCCGCAACCGATCCCGGATGGCATCGAGGATGACCGGGTCCGCGATGACCGCCGACCAGTGATCTAGCGGCAGCCGGGTGGTAAAGATCGTGGACTTGTTAATCGACCGTTCTTCGAGGATTTCGCACAGGTCCCGCTGGATCGGGCGAGCGCGACATTCTCTAGCCACGTCGTGACGGTCATGTACAGAGCGGATTTACCGCACGCACAGGAGTGCAGTCCGGTGGCCGGTGCGATGAAGATCCTGCCGCCGCCGGATTTTGGTAGATCGGCCTCGTTCTCCCGGATGGACGCCGCGTATGCCCAGGCACTGGGTGTGTCAACCGCACCGACGCAGGAAGCTACGCAGACCTCCTGAAGAATGAGGCGATTGAAGCTCGGCAGCAAGGGCTTCTCGGCATTTTCGTATAACAACAAGCCGTCGTGCGGTATCTCGAGGAGTTCGCCGATAAGAGGAGCCTCTCGGATGACAGGGATCATCTGAAGAAGCTCGATCCTTAGCTGCGGTCCCTGAAGCTGGACGCAATCGATATGACGGTGTAGCAACCATTCGTCCGCGATCGCAAGTTGAAAGACGGCGTCTCGAACGCGGCGGTCAGTCGCGCACTCCAGTCGTCAGTGGCGTTGCTCAAGGCGCGAAAGCACTGACCACCGGGCCCCTCTGCCCGAAGAAGCCACCGACGACCGCTCCCGTGTCAGGCGACCAGCGCGAATATCCCGAGAGCCACTCCTTGGCGTCCTCAGGCCAGGTGCCTTTAGCGAGGAGGGCCCGCTGGGCCAGTGTTACCCGTGTTACCCGTGTTACCGGCGTTACCCGTCGCGCCCGTGTTACCCGTCGCGCCCGTGTTACCCGTCGCGCCCGTGTAGCCCGTCGCACCGGTGTCGCCCGTTGCGCCGGTGTTACCCGTATTACCCGTATTACCCGTATTACCCGTATTTCCCATTGCGCCGGTGTCACCCGTTGCGCCAGTGTTACCTGTATTACCCGTTGCGCCGGTGTTGCCAGTGTAGCCGGTATTGCCGGTATTGCCGGTATTACCCGGTGCACCTTGAGGTCCGGCAGGACCCGTGCCCGAGCAAGCGCTCAAAGCGAGCATCATCAGTGACGCGACAATCAAGTTTGAACCTTTCATGATGATTCCTTCTATTAAATTTGTTAAGAACTGCTCTCTTGATTGCGAGCAATCCTCCAGATTTGACCAACTTCCGGCCACAGTGCTCAGCGTCGCCAAATCATGCGATCGCGACTGCGGGTGCGGATCAGCAGCCGCCTTGCAGGTATCCCACGAGGGATACGTGAATTCAGCGCACTACCGTTGGCATTGATCGTACGTGAGCTCTGCCGTTAACTCTGTACGCTGGCGCGCATAGTCGAGGATGACGCCGAAGCTCTCGTTAAATATCGTCGGAGCAGGTGCAATCCTTTGTAGAGATTGGCGCGCCATCGGTCACGAATCTGGGCACTGGCACGTGGTCGCGGTCCTGCGTCGACAGACAGGTAGGGTCGCGCCAAAGTCCAGTTCCGACTCACAGCCGTCGGGCGCGAACGCCCGCTGCGCATCCTGTCGGCACGAAGGAAGATCTATGGGGCAGGCAATGTAGGGAGAGCCACCCGAATCGGGAGGGGGCCAGCTGCCGACTGACCCGCCGCCGGGCGTAATGCAAGGACCCTGCCACTCTCCAACCCTAGAGAGTGGCCGCCGGACTTGGATTTCGCCGGTACGCAAATTTACCTAGGGCTTCGTCGTGCTCGTAGGAGGTGCTGCCGGCATTGGGCCGTCCTTCTGCATTTGTATCTTCACCTGGTCTTGGCAGGCCTTCTTCATGTCGTCCATCGACATGCTTTTGTCCTTATTAGCCTTCTTCTGTTGAGCCATGCAATGTTTCATCATCTGTTTCTGCTGCGGCGTCATCTCCGACGAATTCATCGCATCCCGATGCGAGGTGTCATGCGAGGCGTCTTCGGCAAATGCTTGAACAGCGCACGCCATCACGCCTACCAATAATAGGGACATCACTTTTTGGTTCATAACAATCTCCGGCTTTTTGTGCTGTAAAAAGGTCTGCGCGACACCACTGCTTGAACTGCTTGACCGCAATCGGTCGGTCAGTCTGAAATGAGAATCGATCGAATAATCCTCTAGGCGCTCCGCGCACTCGATACGAACTGTGAGCGAGCCTTTACTCGAAGAATGCACCAGCAATCACCTTTTCGATTCGTCTCGCACAAACGCGAGATCACTGGTTCTTGAATTGTTACAGTTAAGCTTGCCAGCCAATTTTACTCTGTACGGCAGCGCACAGTCATTGTGTCGCGATTGATCAATAAATTGCTCCGCGCTCCTCAAGCAAGAGCAGCGGGGGGCGCGAGTTTGCTTGTGCCTGTTGCGCTGATCTCTAGTTTGGGAACACGTCTAAAGCCAAATTGGACACAATAAAAGGATGCTCGCAACGGAAATGGAGATAGTCTTGTTTTCCTTGCCAAAACTGACGGTAGGAAATGCCGAGAAGTATAGAGTGTGATTTCGGTAACTCGCGCTGCCCCGGCGGCCACCCAAACTCCTCCTGTACGGCCACCTGAAAATCCCCCGCCCATGGGGGCTGTGAACTGGCGCCGGTCGGCGCCAGGCTGAGCCGAGGCGGGACGTTACGCTGAGCCCCTTTTGCACGAAGGGGGCGAGGAGTTGAACGTCTCGAAGCCGCATGTACGGATCACGATTGCCACGCTGCGGCAAGCCGCGCACGGGTCAGCGCGAGATCGCGCGGGTGACGGGCGTGGGTCGCAAGAGCATCCGCCGCCTCGCGCGCGAGGCAAATTCCCCCGGGGTGGCCACCGGCTCTGAAGCCGTTATCGGACAGGTCGACTGGGTTGAAAATCCCCCACCCGGCCACCGACTGCGGTGCCTAAGTTGGCGATGTCGGCCTGCGAGACCCGCGCAGCTGCCGCTCGCGAAAGGCTGGTGGGGGTCAAATCTCGGACACTCGGCGCGTTTACGTCACACCGCGCACATAGTTCGCTGAAATCAAACGGAGTCGTGCGGGTTCGTAGCCTCGCCCGCGTTTCCGCTCAAGTACCTTAGCCGAATAGAAGTTCAAGTCATCAAAACGTCTAGAATTATTGGATGGTAGGCGCACATAACAGACTGTTTTTATTGAATCGAGCCACGTAGCTATGGACAATATTTTCCAGCCTTAGCAGCACCTTGCCGTCCGTATGATGCGCTGCATTGGCCAACCATACGGTCGAGTGACCACACAAGGTGCCCAATTCCAAGATTGATCGTGACTTGGCGCTCTTGATCAGAGTATTGAGCAGCCCCCCGTGTCCAGCCCAATGGGTAAAATGAATTCATCTGAGCATCCACCTGCTGCGGATCGCCAGATTGCATCAGGCTCTGTTCGGCTGCGCTCCGTCGTTCATACTCTTTTAATACGCGACTTTCTGCCTCATCTGGAGTTGACCCTGTGAAACCGGACAGGGTGGAAGAACTTGTTGGTCCTGCCTAAACTGCTCTCAGCGACGACGCCGGCTTTATAAATGCCGCCAAATCAGGCGGCTGCCTAATCTCTGAGGGCATGACGGCGTGCTGCCTGACGTGGTGTTCGCTCGTGTTCTTGTTGACTTGAATCTCGGCCGGCTGACGCGTGGTCGAAATTTGCTTGCGGATGACCTCCGCCTCGCTGATCAGTTGGGAGACAAAACGCGCCGCGTTGCGATTCCTCAGGTACCACGTGAACGGGCAGCGTCGCAGGATCCTCGGCATACCGCGCGGCGGCGCCGGAGTTCCTGCGCGAGGGACCCATCCGGCACCGCATGGGCGATACGCAGAAGCTCGAAGCCACAGCGCTTCGGAGCCGCGTGAGCTGGTTGCGAAGCGATGAACGCTCGGCGCGCAGCAACAGGTCGCCGGCAATTCTCGGCTGCACTTGCGCGGTGCAGTAGCGGCACATTTCTGTGCAATCAAGGGCAGCGCTCGTGCGCCGACCGAGTACGGATGCTCATCTATAATCGCCAATCCTTTTGCGCCAGGGGGCAACTTACGCAATTGTGACGTGGGCGACGGAACTGAGGCTTATTAAGCCTAGTCTCATGCCGTATCAAGCTTAGACGAGAGTACGCGCGCAACACAGGGAACCCCGAGCTATCACTCACGATTACCAGGAGCGTCGAAATGCCGTCTGAAAGTATCGAATCGGTTTCGGCCCGTCGATCGAGCTTCGTCGATTCGCTGAGCGCGTTCAGCCGCCAGCATCGCGCCCAGTTCTGGGAAGGCAGCTTCGGCGATTTCCTCACCAGCATCCTCCCCGCGGGTCCCGGCGCGTTCGCTCGCTCGAGTCACCAGTACATCTGGGACATGCTCCGCTGGTACGGGCGCGACGACGAGAAGGATGGTGCCTCCCGCGCCACGGCGCTCTTCCGCCGCGAACTGTTCGGCGTCGAGGAGCCGCTCTCGCGCATCGTCGACTACTTCAAGGCGGCGGCCGCCGGCAGTGATGTGGGTCGCCGCCTGCTGCTGCTGCTCGGGCCGCCTTCGGGCGGCAAGTCGACGCTTGCGATCCTGCTCAAGCGCGGGCTCGAGGAATACAGTCACACTGACGAAGGCGCCCTGTATGCGATCAAGGGCTCGCCGATGCACGAATCGCCCCTCAATCTCATCCCGACGACCCTGCGTGCCGCGTTCCGCGAATCGTATGGGGTCGAGCTGCACGGCGAACTCTCGCCCTGGTCGCGCGAGCGTCTCGAGCGCGAGTTCGAGGGCGACTACATGCGCATGCCGGTCGAGCGCATCTTCCTCAACGAGGCGTCACGCGTCGGCATCGGCACCTATGCGCCGCACGATCCCACCACGGCGGACATCGCGGATCTCGTGGGCTCGGTGGATCTTTCTAAAGTCGCCGCCGTCGGCGATGAAGGGGACCCGCGCGCCTGGAGCTGGTCGGGCGCAGTGTATGCCGCCAGCCGCGGCGTTCTCGAGATGATCGAGATTCTCAAGGTCAAGCGCGAGTTCCTCTACCTCCTGCTTACGCTCACGCAGGAGAAAAATGTCAAGGTTTCGCGCTTCCCGCTCATCCATCTCGACGAGACCATTCTCGCGCACACGAACCTCGCGGAATTTCACAAGTTCCTGCAGGAGAAGGAGAACGAGGCGCTGCTCGACCGCATGGTCATCATCAAGGTGCCCTATGCGCTGTCCTATAACGACGAGGCCCGCATCTACGGGAAGCTCGTCTCGAGCGCACCGGCATTTCGCGACGTCCACCTGGATCCGCACGTCCTCAATCTCGCTGCAGTCTTCGCCATCTTGACGCGGCTCAGCCGTCCCGAGCGCGAGGGCCTCGATCTCTCGAAAAAGCTCCGCCTGTATGCCGGCGAGCAGCTCGAGGGGTTCGGCGAGAACGACGCTGCGAAACTGCGCGCCGAGAGCCCTGACGAAGGACTCTCCGGCGTTAGCCCGCGCTTCATCGTCAACGCGATCTCCAATGCGATTACCCGGAGCGATGCGCGGAGCCTCACCTGCATGGAGCTCCTGCTCGCTCTCAAGGATGCCATCGAGAGCGATGCGCGCATGGATGCGAAGCATAAGAAGGCCTGGATCGACTTCCTCGTGACCGCCCGCAAGGATTTCTATAACCGGTGGGTTAAGGAGGACGTGCATCGTGCCATGTTCGCTTCGTTCGAGGAGGAGGCACAGCAACTCCTCGAGAAGTACCTCGATGAAGTCGAGGCCTCACTCGATCAGCGCGAGGTAACCGATCCGATCACGGGCGAGACGCGTCCGGCCGACGAGCGCTTCTTGCGCTCCGTCGAGGAAAAGATCAAGGTCTCCGATTCGGGCAAGCTCTCGTTCCGGCAGGAGGTCGTTCGCAAGGCAATGGTGGCCTTCAAGGCCGGGGAGAAGTTCACGCTTTCCAGCCACTCGCGGATGAACGAGGCGATCGAGCAATACCTGTTTGCGGAACGGCGCGACGTGCTGCGCCTCGTCACCTCGAGCGCGCGACCGGATGACGACACGCGCGTCAAGATTTCGGTCGTGCAGCGGCGTCTCGTGGACGAATACGGCTATGACGATCACAGTGCTAGGGAAGCCCTCAGCTACGTAACGACGTTGCTCGCGCAAGAGTGAGGGGCTCATGACGCGACCGGATGGCAGCACGGTGAATGGGTGGTACGACCTCTTCTCCCGGGGTGCCAGGGACTGGTTGCGCCACAGCGAGAAGGTCGCGGAAGCGGTGCGCCAGCACCTGCCCGAGATCGTCGCGGGTGCAGACGTGCTCTCCGGCGGCGCGCGCACGGTGCGTGTGCCCGTGCGCTTTCTCGAGCATTACCATTTCCAGCTTCAATCCCCTGAACAGCGCGAGGGCGTCGGCCAGGGCCAGGCCAATCCGGGCGATAAGCTCGGTCCCCCGGGCCAGGGCGGGAAACCCGGAAAGGGCGAGGGGGGTCGCGACCAGGGCAGCTTGGAATTCCTGCTGGAATTCAAGGTCGACGACATCGTCGACTGGCTCTGGGAGGAGATGCAGCTGCCGAACCTGCACGCTCGGGTTGGCAAGGCCGAGGAGACCGACTGGATCCGGGAAGGCTGGGACCGGCGGGGAGCGCGCTCCCGGCTCGATCGGCGCCGATCGTTCCGGGAATCGATCAAGCGGCGCACGAGCCAGGCGGATGGCCCGTCGTTCACCGACGAGGACTTGCGGTTCCGGCAGCTCACGCGACGCGAGCAGCCCGCGACACAGGCCGTCGTCTTCCTGCTGATGGATGTCTCGGGCAGCATGACTGACAATGACCGCAAGCTCGCGAAGTCGTTCTTCTTCTGGGCGGTGCAGGGCCTGCGCCGCCAGTACCGGCATCTCGACACCGTTTTCGTCGCGCACACGACCGAGGCGTGGGAGTTCGACGAGGCGCAATTCTTCCAGGTGCGCGGCAGCGGCGGCACCGTCGCTTCCAGCGGCTTCGCGAAGGTCCGCGAGATCGTCGCCGCCCGTTTCGATCCGTCCCGTTACAACGTCTATCTGTTCTACGCGTCGGATGGCGACAACGATTCCTCGGACCGCGCGGACGCGGAGAGCAGGCTCGATGAGCTAGGTGGACTCGCTAACTACCTCGGCTATCTGGAGGTGTCGGCGAGCACGGCGAGCGCGCTTGAGACCGAGATGGGCGAGATGTTCCAGCGGCTCGCCCGGGCGGGGCGGCCTGCGGCGTCCTTCGCGATCCGGCAGCTTGAGGAAATCTGGGCTGCCGTGCGGCATTTCTTCCAGCACCAGGCGAAGGAGTGCACATGAGCCGGGGGACGACCACGCGCGGCGAGTGGCGTGAGCTCGTGCCGCGGATCGAGCAGCTCGCCCACGACACGGGTCTGCGCTACGATCCGGTCGACTTCGAGTCGGTTCCCGAGAGCTTCATGATGGAGATCTCGGTGTATGGTCTGCCCGTGCGGATGCCGCACTGGTCTTTCGGTGTGCGGTACATCAGCCGGCTCATCCAACATCGCATGGGCCATTCCAAGCTCTTCGAGGTGGTATTTCCTGGCAATCCCGGCCACGCTTATCTCGCGGCCGGTAATAGTCTTGCCGAGAACGTCCTCGTCACGGCCCACGTGCTCGGGCACGCCGATTTCTCGAGCAACAACCTCCTCTTCCGTACGAGCCAGGAGCAGGTCGGTCCGAATATCGTCGAGCGCGCCGCTGCGCACGCCCACGAGATCGCGATGGCCATCGACGAGCATGGGACATCGCGGGTCGAGGCCGTGCTGGATGCCGCGCTCGCGCTCGAGCAGCACATCGACGTGAATCAGCGCGTGCGTCGGAGCCGCTACCCGGAGTACGTCGGCCGTAAGGCCGAGCCGCAGGACGAGTTTCACCGCCGTTTCGCAGCCCTGGATCCCGAGCCGGCGCGCGACAGCGGTGCGCGCGGGCCGCGGGGGCGCGAACCCCAGCGTGCGCCGTTGCCGCCGCATCCCGAGCGGGACCTGCTCTGGTTCATCGCGAACTACGCGCCCGATCTTGAGGGCTGGGAGCGGGACATCTTCCTCGCAGTGCGCGAGGAGTCCTTCTATTTTTATCCCGTCTTCGCGACTCAGATCATGAACGAAGGGTGGGCATCGTACTGGCACGCCCGGCTCCTGCGCGAGGCCGACTTTCTCCCGTCCGAGGCGTACGTAGATGCAATCAAGTGCCACTCGGACGTCGTGCGGCCGCTCGGCAGCGGCGAACAGGTGGCGCTATCCGTGAATCCCTATCACCTGGGATTCAGCCTCTGGGAGAAGATCGTCGAGCGCGACGGACTCGAGGGCGCGCGGCGGATCATGCGGGAGGACGACGACTTCAGCTTCATCCGCAACCATCTGACCCCTGAGCTCGCGACCGAGCTCAAGCTGTTCCGCTTCGGCGCTGAAAAGGAAGGCACCGCCACCGTTCTCGACACTGATCTCCCGAAGCTCCACGATGCGCTCCTGGCGCCAAAGTACAATTTCGGCGCGCCGACCGTCGCCGCCACCCACATTCGCGTCGACGGCACGCTCGAGCTCCTGCACGATCATGGGACCGACGGTCGCGGCCTTGATCCCGAGCGCGCGACCCGCGTGCTCGAGTACGTGCATCGGGTGTGGCGACGGCCGGTGAAGCTAACGACCGTCAAAGGCGATGGGGAAGCGATCGAACTCAGCGTGCCGTAGGCCTCTGCCGGGCGGCCACGCCCGCGGTGGTGACCGGCGGAGGGGGAGAGCGCTGGATGACGGGTTCGGCCGGCTGGTTCTACTGGGCTGTGCTGTCCGCTATGCTCGCCGGTCTCACAGCTGTCAGAGATGGAGGTCCCAAGAGCAGACTGTTGTTGCCAAGGGTAGCTCAGGGTCGGTCAAACGCGGTCGATGGCGGTCGTGAATTCTGATGGCACAGCACCGCGCGAAGCGGCGGCGAGTTACAAGATATGACAGCAGCGCACGTCACACTGCTTTCCGAGAGGCTCTTTCGCGTTTCCCCTGCTTGGCAAGCACGTCGCCCCAGAGTTTCCAGGCATCGCCATTGTGCGGGCTGAGCGTCTCGGCCTGCGTGGCATCGGCCGACGCAGCGGCGATCTCACCTCATCGCGTTAGCTAGGTATCCCCTAAATCGGCCCTCTTCAGGGGATAAAGACCTTAGCCCCTATATCTGCAACAGCGTGAGCGGCGGGGCTTTGACCAGACGGTCCGAGGCCGTCCGCGGGGGTACGGCTGACCCGCGCCGATGCGGAATCAATTGTGCACGATAGTGCAGGGGATCTTCGTACCGGGCGCCTGTTTCAGGAAGCCGAAGTACTCCGCCGACCAGACCCAGGTCGCCTTGCCGTTCGCGTAGTTGTACATCGCCTTCGCACCCGTGTTCGTGACGCCCAGCGCGGGCACCGAGATGAGCCACGATTGACCCGGATCGCTCTTGAAACCGTCGACCTGGATCTCGCTCTGCGACTGGCTCACCTCGGCGAGGGTGGAGATCGTCTTGCCGCCGCTCAGCGTGGTTGGAACGACGCTGCCCGTCACGCCGGTGAGGAGACCTGCGTAGATCACGGGGGCGAACTCCTGCTTCCCTTCCGTCAGCGTCACCGTATCCGTGGCGGCGTTCGCCGCGGCGCTAAGCCCCGCAGCCGCAGCCGCCCGCGCGACGACCCGAACCCATCGTGAGCGATAGCGAATGTTCATGACCGGCATCACTCCCCTGTCTGATCCGCGATCGGTCGACCCCGGCTCCTCGTGCGGCCCGATTCTACCGCGTGCGGCCGGGCCGGTCTCGGGCCGGATGCGTCACGACCGCCTCCCCTCTCGTAGTGCTCGAGGACGTCTTGCCATTGCTCGATGAGGTGCTCCAAATCCGCAGCACTCAGGCTCTCAGCTAGGCCGCCGGCCTCGAGTGCCGCGCACAATGGCTCCGCGACTGCTGCGTCCTGCGAGGCAACGTCAGTGAACAGCGCTTCTGATCGCAGCCCCCGCTACCACTTTCTGTGCGGACCACGTCGATGGGCAAGCGGCGCAGCCAGCCACGTAGCCCCGTCGCTTACTGTCTACTCTTCGGCGGCGAATGGCTTCAGGATGTCTCGCAGATCGACTATGACATCGCGAATATTGATGGCTTCGGCAAGAGCAGCCGGTGCCGCAATGCTACGGAGGTCCTCATTGACTCGGGCGAGCTCTGCATCGGCCGTCGTGACGAACGATTCCACCACCAGGCCGAACTGCTTCTGTATGAAACGGGCATCGTCGGGACACTTCATGCCCGTAACGAAGAAGGCGACTGTGAACACTTTAACTGCCTCGGCAAAAACGATAACGTCGGCGTCTACTATGTCACGCGCTGCATCCGCTTCATGATCGTCACGGTGATATTCCATTTGCGACAAGTTCTTGCGAGCGGCATTAAGAGCTCTCATCCGCAGATCCATCGCGCGCATGGTGTGATCTGCATCCGCGACGCTCTGCGCGCGCGCGGTGGTTGCCGTGGCAAGGTCAAGCGCTACAAACAGGAACATTGCAGCGAGCATCCGATATGTCATGGTGAGCAACCTCGTTTCGATCAGAGATTAGACGGCGCCAAATTTGTAACGCTGGTTCGTATTCCGGTTGTCCCTGCGCCGATTGATGACCGAGTGCCGCGCCGACAGCCACTATTAGAGCCAGACCCAGAATGGCCGACCGCACTTGTCACTTCCACAACATCCGTCATAGTCAGCGAGAGGTAGCGGCGCCGGCAACCCTAGATGAGCACAATAACTCGATACCCGGAAAAACAATCGCGGCGGCCTCGGAATTCTAAACGCGCACGTACCGGCCGCCGTCGCTACCAGATGCGCGCGGCCGGTCGCGACGTCCGAGCTTGAGCCGCAGCTGTCTGTCGCGACGTCAGCTATCGAGCAGGGCCGTTGCAGATCGATGAGCCAAGGCTGTGAATTCTCAGTCACACGGCGTCGGGAACCGGCCCCGCAGTGGCGCACCTTTCAGACGTCAGTCTGTCAGTACCGAACGGGCACGCATCGCGCCGACGGTGCGCGACATTCACCAGTTCTGGATACCGTATCGGAGGGCGGTGCAGGCGAATCCCGAGAATGATATTCGACACTGACTGGGTACCCCGCTCTGCGCGGTATGCGCTACGCTGTCTGTCTGGAATGACTCAGCAGTCGCCGACTCGCTTAGCGATGGTGGTGACCTTGCTCTTCGCCGTGCCGAGGGTGTCAATGCTGACTTCCTTATAGGCGCTGTCACCCTGCGGGGTAAGTACAATGTCTTTCGTGGCCGGGGTGGATCCGGGGCACGAAGTTTTGATCAGGTAGTCGGCACCGCTCTTGGTCACACTGATCGTAGGGCATAGACCGCGGCCAATGTGAAACAGCGACTGGAGGAAGTCCGTGGGATTGGTGCACCCCTTCGTTGTATGTTGCAGCACCTTGCCGTTGATCTCCATGGCCTCATCGGTCTGCCACATACCTCTCTTAAATTGAGGCGTCTCTTCCGCCGCCCATACGTACAGCGCGCAGCCACCCAGCGCTAGCGCAAGGACAGCGTGTCGGATAGGTGCCCGGTTAAGGGAGCTGCACGAATTGGTCCGTGCCGGAGGCGAAGTGAGCATCATTGCACAAGCCCCATGATTCAGTTGATCAGGCGTCACGCGCCTCGCGCATGACAATGTTATGCGGCTGCATGCACGGCTTCAACTGCGAAAAAGACCCGGTGCCGCGCTGCTTACGGCGGGTCGTGATCGGATGGAATGTGCGCCCAATCCATTCGATGCTGAGGTGTTTACCTAAGTCACCGCCGGAATTATCTGTTACTCATGTCCCTGGAATAGACCCTCCAATCGATCGACGAAAGCGAAGACTTGGCCCGTGCCCGCACGCGGCAGGCTCTTGCCGACGGTGACCTCGAACCATCCTTCCTGGCGGGACGGAGCATCCGAAGCCTTCACGTACCCGCCGTCGATGCCGACCGCCTGCAGCGGGTTGCGCTTCGGTAGCCCGAAGTCGTTGAGTGCTGGAACGGCCGCGATGCGCTCATGAGCCTCGCGATCCAAGCGGGCACCCATGGTTCCGACGTGCCGCTTCCGCGTGGTGATACTCGTGGCGCGCTCCAACGGCAGCACGGTTGCCAAAATGCGGGCGGACACCCCGTATGATAGGAGAGCTGCGAACTGGGCCTCGAGATACTGAAGCTCGGGACTGGTGTGCGCACCCAGCCAGAGAGCCAGCGGACCGCTGCTCCCCCTTCTGCTTGTCTGGCAGTGGCAGCGATAGAACCGCGGGCTATCCAGGTTCAGCCGGCCGAAGGGTGTTCGGTAGTGGATCCGGTGCGTGCCGTTTCGGCAAAGCCGCGACTGGCACTCCGGACAGGTCGAGTTCTGAACGATGGTTTCGCGCGCCTGGGCCTCAGCCATGAAGCGCTGTACCGTGCCGGTCATCGCCTTCGCTTCCTCGAGGCTCAGACCGATCAGATCCTCGGTCCGCCGTTCGATCGCAGCGATGTCGGCGGAAGTTGTCGCTCCAGAGGCGTCCTCAATGACCAGCTGGACCCGCATCCTCATAGAGACTCCCTGCATCCCACGCGTTTCCGGGTAACCGCTGCAGGCGGTCGGCTATCGTGCGCCGAGTGGGTGGGGCGCCGCGAGCCTGGGCGAGGATGTCACACGCCTCAGCACGGAAGCGCGCGTCGTCGAAGTCCTCATCGAGCAGCTCCTCGATCTGGTGCAGCACCCATGCCGGATCACTATCCATCAGCCACTGCGGATAAGCCGCCGGACCAGCGAGGTCCTCGTCCGGAGGATCGCCGCGGGTCGCCAGGCAGGTGAGCGGCTGCGCGGCGCGGATCAAGCCTCGCGCTTCGATGCGGCAATCTATCTCCCAGGGGACGAACAGGTTGTACTGGTAGAGTAAAGGGTTCCCCGATCTCAAACCCAAAGGCGGCAAGCGCACTATCGACGCCACCGCCGGCGAGCGCCAACTCGATTGCGCGGGACGGGTCGCCGAATTGCCAGCCGCGAATCTGCAAGGCGTAGAGATGCTCGTCGCTCCAGCCGAAAGCGACTTGCAGCACGGCGTGGAGCTCGGCGAGCGAAGCCTGTTCACCGATCCAAATCCGGCGCGTCACCAGCGGTGACACGCCGCGCAGGCGTGGGCTCAGCCGCACCGCAGCCACTTCATGTTCGGTGCTCATCCACTGACCCTAGCACTCGGCGTCGATGACCTCAAAACCCCCCAGTCCAGCACCCGGATTGGACCGCTCTCCCGTCCGGGTTAGGATCCGACCAATCCCGGCGGTAGCCTGCGGCGAGCCGCGCCGTCACCTCTCGCGGATCTTTGCGCGGATGGCGGCCTCCATCGACTCTGATCTGTTTGCAGTCGTGGTAACCCGCCCTCATTGGCAGAAACCGTTGGGGGCGACACCAACCTTCGGAGCGAGGAGTTCGCTCACAAGCGCGGCTTGGGGTCGCCTGCGCCGTGCGCCGGCGCGATCGCAGCGTCGCTGTGCTTCTGTACTCCGTCCAGAATCATCTGCTTCGCCTTCGCCGCGTCGCCCCAGCCGATGATCTTGGCCCACTTGTTGGGCTCAAGATCCTTGTAGTGCTGGAAAAAGTGCTCGATCTGCTTAAGCGTGATGCTCGGCAGATCGCTGTAGTTGAGGCACAGGTCGTAACGCTGGGTGAGGTGCGATGACGGCACGGCGATGATCTTCTCGTCCATGCCCATGTTGTCCTCCATGAGCAGCACGCCCACGGGTCGCACGCTGATGACGGCGCCAGGGGCAATGGCGCGCGTGTTGCAGATCAGCACGTCGCACGGATCACCGTCGCCCGAAAGCGTGTGCGGGATGAAGCCGTAGTTGCCGGGATAGCGCATCGAAGTGTAAAGAAAACGATCGACCACCAGAGTGCCGGCCGCCTTGTCCATCTCGTACTTGATGGGTTCGCCGCCGATGGGTACCTCGACGATGACGTTGACGTCATGCGGCGGCTTCCTGCCTACGGCGATTTGATCGATGCGCATTGTTGTCAGCTCCAGGAAATTGCATATTTTGACATCTTCGTAGGTGGCGGGCGGTGCGCCGAATGTGCTTACCGGCACATAGGTTACAGATCATTTCGGCCGGAATAATCCGTTACCCATTATACTATTTGGCCGATGCGCCAAATTGAATGAATAGTCGGGTAGTCGTCCGCTCGCTGCCTACCCGTTATTGACGACCAATCGCTTTTCCCGATCTGAGAACACTCCGAAGCCATCACGCTGTTCCACGGCGGCGCGAGCAGCCTTACCAAAGGAATCTCCCTATCGACCCACCGCATCAGCAGCGCGGTACCCAACCCTAGCACCGGCGGGGGAATTCGCGCTATCTGTACAACATACGCGGTACCGCGACCGCGCAGAAGCGCGCAAGCGCCTTAGCGCGTTTCTGATTCGAGCGGGCAAGTCCGAAGTCCCAGCAGCGTGTAAGTGGGACATCATGGTCTGGTTCCTCGCGCTTGCTTCAGCGACTCACAACGCGCGCCATCTCGAGCACCTTGTTCGAGTAGCCCCACTCGTTGTCGTACCAGGAGACGACCTTGACGAAGGTCTTGTCCAGCGCGATGCCGGCGTCTGCATCGAACACTGAGGTCATAGCCTCGCCGCGGAAGTCGGTCGACACCACCTTGTCCTCGGTGTAGCCGAGCACGCCCTTCATCGATCCCATGGAGGCGGCTTTCATGGCCTTGCAGATGTCATCGTAGCTGGCTTCCTTAAGCAGCTCGACGGTGAGATCGACCACCGACACGTCCGAGGTCGGCACGCGAAATGCCATGCCGGTGAGCTTCTTATTCAACTCGGGGATCACGACGCCGACGGCCTTGGCAGCGCCGGTGCTGGACGGGATGATGTTCTCGAGGATGCCGCGGCCGCCGCGCCAGTCCTTGTTGCTCGGGCCGT
>Ga0187862_10003074_pt1 | contig 16532 bp, 15 predicted proteins | sample June2016WEW_10_1_FD_133003 | JGI IMG/M metagenome (GOLD analysis project Ga0187862, IMG submission 133003) | Peatland microbial communities from SPRUCE experiment site at the Marcell Experimental Forest, Minnesota, USA - June2016WEW_10_150 | ecosystem: Environmental > Terrestrial > Soil >...
GATTATCGGGAAATTGCCACGGCTCTGAGGGTTCCGGAGGGGACCGTCAAGTCAAGAATTAACCGGGGACGCGCGGAACTTGCGCGCCTTCTACAACGTACATATAGGCAGGTGATCTGATGGCAGACGAAACCAAGCACGGGGTGGAATGCTCCGAGTTCGAAGGGCTGGTTAGCGATGCCCTCGAAGGACAGCTGAGCCCAGCTCGCAAGGAGAGCTTTGAGGCTCATCGGCGGGTTTGCGGGATTTGTGGTCCGCTGTTCTCGGATGTGCAAGCGGGGCAGCAGTGGCTGCGGTCGCTGGAGGCCGTCGAGCCTCCGGCGCATCTGGTGCACAACATTCTGGTGGCCACCAGTGGAGTCTTGAGCACGCGGCCGCTGGCAGCCACGGCCGACGGCAGGACGACTCCGTTTGGCGAGCGTTGGCGCGAGCGGTGGGATTCCTTCTCCGCTTCTTTCTTCAGACCGGCAGCGGCCTTTGTGCGGCAGCCGCGGTTTGTGATGTCGTTTGGGATGATCTTCTTCTCGTTCTCGCTGGCGCTGAACGCGGCCGGCGTGAAGCCGTCGGACATGGCCAAGGTCGACCTGCGGCCGTCGGCCTTGCGGCATGCTTATAATGAAGCGCAAATCAAAGTCGTGAAGTACTACGACAATATCCGCTTCGTGTACGAGATCGAATCGAAGGTGCGCGAGCTGAAGCGGGCCAACCCTCCCGCCGAGCCCGAGCCCGAATTCCGGAAAGATGAACAAAAGGAAAATCACAAGAACAACACCAGTGGAGAACCAGACCAGAGACAGGATCGCAACTATTCCCAGGAATACAATCAGCCGATTTTAGCTGCACTGCGGAATGCACCTGCCGTGCCCGGGACCACGAATCGGAGGTTTGTATGAACTGCGCCAATCATGCTGATGCGTCGGCAGTGGCCTATTGCCGCACTTGCGGGAAGGCACTATGCGGGAACTGTACACGTCCCGTGCGGGGCGTGATCTATTGCGAGGATTGCCTGGGGGCGAAGATGGAGGGGGTTCCGGCGGGAGCTCCTTCGGGTACTTCTTCTGGGACTCCGGGATTCGTTTCCGGGGGCTACACTCCGACAGCGTACTCGCAGGCAGCGAGCGGGCAGGTTGTGCCACCTCCGCCTCCGGTTGGGAGCAGCGGACCGAATCCTGCTGTAGCGGGAATTCTTGCCGGGTTCTTTCCCTTTGGCGTGGGCGCCGTTTACACCGGGCAATATGCCAAGGGGTTGGCGCACCTGGTGATCTTCGGGTTGTTGTTTGCCGCGGCTAACGCCGCTGGCAATCACGACAACGATGCAGTCCAGGTTGTCTGCATCCTGGGCCTGGTGTTCTTCGTCATCTACCAGATTATTGATTCGGTACGCTCGGCAAAGGCCATTCAGATGGCGCAGCCGGTACCGGATCCCTTTGGCCTGGCGGCAACTTTCGGGGGCGGGGCGAAGATCGAGACCAGCAAAGTTCCGATGGGCGCGATCGTGCTCATTCTGCTGGGCGTGCTGTTCCTGCTGCATACGATGGGCCTGGGACTGGGCTTCGACCGTTTCTGGCCGTTGATTTTGATCTTTATCGGCGGCTGGATGTTTGCGCGGAACTGGGGTTCGCTGAGTTCGCATGCTCCGGACTGTGATTGTTCGCGCTGCCGCACCCGGCGGATGATAGGCCCCGGGCTGGCGTCTCTTACGATGTGCCAATGTGCGCGCTGCCGCGTCCGGCGGATTATGGGGCCGACGATAGTCGTTACCATCGGCGTGCTGTTACTGCTGGAGACGCTGCACGTGGGGGACCTTGGCTTTCACCGCACCTGGCCGGTAATTCTGCTGGTGGTTGGCGCCATCAAGTTGCTGCAGGGAAGCGCTTCGGTGGAAGGACATATTCCGTTCAAGGGGTTCGGCGCCAAACCGCCAGGTGCTGGAGGGCCAATTCCTCCGGCGCCGCCGGTTCCACCCGCTCCGCCCGTTCCACCGACGCCGCCGACAAATGAGGTGAACCGTGGCTAGCCCAGTCATTCCGCCGACTCCGATTCCGCCTCCACGTCCGCATCGTTCGATTGCCGGGCCGGTCGTGCTGATCCTGATGGGAATCCTGTTCCTGATGGGGACGATGGGGATCATGGATATTCACCACCTCGGATCGCTGTTCGCGCGCTTCTGGCCTGCCTTGCTGATCCTGTGGGGCGTGCTGAAGCTGATCGAATACGAACAGGCCAAGCGCTACGGCCAGCCGGTGCGCGGTATTGGGGTCGGTGGCGTTTTCCTGATGCTGTTCCTGATCGTGGCGGGGCTGATGGCCACCCAGGCATCGCGTGTGGACTGGAAGAATCTCGGGGAGCACATTCAGCTGGGCGACGATGAAGGATTGGACGAGATCTTTGGCGGGTCCACGTTCAACTACAGCGACGAATTGACGCAGGAAATTCCGGCGGGCAGTACCCTCCACGTCAATGATGACCGGGGAACGATTACGGTCAACGTGGCGGAAGGCAAGACAATGAAGGTCTCGGTGCGTAAGAAGGTCCGTGCGGAAAATGAGCAGGACGCCGACAGGTACAACACCAAAACCAAGCCGCAGATCACGGTCGCCGACAAGGTCGTCACGCTGGACGCCAACGTTCATGGCGCCGGCGACAAGGGGGTGACCGCGGACCTGGATGTCTTCGTGCCGCGCAACACCGACCTCGTCATCGTTTCCCGGCGCGGCGGTGTCACCATCAACGGCATGAACGGCAATGTGGAGGTCAACCATCAGCACGGGGAGGTCAGTCTGAACGATCAGACCGGAAACGCTGTACTTACTCTCGAACGCAGCTCGGTCCGCGCGCAACATGTGAAAGGCGACATCACTATTCAGGGGCACACCAATGAGGTCTCGCTGGAAGACATCGATGGGGCCGTGCATCTGAGCGGCGAGTTTTACGAAAGCACGCGCCTGGTGCGCATCAGCAAGTCGGTGAGCTTCCATTCTTCGCGCACGGAAATGGAATTTTCACGGCTGGATGGCAGGCTCGACCTGGATTCGGGCGACCTGCGCGCCGATTCGCTGACGGGACCGATGCGCCTGACAACGCGGTCGAAGGACATCGCCCTCGATGGCTTTTCGGGAGATCTGCGGCTGGAAGACTCCAACGGAACGGTTGAGGTGGGACTGGGCAAGCCGGGGAATATCCAGATCGATAATCGCAAGGGCGACGTGCAGGTTTCGATTCCACCGAATACGCCGATCAAGGTCGAGGCGCGCACGCGTGAAGGCGAGATCGAGAGCGACTTCGAAGAGATCAAAGTTGAGAATCGCGACCGGGAATCGAGCGCCAGCGGTTCGATTGGAACCAACGGACCGAAGCTGGTGATGAACTGCGAAAAGGGACAGATTGAGATCCGCAAAGGGACGGTGGCAGCCGCGCCTCCGGTTGCACCGATTCAGCCATTCACGCCACCGAATCCGGGGAAGCCGTTGAAGGCTCTGCCGGCCCCGAAGGCGAAGCCGGTGGAGAGCGAGAATTAGGAAGGCGGCTTTCAGCCCTCAGCTGGCGGCTCTCAGTTCATCACTTCCCTGGTGCGAGGTTTCATGCAGACGCATTGGAGAGCTTGGCGGGCTTCTTACCTGATTGCCGCCGTCTTTATCATCATCATTTTTGCCCTTCTCGCGGGAGCGAGCCCCAATCCTCCCATGGCACGGGGCGACGATGCCCAAGTCGCGGCTCGCATCCAGCGCGTCGAGAACGGAATCCCTCCCATCTCTCTCGGTGCAAGCGAGCCGCCATTGCAGCTCAATCTCCAGCGGCTGATGGAGATCTACAAAGTGCCGGCTGTCAGCATCGCAGAGATCGACAATTTCAAAATCGATTGGGCCAAAGCCTACGGAGTCTCCGAAGCAGGTGGCGCGACGCCCGTTACCACGCACACCCTGTTTCAAGCTGGCTCGATCAGCAAAACCGTAGCGGCAAGCGGCGCGCTTTGGCTGGTGGAGCACGGCAAGCTCTCGCTCGATGAAAATGTCAACCAGAAACTGGTCACCTGGAAGGTGCCGGAGAACGAATTTACAAAAGACCAGAAGGTGACGCTACGCCGTCTCCAGAGCCACAGCGCGGGACTCACCGTGCATGGCTTTCCGGGCTACGCGGTGGGTGAGCCTGTTCCCACGCTGGTGCAGATCCTCAACGGCGAAAAGCCCGCCAATACCGCGCCGATCCGTGTGGATTTTGTGCCGGGTACCAAGTTCCGCTATTCCGGCGGCGGGGTCACCATCGAGCAGCAACTCATCATGGACGTGACGGGCAAGCAATTTCCTCAGTTCATGCGTGAAACTGTGTTGGACAAGATCGGCATGACAGACAGCAGCTATGAGCAACCGCTTCCGCCTGAACGTGCGAAACTGACGGCCTCCGGAACCCGCGAGGATGGCAAGATCGTCCCCGGCAGGTGGCACATCTACCCAGAAATGGCCGCAGCAGGCCTCTGGACCACGCCCACCGACTTGGCAAAATTCGGCATCGAGATCGCTCTCTCGAAGCAGGGCAAGGCGAACCACGTGCTGTCTGAGGCGATGACGCGCCAGATGCTCACGCCACAGATTGAGCACGTCGGCCTGTCATTTTTCCTTGGCGAAGGCAACAATCCCGAAGAGTTCGGCCACGGCGGCGATGACGCAGGATTCCAGGCCAACCTGATTATGTTTGCCGACTCCGGCAAAGGTGTTGCAGTGATGACGAACTCTAACAGTGGACACGCCTTGGCCAACTACGTGGTGCAGAGCATTGCCTAGGAATATGGCTGGAATTACACCAGCGAGGAAAGCGCGGGCGATCTTCTATGGCTGGTTGCCAGTGCCCGAGGCATGCAGACCGCCATACAAAAGCATTCGGAGCTGAAGAACAATTCTCCAAAAGAGCTGAATGAGAACACTCTTATTCAACTTGGATACGGGATTCTCTTTGCAGGCAAGGTAGATGACGCAATTCAAGTTTTCAAACTCGAAGTTCAGGATTACCCGAAGTACTGGAACGCCTACGACAGCCTGGGCGAAGCCTACATGAACGCAAAACAAAACGACCTTGCCATCCAGAATTACGAAATGTCCATCACGCTGAAACCCGATAACCAAAACGGCATTGACATGTTGAAAAAGTTGAAACAGCCGAAGTAACCGTGATTCGCTTGAGAGCTGAGAGCTGCGCTTTCTGGGTTATAATCTCGTCCACCGATGAGCCTGTCCGCTGGTAGTAAACTCGGGCCCTATGAGATTGTCTCCCTGCTGGGAGCGGGCGGCATGGGCGAAGTCTATCGTGCCCGCGATTCTCGTCTTCGGCGCGAAGTGGCGATCAAGGTTTTGCCGCGGGCGCTTTCGCTTGACGCCGACCGGATGCGGCGGTTTGAGCAGGAGGCGCTGGCCACTGCTGCCCTGAATCATCCCAACATTCTGGCTGTGTTTGATATTGGCACGAGCGAGGGCTCGCCTTACGTGGTGTCCGAACTGCTCGAAGGAGAGACGCTGCGGGAGCGGCTGCGCAGCGGGCCAATTGCCGCGCGCAAGACTCTGGACTACGCCACGCAAATCGCGCACGGGCTGGCCGCGGCTCACGAAAAAGGGATCATCCATCGCGACCTCAAGCCGGACAATCTGTTCGTCACGAAAGATGGACGGGTGAAGATCCTGGACTTTGGGCTGGCGAAACTGACCCAGGCCGATCCCGGTGCGTCGTCCCACACCTCAATGCCCACCGTGACTCACGGCGCGACCGAAGCCGGAGTGGTGATGGGAACGGCGGGATACATGTCGCCCGAGCAAGTGCGTGGCATGGCGCTCGATCCGCGCTCCGACATTTTCAGCTTTGGCGCAATTCTCTACGAGATGCTGTCCGGCAAACGTGCATTCCACGGCGACACTCCAGCGGATACGATGAGCGCGATCCTGAAGGAAGATCCTCCGGAGCTGAATGAGACCAATCGGAATGTTTCTCCGGCGCTGGAGCGCATTGTGCAACACTGCCTGGAGAAGAATCCCGAGTCGCGGTTCCATTCCGCCAGCGACATTGCGTTTGATCTCGAACATCTTTCCGGGCTTTCCGGCGGCACGGCGAGGGTAGCGGCAGCGGGCAGCGGCGGTGCCACAGCAATCATTCAGCCGAGCCGCAAGCTTTTGCTCGCACTCGCGGGCGGACTCGTCATCGCGTGTGCAGCAGGCGGTATCGGCTGGTGGACTGGAAAGGCCGGCGCCCGCGCGCCTCAGGCCGAGTACCAGCAGATCACGTTTCGTACCGGTTCCATCGGCAATGCACGGTTTACGCCCGACGGCAGCATTGTTTACAGCGCATCGTGGGAGGGCGGCGACGATCAACTTTATATGTCGCGCACGGATGATCCGGGGTCGCGCGAACTAGGAATAAAGGATGCGGAGCTGCTGTCGATCTCCAAGGGCGGAGAACTAGCGATCCGGCTCAACACGGTGTATCACGGTGGCTATGCGCGAAGCGGGACGCTGGCGCGAGTCCCGCTGAGTGGGGGAACGCCACGAGAGGTTCTGGACAATGTGGGGGACGCGGACTTTTCCGCGAACGGCGACAGTATGGCGATTATCCGGTACGTTCCGGAGAATAATCATTGGCGTTTGGAATATCCCATTGGCAAGGTGCTCATCGACAGCATCAACTGGATGAGTCACCCGAAGATTTCGCCGGACGGCAAATGGATCGCCTTCGCCGACCATGAAAACCCTGAGGGCGACGACGAGGGTTCGCTCGCGGTGATCGGCGCGGATGGCAAGGAAAAAGAAAGGAAACTTTCTTCCGGCTGGACCTCACTGCAGGGAATTCTGTGGTCTCCGGCGGGCGATGAGGTCTGGTTTACGTCCACCAACACGGGCAGCGCCTCGAACCCGCGCGCCGTGACCCTCTCGGGCAAGCTGCGGACGATTACGAACGTGCCCGGAGGCATGTGGCTGGAAGACCTGCGCAATGGAACAGTGCTGACAGTGACTAATCACGAGCGGCTTGGGATCCGGGGGATGGCGCCGGGCGGCAAAGAAGAGCGTGAACTGGGGTGGTTTGGATGGTCGGAGTTGCGCGACATCAGCGGAGACGGCCGGAAGATCCTGTTTGAAGAGGAAGGCGATGGTGGTGGCCCGAATTACACCGTGTTCTTGCGCGATACGGATGGGTCACCTCCGGCACGCATTGGCGAAGGCGTCGCCGGCGCCATCTCGCCCGATGGAAAATGGGTGATTACAAAGCCGGCGAAGGGCGGACCGCTGAGCCTGGTGCCGACGGGAGCGGGAGAATCAAGGCAACTCACCCACGATGCCGTAAGCTACGGCGGGGTTCGTTTTCTTCCGGATGGCAAGCGGTTGCTGGCTTCGGGGATTGAAGCCGGGCACGGGGGGCGCGACTATCTGATTGATCTGAGTAGTGGAGATTCCAAGCCCATCACCCCTGAGGGCATCGCCGGCGTGCAACTCTCGCCAGACGGCAGGAGCGTGGCGGTGCGTGGACCCGATGGAAAGCGGGGGATTTGGCCGCTCGAAGGGGGCGGTTTTCATCCGATACCGGGGTTCGAATCGAGCTACTCCATCATTGGCTGGACGCCTGACGGCGAGTCGGTGTATGTAGCTCCCAACCGAGGACGCGTGAAAGCCGCGAAGGTCTCTCGGGTCAACATACAGACCGGCAAAATGGATCCGTGGAAAACCTTCGGAGAAGAGACGGGCGCGGGAGTCTCGACCGTGGTTGCGCCGCATCTTTCGAGCGACGGGAATGCATATGCTTATCTCTATGTGCGGGTGCTGTCGGAGGCTTATGTGGTGCAGGGGTTGAAGTAGGAAACAAGCTCTCAGCTCTCAGTTCTCAGCTCTCAGTTCTCAGTTGTTGGCGTTCCCTCATAACCTCCGCCTTGTCCTGTCATGATTCGGGTGGCATGTAGAGGAACTCTTTCGCTTCGAGCGGTGTTTACATCTGGTGAAAGACTGGCGAGCCCGATCAGAGATAGCGTTGCAATGCTGCGCTCCATCTTTCGCAAGCCAACCCGTCGAACCCTTCGCTTCGCTCAGCACGACAAGTTCCTAAAGTCCCCCCAACCCGTCGGCATCGGAAGCTGAGAGCCAGTAGCCCGCAGCCCTCCATGTTAGATTCGAACAATGCGCTCCATCCTGCAGAAACGCTCGCTGCGATTTGTTTTTGCGGCGAATGTGATCTCCATGCTGGGCAGCGGAATGAATTCCGCCGCGGTGGCTTGGACGATCTTGCAGCGCACTCACTCCGAAATGGCATTGGGCACGTTTGCGGCCCTGCAAACGATTCCGGCCATGCTGATGCTTCCCTTCACCGGCGTGATTATCGATCGCGAAGACCGGCGCCGGCTGGTGATGTGGCTGGATGCTTTGCGCGCCGTCATCATTCTCGTGGTTATGGTGCTTGCTTTCCTTCATCGCGTGCAGGTGTGGGAACTCTACCTGATGAATACGCTGGTGGCGGCGGGCTTCTGGATGTTCTGGCCTACGATTACGGCGCTGATTCAGGAACTGACGCCCGAGGGCGGGTTCGTACAGTCGAATACATTTCTGCTGGCGGGCATCCAGGGTGGATGGCTGATTGCCGGCGCGCTGGTTGGATTTGTCTATGAACACATTGGGCTGGGCGGGGTGCTGCTCATCGACGTGAGCACATATATCGTTTCTTTTTCTTGCTACTTCGCGGTGCGCCAAGGGCGGCATGTGGTGCCTCGGGTAGTCGAACTTCGTCATGATATCGAGGCGGCGGAAACCGCCGTCGGACGCTTTCTGCGCGAGATGCGCGAAGGGTTGGTCTTTCTGCGCGAGCATCGCGGCGTAATTTTCCTGGGCACGAGTTGGGCTCTATTTCTGGGGGCGATGATGACGGGAGTGGTGGTCACGGCGCCGCTTAGCGATCGCGTCTTTCACGCGGGTGCGACCGGCTACGGATGGTTAAACGGGGGATGGGGAGTGGGCGCTTTTCTTAGCGCTCTCTACGCTCCGGCGCTGATTGCGCGGATGGGATCCCGTGGTTCGATTGCGCTGGCCATGCTGCTGCTGACTTTCTCCATGGCGCTTTCGCCGTTTTCACCGTGGCTGGCGATTGCCGTGTTGCTCTACGGACTGATGGGATCGGCGCGCGGCGTTAGCGGCGTGGCCATGAATACCAGCCTAATGGAGCAGGTGCCGCCGCACTTCATGGGACGCGTCCAGAACACTTTCTATTTCTTTGGCACGCTTCTGCAGGTGGGACTGGGGCTGACGGTGGGCTGGATCGCGTCGCGGATCAGCCTGGCTGCCGGGTTTGGCGTTATTGCCGCGGTGTATGCAGTTGCCTTTGGCAGCGCTTGCTGGCCGATGCGTGCTCAAAAGGCTGTGGCTGCGGTGGCGGACTGACACTCTGCATTGGTTGCGTTCGCTGGGGAGATCCTTTCCACAGGGACACGGGGCAACACAGGGGACTGCATCACAGTGGCCTTCATTGCCTGCTATTCTTATTGGCTTCTTTCCAGGAGAAATTTTCATGTTTGAAGACTTGAAAGGGCGGACAGCGGTCGTTTTTGGAGTGGCGAACAAGCGCTCGATCGCTTGGGCAATTGCTCAAGGACTGCACGCAGCGGGCGCGAATCTTGCCATTACCTATCAAAACGAACGGATGGAGATGGAAGCCAGGGATTTGATTCTGTCGCTGCCGGGCGCGGAAGCCTTCATGTGCGATGTTTCGAAGGACGAGGAAATCACGCAGCTCTTCGACAAGCTGAAAGCACGCTATGGGAAGCTGCACGCGCTGGTGCACAGCGTGGCTTTCGCTCCGGCCGATGAGCTGAAGGGCGACTTCGTCAACACTACGCGCGAGGGATTTCGTGTGGCGCACGACGTGAGCGTGTATTCGCTGATCGCGGTCTGCCGGGCGGCGGCTCCGCTGATGGAAGATGGGGGCAGCGTCATCACCATGACTTACTATGGCGCGGAGAAAGTTGTGCCGCACTATAACGTGATGGGCGTGGCCAAGGCCGCGCTCGAATGCACGGTGCGGTATCTGGCGCAGGATCTGGGGCGGCGGAAGATTCGCGTCAATGCGATCTCGGCGGGGCCAATCAAGACGCTGGCGGCGCGCGGCATCTCCGGCCTGGGAGACATGTTGCGTTCACATGCCGAGCGCGCGCCTCTGCAACGCAATGTGGAAGTCAGCGAGGTGGGCAGCACCGGCGTGTTCCTTGCCTCGGATGCCAGTTCCGGTATTACTGGCGAGACGATCTACGTGGATTGCGGGTACAACATTATGGGGTTCTGAACGATCACCTGGACGGGCGAGGACGCCCGTCGCTCCATTTACGAGACTGGTTACTCCCGTCATTTTTGACAAATATTTGACAACAATCCGCGGAGCGCAAGATGTAACCTGAGGTCGTATGAAGTATCAGCGGATGCTCTGCGTGTGTGCGTGGGTGACTTTGTCGCTAACCCCCTGTTTTGCGCACCACATGGCGGTCGTGGTCAATAAGGATAACGCAGTTCAGAATGTCACATCCGCTCATTTGGCCAGGGTTTTCAAAGGGGAAGTGAAGAAGTGGCCCGATGGCAGGAATGTGGTGCTGGTGTTGCACAACTCTTCGCCGGGCGAGATGGCAACGCTGGAGCACCTCACCAAGATGACTGGCGCTGAGGTGAAAGCGATGTTCGCCTCGCACAAGGATTCGATTCGGACGGTAGGTTCGGACGCCGACGTGATTGATGCGGTGGCGTCTACTCCTGGCGCGATCGGGTTTGTGGAAGAGCGATCAATCACGGATCGCGTGGGTGTGGTCAAGGTGGACGGTAAGCTGCCGATGGAAGCCGGGTATTTGCCGCATTAGAACCCGTCGCACAGAAACCGCATTTCCCTCTTTACTCCGGCGGCGCTAGCAGCCCCACTCGGCGTTGCCCGGCTTGGCAAAATAGTGCCTCCGGTCTTCCGGTTCGGTTGTCGTCGCAGCCACTTCCAAGATCGCGAGGCGCGCCGCTGCCACCATGCGATTCCTTTCTTGCTGTGACACCTGGTCCCATGACTCGGGTGTGGACTTGGTCTTACAGCCAAAATCCGGCCCAAGTGCCTGGTGATAGTGGTGGAAAAGTTCCGCTAATTGTTCTGCTGATACTTCCTGGATCGACATCAGAGATAGCCTTTCTAGGACCGGTTGGCTCCCCACAGGAACGCCCCTGCCCTGCTCAACGTATTGGATATGACGAGGCATAAATTTCGAATAAGACCTTCATAAAAAGTTCGTAAGGCAACTATTGTCTTTGTTTACCAGAATTTATCCGGCTTGGCGCCTCGTCCCGTCGCAAGGTAATAGTTTTGTAATGTGTCTTGTAATGTAACCACGATCACCGCGAAGCACTCTGCCGGGCAACTATTCTTGCAGCAACCAATCATGAAACCTACCCAAATGGAAATTCATCCCAAGGGATGTGACGCGCGCATTCTGCTGAGTTCGGTCTTCGGGCCTTATGCGCAAGACGACGAATTTGGCAGCCGGTCCATCAATCCGATGGAGCTCTATCACAATCAGGTCACGCGCGCGCAAGGCAGTTTTTCACTGCGCATGTTCCATCGCTCCTGGGGCATCATGATGATTCAGGAAAATATTTCAGCGCCCTGCAGCGTGCTGGATTTTCCCACCCGCGAAGCTTTCGCTCGTGAATTAACCACGAACCACTACGACATTGTGGGGATCTCTGCGATCATCGTGAACGTTGGCAAGGTCCGGGAGATGTGCCGCATGGTGCGGGACTTGTCGCCGGACTCGACGATCGTGGTGGGCGGACACGTGGCTGCCATTCCCGGCGTGGAAATGATGATCGACGCCGACCACATCGTGCGCGGAGAAGGCATCGCGTGGATGCGGCGGTATCTGGGAGAAGACGAGAATGCGCCGATCCGGCATCCGGCGATTGTCTCGGGGCTGGAGACGCGGATTATGGGGATTCGCCTCCCGAATCGGAAGGGCGGAACAGCAGCGACGATTATCCCGTCGGTGGGCTGTCCAATGGGGTGCAACTTCTGCACTACGTCCGCTTTTTTTGGCGGCAAGGGAAAGTTTGTCAACTTTTTCGAGAGCGGCGACGAACTGTTCGACGTGATGTGCCGCGTCGAATCCGAGCTTAAGGTACAGTCTTTCTTTGTGATGGACGAGAACTTCCTGCTGCACCGCACGCGTGCCATGCGCCTGCTGGAGCGCATGAAGCAGGCGGGAAAGAGTTGGGAACTTTCGGTATTTGCTTCCGCGAATGCGATTCGCAAATACACCATGCTGGAGCTGGTTGAGCTCGGCATTTCCTGGGTATGGATGGGGTTGGAATCTCCCCGGTCGAGCTACAGCAAGCTGCAGGGTGAGGAGGTTGGCCAGCTCACGCGCGAGCTTCGCGAACACGGGATACGAGTGCAGGGCTCGACCATCGTCGGCCTTGAGCACCACACGCCCGACAACATTGTGGAGGAAATCGAATCGGCGGTCGACTACCAGACCGACTTCCACCAGTTCATGCTCTACACGCCGGTTCCGGGCACGCCGCTTTACCAGGAAATGGCCGAACAGGGCCGTCTGCTCGAGAACATTGACTATGCCGATGTCCATGGGCAGTACAAATTTAATTTCCGGCACGCCGCAATTTCGCGCGAGGATTCCAAGAGATTCCTGGATTGGGCGTTCTGGCGCGACTTTGAGCGCAATGGACCGAGTCTTTACCGCATGTGCCAAACCATGCTCCAGGGCTGGCGGCGCTACAAGGATTATCCCGATCCACGCGTCCGGGAACGGTTCGCGCGCGAAATGAAGAAGCTCAGCAGCGCTTACAATGCGGCGCTTTGGGTGATGGAGAAGGAGTTCAAGAAGGTCAATCGCGGCGTGAGTCAGCGGATTCACAAACTGCGGCGGGAAGTCGAGAAAGAATTCCCGTTCGTTGCGCGCCTCACGGCCGCAGCGCTCGGCCCTATCTTGCTGTGGTCGACGCGTCGAGAAGAGAAGCGGCTGGCATCGGGACGTACCTACGAGCCCCCCACGTTTATCGAGCGCCGCAATTGGGTTTCGGCTTCATAACCGCGCTGCCTCAATCCCGCAGCCTGCTACAAGGAGGTCCCCGCGGCGGCGATGTACCAGCCCTCGGCCAGAAATTGCTCGATTGAGCGCTCCTGAACCCCTTCCTGCACCCGCAGTTCGTCGTTCAGATAATGGTAGGAAACAGTTCCGGCGCCGCGATCTCCATTAGTAACAATGCGGTCGATGCGGATGCGATTGCCGTCGCGATCGGCGCAGATTAGGCCCACTTCCAGATCTGGCTCGGCGGCTTTCCTGACGGTTGCTTCGGTTCTCGGAGGCACCATTCGATTAGATGAGGAAAGACTGCACCGGGAACCGCATCAGCACGGTTGCCAGATCGGCGCATTATGCGCCATGATATCTAGATGCGCTCTCGCGCTCTGGTGTTTGCCTTTTTCGCGGCTGCGATGCTGTTCTCGGTGGTTCGGGAATGGAGCGCACCGGTAAGCTGCCCGCGGCTGGAAATGACCGGCAAGCACTTGCTGCATCGCTAAAGCTATGCCCTCATACGAGGCCACCCGACTGCGTCAATGATTCTGCTTCTTTAATTTCCGCCGGATATCGGGCCAGAACTCCTTGACCACCAGCGTAATCGTGTCGTAGCCCACCTGCGATCCCCACACACTGGCCGTATTCTTCCAGGTGCGGTCGCTGGCTATATATGGCACCTTGACGCCGGGCTCGGGATGGTAGCCGGGGTGGGGATGGTAGCTGTAGGTTGAAATCGCGGAAGCGAGGGCGGCGCCAACGATTTCGGAGTAGTTGAATTGACTGTGTCCGGAGTCGGTGCGAGTTACGAAGATCCGGCTGACGGCATACTCGGAGCGGTGAAAGAAACTGCCTTGGCCCGATTGAAAATAGCGCGGATCCTGGCGAAGCACGGAAGGAAAAATCGCGCCCACAAAAAAATTCTCGATAGTGCCATCGGCAGCGTAGGCGCCGTAGCGCTTGCCATACGCCGCCCACCCCTGTCCGAAGCCGGGTTCGCTGTTTTCGGCCTGGCTGAGACTGGAGAGAGCGCCGTACCAGACAATCTGAATGGGGTCGAACGAGCCCTGGGCGACAACTTTGAATTTTTGCCCGGCCGTCAGGGGTGGGACTTGGCCGGCATTCTCCAGGGTCAAGAAGTTGGGTAGAGCGAAGAAGAGCCGGTCTTTGGAAGTACCGGACGCGTCGTTCGCCGCGTTTTTTGTGCCTTGGCTGTCTTTGTCCTTGTCCTTACCCTGGTCCTGGCTCTGACTCTGACTCTGATTTTGATCGGCGGGTTGGCCGGCGGACGGTTTGGCAGGAGCCGGCGTCTGCTCGGGCGTCTGGCCCGGGCTGGTTGCGGGCTGTTGGGCGGACTGGTTCGCGTTTGAGTTCTCAGGCTTCGGCGCGCTTTGCGCAGCGCAAGAGACCGCAGTGATCAATAGGCAAAAAAATGAGAAATGGACTAGTTTCAAGTTGATTCTGGCTCCGAATTCAGTGATTGCGATGCGCCCTGGGGCAATGTTGGCAGTCCAATAACGGCAGCGCCATGGAATTCAACGGGTAGTGCGTTGGATTCTGCGCTTGGTTTCCCCCACCCGGTCGTCCTCGAGTCGCTCCAGAGTGATTTCCATGTTCCGATCGCGTTGCAAGCGAGGGAACTTCTCCCCCCACTCTATCAGTAGGATGCAGTTTGGGGCGAGCAAGTCGTCAAGGCCGAGCGTTTCCAGGTCGCGCGCGGTATCGACGCGGTAAAGGTCGATGTGGTAGAGGGTGATGTAGGGTCCGCGGTATTCGTGAACAAGCGTGAAGGTGGGGCTGGTAACGTCCTCGGCGCGAGCAGCATCAAAGCCTTCCGCGATTCCCTTCACCAGGGTCGTTTTTCCCGCTCCGAGGTCACCGCGCAGCAGCACGATGAGAGGAGGAAACAGTTCAGCGGCAAGCTTCCGCCCGTAAGCGATCGTCTCCTCGGCAGAGTGAGTGATGGTCTCAGTCGTCATTCCGGAGGAATCAGTATAGCGGGAAGCAGACGCCAGCTTCGGCTGCGAGCTTCCAGCAAACCGGTTGCCCGCGGCTCGAGGCTTGGAGCTCGCGGCTATTTACCCGGCAACTCGGAATTAGCCCGCTGCCTGCCTCAGAATCCTAGCGGCGTCTGAAGCTGCTCGGATACCGGGTCCAGGAAGCTGCGGTCCAGAGCGGAATGGAGCGCCATACGCAGCTTGCGGTGGTCATCGTCGGCCAGGGCAATGAAGCGGAAAGGCTGCAGACACGCGCTCTGCAGCTTGCGCGTCGGGTGCAGCATTTCGGCCATCCCGTGGATGGCGCCCGATCGAGTGTGGAACGCGATTTCGACGAAGTCTCCGGCGGAAAGCTCGTGCTGCAACTGAAGCAAACCACCGTTGACGGAAATGGACTGCAGTTTTGCCCGCGCCCGTTGACCGCTCTCGGCCATCAGCGCGGCCGCGACCGATCCATTGAGTTGTACACGGGGTGAACGCAGGTTGGCATCGGCTTGGGGGAAGTGGGTCATAGCCGTTTGAAACTATGCCATGCGCAGGCCGCTAGCGGCAGATTACGAAAGCGCCGGTACACGGGCGTATGCTCGGACAGGGGCCAATCTGGAACTTGGCGGTGCCCAGGTCTGCGATAATAACGGCAGTAACTTTATGGCTTGCGCCCAAGAGAGTACCTTTGTGCGGTAGGCATTGATAAGACAACATTTGCGCGGTATGGGGTGTTCAAAGATATGCGTATTTCTAAGGGCTCAACATTTCAGTATGCAGTAGTGGTGGTTTGTTTGCTGGAGGCGTTGCTGACGGGCTGCTCGCGGGATCCGAATATCCGTAAGCAGAAGTACCTAGAGAGCGGCCAGCGCTACTTCGACAAAGGCCAGTACCGGGAAGCCGAGATCCAGTTCCAGAACGCGATCCAGGTCGACTCGCGTTTCGCCGAGGCCCACTACAAACTGGCACTGGCGGCGATGAAACTGCAGCAGTGGCCAACCGCTTATCAGGAGCTGTCGACTACTGTCCAGCTCAAGCCGGACAACTATGATGCGCACCTTGACTTGGCCAACCTGCTGATCCTCGGCCGTCAGTTTAATGACGCGAAGGAGCATCTGAACCTGCTCGCGCAAAAACAGCCCAACAACCCCGGTGTTTATATCGCACGGGCCAACTACTACGCCGGCACCGATAACATCGCGGCGGCGCTGGCGGACATGCAGACGGCGCTGCAAAAGGATCCCAACCGTTCCGACTCTTATCTGAATCTGGCTATCCTCCAGGTGCGAGGGCAACAGTGGGATGCGGCGGAGGCAAGTTTCAAGAGAGCGATCGACCTCAATCCCAAGTCAATGAATGCACTGATCGCGCTGGGGAACTTCTACCAGACTCGAGGGCGATTTCCCGAGGCCGAGCAGATGTTCCGGCGGGCGATTGACAGCGCAGCGGACGATCCCACTCCCAGGCTGTCTCTTGCCAGCCTGTAC
>Ga0187862_10003078_pt1 | contig 16523 bp, 19 predicted proteins | sample June2016WEW_10_1_FD_133003 | JGI IMG/M metagenome (GOLD analysis project Ga0187862, IMG submission 133003) | Peatland microbial communities from SPRUCE experiment site at the Marcell Experimental Forest, Minnesota, USA - June2016WEW_10_150 | ecosystem: Environmental > Terrestrial > Soil >...
AATTCTATGGACTTCTTACGATCGACACCGGCGGCATCCGCCGCGGCTCAATGGCGCGGCGTCAGATGACGATGCCTGGCGCCATCGTGTCTATGTGCCTCGCCCAGCTCGACACTGACGAGGTTCAGCTGACCATGACGCACACCTCGTTCGGCAATGATCTTCTCGGCGAATTGCCGAACTGTTTTCGCGGGGCCCTTTAGGGCGGTGGTCTCTAGGCACTGTTCGTGGTCGAGGTGCACATGCATGGTCGCGACCGTGAGGTCGTGGTGATCATGCTGCAGATTAGCCAACCGATCGGACAACTGTCGTTCGTGGTGGTTATAGACGTATGAAAGACTCGCAACGCAGAATCCGGTGCTGTCGCGAGCCTGGTCTCGGCGTTGCAAAAGATCGCGGAGTATGTCGCGCACCGCCTCGCTACGCGTCGTGTATCCACGTTGTTTGATGAGCTCATCGAATGCCGAGGCCAGCTCCTCGTCGAGCGAAATCGTGATCGCGCTGGGACAAGCGCGGAGGGAGGGGATCTGAAGATGAGTCAGTGAAACTCTCTATTGAGACCCAACTGGTGCAAGTCCAGTCCGGTCAAAGCCGTAGCGGGCAGGCCGGTAGCGAGTGTTGCCATGCCGTTGGGCGACCGACGGGTGCGAAGCGTACACAGTGAGAAAGCAGGCCGTGAGGATTGAGCTCCGAAATCTACTGTTATTGCGAAAGCCGACACCGTTCACGGAGTGGAAGGCTGTATCCGGTCGCCCGACAGTGCGAGGACGACAGGAGTCGCCGGAGTCTGAGACCGGGGCATGCTTTCACAGGGGTCTCCCGTGAACCCAGGAAAATCTCTCTGTCTCTTCGGCAATGCGGGCTTGGTTCCGCCCAAACCAAATCGAACCCGGTCTCTGGGGCAGGAGGGCATTCCCCAAGAGAAGCGAAGTGGCCCTCGACCCGAAGTCAGAGCACGCCAAGGGCAACCGGAGGTGTGCAGGATGGATAGAGGAGATTTCTTACGAACCCATAGTACCGATGAAGGTGGAGAACCGCAGGGCTCCCGAGAGGGGCGGCCACGGTATCCACTGGAGGGAAGGGGGGAAGGAGCAGCCGACAAGGCTGCAATTCTGCTGGTGAAAGTCCAGCCGCATCAATTGCTCGTATTGGATGCGAAGCGATACCACGGCCTGGGGCAGGTAACCAACCAGGAGGTTGCGTGGCGTAAACGGCCCGGCTGCCGTTGGGGCAAGAGCCTCAACCGGTGGGTGCAATCTGGGGGCCTAGCGAGCGTGGGAGCCTGAACATGAGTAAATGCCTGCAGTCCCGAAATCTCCCTCCCTGTGGAAGTTGCATCGTAGGGGGCTTTTCGTGTGCCGAACGTGTTTTTCCCTCACGTGAGGCCATTGTCAATCGGGAAGAAGCGAGCAAGTGCACCGGGTGGACACGGCGGGATAGGGGGCCAGGCGCCTACGTATGGATTGCAGAGATAACGTCGGGAACGGCCTGAGTGCAGCAGGGGCTCACAGCAACCTGCAAAGACCGCGATCACTAGCCACAAGCGAAGGGTCGTGGAGCATGAAGGTCGGGCGCATGAGTCTGTATGAGCGATGAGGATTGGGTAATGCCGATCTACGTAGCGAGGGACGTTACGTTCGGAGAGGTAACACCTCGACGAGGCGAAGAGACTCTCGGTCATGGCGGGTATGGCGGTGTCAGGCCCACCGGACTCAGAGCCGGACAAGGAGGCATTGGGCACACGTATCGAGCAGCGAGGCAAATCGAAGGGGTGATGGGTGTATGTGGGTGAGAGCTTTAACCTGCACGTTTTCGAAAAGGTCTGCTGGGAAAGTCATGGTCGCCAACCGGTCCTTGGGAAATCCGACCGACCGGGATGACAACGGAGGCTTGCGGAATCGTGTGTGCTATGGGAGACGGACTGAGGTCCCTTTGGAAACGAAGGGGAAAAGCCACCGGACCCTACCGTGCGTGCGCGCCGCATTTCTATCCAAACCAGCAGGACGTATCGACATGGTGATACCTGCACGAGACACCGAACTCGGCCAGGCAGGTCAAGGGTCACTGCGTCGGCTAACCGAACTGGCCCAGGAGGACCAGGCACGCCAATTTAGCTCGATTGCTCACTTTCTCACGCCTGCGGCGTTGCAGGAGGCGTTTGCCAGTCTGCGCAAGCACGCCAGTGCCGGGGTGGATGATGTCACGTATCAGGATTACGAGAGGCAGGTGCAAGGGAACATCCAACAGCTCTGGGAGAGGTTGAAGGGCAAGACGTATCGGGTTCAGCCGCTGCGCAGGATCTACATACCGAAAGAGGACGGGAGCAAGAGAGCGATCTCGATCCCTGCCCTGGAGGACAAGATCGCGCAGAAGGCGACGGTGCGGCTGCTCAATGCCATCTTTGAGCCGGATTTTCTACCCTGCTCCTACGGGTCCCGGCCGGGGCGCAGTCCGCACCAGGCGCTGGACGAGTTGGACCGGATCTTATTCCGGGAGCCCATCTCGTGTGTGTTGGAACTGGACATCAGCTCCTACTTTGACGCGATCGTGAGAAAGCTGCTCATGGAGATGATCGAGCGGCGGATTAGTGATAGCAGCATTCTCAGATTGATCGGGAAGTGGATCCACGTCGGAGTCATCGACGATGGCCGCCTGCTCAGCAGCGAGACAGGGATCGGTCAGGGGCAGGTGATCTCCCCGTTCCTGGCCAACGTCTACCTTCACCAGGTTCTGGACCGCTGGTTCGAGGACGAGGTGAAGCCACGGCTGAAGGGCAAGGCGTTTGTCGTGCGATATGTGGACGATGCGGTGATCTGCTTTCAGAACAAGGAGGATGCGCAGAGAGTACTCGAGGTGCTCGCCAAGCGATTCTCGAAATACGGGTTGAGTCTACATCCGCAGAAAACCCGCCTAGTGGAGTTTGGGCGCATGGCCCTGACGACGGCGGAAAAGCGGGGCACTCAACCTGCGACGTTCGAGTTCCTCGGCCACACGCACATCAGTGCGCGCAGCCGACGAGGGGCATTCATGGTGAAGGTGAGGACGATGAAGAAGCGCCTGAAGCGCAGTCTCAAGGCTGTGGCCCAATGGTGTCGCATGCATCGTCACGATCCGGTCCAAGAACAACAAGCCACCCTCAACGCGAAGCTGCAGGGTCACTACCAGTACTACGGCCGTGCATCGAACTACCGGAGCCTCTGGCAGTTCTATTGCGGGGTCCGGGGTATCTGGCGGAAGTGGCTCAACCGCAGGACGCGGGGCAACCGCCTACCTTGGGGAAAGTATCAGCTTCTGCTGCGTCGCCATCCGCTCGCGCTGCCGCACATCGTCCATTCCTGGGTTAGTTGGAGGAGTCCTTCATGAGAGTAGGCCGATCAGGTACACCGTTCTGTTCGGTGTCCACTCTCGCTGAGGAACCCGCTGCGTTAATTGCGCCCGGTGGGGTCTGTGAGGGGGGAGGCTTGGTGTGATGACGACCCAACCCTCCTCTACTCTGAAGCGATCCATGGCTTTCTCCGTGTTTGATATGGCCTGGTGACTGACTGTGACCCGTTGTCGATCGGACCATCGGCCGGCGCCGCTAATGTTTGATCGTAGCGTACCCGCGCGCGCGCTCACCAGCAGCCCGCATCGCGTTGCAGCTATGGCAGGCTCGACATTCCCGGATGCGTACTCAACGCTTGCGCCACGCGACAGTTCCAGGGAGGGAATTCGTCCGGTTAATCGCGGAACCTACCTGGGCGTCCGACCCGCCCTGGTGCCTGAATAGCCGTGACGCACACATTTCGCCCGTCAATTGAGCGGGAAACCTGTCAATGCGGTCCGTTGAGCTCATCATTCTCGCCGGCTACCGGATCTGCCCCAGCGCGATGTCGTTCAAATGTTTGGAGCCGCTCCGCATGCCGCTCCGGTTTCTCATCTCAGTCTGCATTCGCACAGTTGGCGGCGCCGAGGACGCACCGGGCGGTGATCGGACTAAATGATGCGCTACGGATCTGTGCGCCTTTCGCTATGGTGCCGATCGGGTTGGCGCAGGCAGGGAAGGGTCATCGGAGGCTAGGGATGTGATCGGATGGGGCCGCGCGCGCGGAAGTTGGTGGGTAGCGATCGTGCTGCCGGGTTTCCTATTGCGCTCGCTGATTCCGATCGGCTTCATGCCGACGTTTGGCCCGGGCTTGAGCGTGCGGCTTATTCTATGCGAGGGCTGTCGATCGGTTGCGTCGATAGCTGTGTCGACGGCTATGGACCTGTCGTCGGACATGCCCATGAACGTGCCGATGGACGTGCCGGCGCAGCATCACCCTGGCGGCGATCCGAGTTCCGGGGGCAGCGGCTCGCGTGGCCATCAAGACCACAGCGCCTGCCCCTACGGGGCCAGTCCAACGCCCGCTGCGGTGCCAGCGCGGTCCAGTGTGCCCGTGACGATGCAACGGTCATCGGAACCGCCCGTGTCGGCGCCGCAAGTCACCCATTTTGAGATTGCACCGCGTGCGCAATCCCCGCGCGGCCCTCCCGTCGAACTCTGACCCATTGCGCTCACTGGACTGAGCGCGCCTAAGACGCGTACGTGGGCACGACCGCCCGCCGTCGCGTTGGGATTTGAGGTTAGAATCATGGGGAGACTCACATGTTTTGTGCCCACCAGAGCGATGGCCACGCCATCGCGGGGACGTTTTTGTTTCCGGCCAAGGTCGGATCGCCTCTCGAATGCTTCGGACTTGGGACAGGCGGCGCCCGCGTGGGGATTGGGCCTGCTGCTTTGGCTCGCGCCAGCCGCAAGCTTCGCGTGCGCGTGCGGTTGCGGCGTATTCGACGTTGGTACCGTCAGCATGCTTCCGACTCACGCTGGCGGTACCGTGTACCTCGAGGATGGCTATATGAATCAGAGCGAGAACTGGGTTGGCTCGCACTCTGCGCCAGCCTCCGCCAATACCGACAAGGAGCTCCAAACCAATTTTGGTGCCCTGGGGATGGACTATCAGTTCAACAGCGATTGGGGTGCGGCACTGGAATTTCCCTATTGGGACCGACTCTTCCGCACCGATATTGGGACGCCCGCAGCCCCTGACGTGACAAGCTTTCGCCACAGCGCGCTCGGGGACATACGACTCACCGGTCGCTACACGGGGTTCTCATCTGATCTATCGACGGGCCTCACGCTCGGACTGAAGCTGCCCACGGGCGATTGGACGTACCCTAATCTCGACCGCGATTCATCGATTGGTACGGGAACCGCAAATTTGCTGCTGGGCGGCTATCACGTGGGCACCTTGAGCGATAACCCCCATCTGAAATGGTTCGCGGAAGTCCTGCTCGATCGCGCCTTCAACACGCGTGAAGGCTATCGAACGGGCAACGAGATCCAGGCCGCGCTGGGGGCTTTGTACGACGGCATTCAGCTCGGGCAATTGGGCACTCTCGCCACACTCCTACAGTTGATTGGCTCCGATCGGCTACACGACAGCGGTGCGAATGCGAATCCGGCCAACAGCGGCTATCATCGCCGGCTGCTCTCGCCCGGCGTCGAGGCCAGCTTCGGCCAGTGGAGTATCTACGGCGATGCCGAGTATCGCCTCTACCACTACGCCAATGCCGCCTCGTCCGTGGCAGTAGAAGGTACCCAGGGCCAGCTGGTCGCGCCGGTGCTGCTCAAATTCATGCTGAGCTATCACTTGTCACCGAGGCAATCTTGGAATCTGAGCGCGCTGGACCCATCCGGGAGCGTCGCGCCCCCCGGGTCGGTCCGACCCTCGAATGCGAGCCTGCCGACGCTCTTTCGTGCCAGGAAACGCCAGAGCGCTCGCCACGGCGGTCCCGAGCATCAGCGAGGCATGAGCGGCGGAGCCGCGAACAATCCCGCCTTGTCCGCGAGTACCTTTCCTGATATCTGAAAAGTTTGCCGTAGGCCTGGCAGCGAGGCTAAATGTACGGCGACGTCGCTAGTGCAGCGCAGCTCTCGCTGCGGTTGACCGCGTCACTGCTGGTCGGGGCCTTTGCGGCCAGTCTTGCGGCACCAGGAAGTGCGTATGGCACGTCCAATTCTGTTCTGGCTGCTCGGCGTTCCAATTCCGACCATCATCTTGATGGCGCTGTTGTCGCATTAGGCACGGGTCTGCGAGAATCGGGCGGCATGATCGGCCGCGAAGCCTCATGACGTCAGCGATCGACGGTGCCTCCGCCAGCCGGTGGGCGTCGGCGCGGGCGTGACACCGCCGAACGCCGGACTCTGCGCGGTCAGAATTGCGGTTGCGCTGCTTGCATTACTTTCGACGGAGGTCCTTCATAGCGCACCGTTGTCGCCAGCACACAGCGCTGCAAGCGGGCCAGCGAAGGTGGAGCGGCTGCTCGCTGCGATGACGCTGGAAGAGAAGATAGCGTTCATTCATGGCGCCACCGAGGAGGCGTCGACCTATCAGGGGCAAGCCGGCTATCTGCCGGGCGTACCACGCCTGGGGATTCCGTCGCTGCGGCTCGCCGATGGGCCGCCAGGCGTGCTGACCCGCGAGGTGTCGACCGCGCTTCCATCGACCATGGCGCTGGCGGCGACCTTCAGCCGTGAAGATGCGCAAGCCAATGGCATCGTGATCGGCCGCGATGCACGAGCCTTGGGCATCGATCTCGTGCTCGAGCCCTTCATCAATATCGACCGCGATCCGAGCTTCAGCCGCAGTTACAACACCTATGGCGAGGATCCCACGCTGACCGGACAGATTGGCGCCGCCGTCGTGCGAGGCATCCAAAGCCAGGGCGTAATGGCCCAAGCCAAACATTACATTGCCTTTGACGGTGCGAATGACGTGCAGGTGGATCCGCAGACGCTGCGCGAAATATACGCAGCGCCGTTTGCGGACGTGGTAGATGCCGGCGTTGCATCGATCATGTGCTCCTACAACCGGGTCAACGGCCCCTTTGCCTGCGGCAACGAAGCGATGCTGAAAGGCCTGTTGCGTGGCGAGCTGGGGTTCCAAGGCTTCATTACCTCCGATTGGGGCGCCAACCATGCGGCCGAGTTCATCAATGCGGGTCTCGACATGGAGATGCCGGGTGAGCTGCGAGTCGGGCCCCAGAGCGAGGAGCTGATGAGGGCCTATTTTTCGGGCACTGAAGTGGCACCAGTGCCGCCGAGGAGCGCTGACGCGATGGGCTTTGGGCCCAGAGGTCGGATTCCGGAGGAGTTCATTGAAGAGGTTCCGGCAACGGGCGGTGGTGGATCTGCAATCACGGAGCTCCGCGACTATGCCAACCTACGCGCGGCGTTGCATGCCGGCACCGTGACCGAGGCCACGATTACACGGGCGGCGCGCGGAATTCTGCTGCAGATGCAGCGATTCGGGCTGCTTGATGGGCACTCCAAGCACTCTGTGACTCCCGAGCCGGTCGAGCAGGACGCCCGTGTCGCCCTGCGCACCGCTGAAGATGCCGCGGTGTTGCTCAGGAATGAGGGAGCGTTGCCGCTCACCAAGCAGGATCTGAGTTCCTTGCTGCTGATTGGACCTGGCGCCCTTCAGACCGTGGCCGTCGCCAAGTCGGGCGAACAGGCCTTGGGGCGACCTGAGCGGCAGATCGGCGCCTTTGAAGCCCTGCGCCGTTTCTACAGCCATGACCGGTCAGTGCACATCAGCTACCGCCCCGGCAATGACATGAACGGATCTGTCGTCCCAGCAGCAGCGCTCAGCCATGACGGCCGGCCGGGCCTGATCGATGAAGACACCAGCAACCAACGCCAGGGGCTCGATCCCGAAATCAACTTCACGCTCGCGAATGGGCGGCCCCTGGCGGCGCGTTCCGCGCACCGCTGGAGCGGAAGCGTGACGACGCCTGCCGACGGCGTCTACGAGTTCAATCTGCAGATGATGGGAGGGTCCGGTGCAATCCGCCTCGACGGTCAGGAGCTCGGTCGTATTGCCATTCCGCCGCAACATGGAGACGTGCTGCAGGCCGCTCAGGACAATGTGTTGCCGACGCCCGATGGTCTGGACAATCTTCGACGGCGGATCGAGCTGACGAGCGGCCGGCATGCGCTCATCGTGACAGCGATCGGCGATGACTCCGGTAAGCCGTTGCAGGTACGACTCAATTGGGCAACCCCTGAGCACAAGCGGGCCGACTATGCGGCCGCCGTTGCGCAGGCGAAGATCGCCAGGACGGTAGTGGTCTTCGTCTGGTCCCGCAATGAGCCGGTCATGGCGTTGCCGGGTAATCAGAATCAGCTCATCGCAGACGTCGTTGACGCGAATCCCAACACGATCGTCGTACTCAATACCGCTGATCCGATCGCTATGCCTTGGCTTGATAAGGTCAAAGCTGTCTTGCAGATGTGGTACACGGGTGATGAAGGGGGATGGGCTGCCGCAAATCTGCTGGTCGGTCGTGTGAGTCCCGCGGGGCGACTTCCGTTCACGTGGCCCAGACGGGTGCAAGACACGGTGGCGCACGATCCTTCGCATCCGGAGCGCTCTTCCGGCGGTGTCGGTGGCAAGACCATCTACTCTGAGGGCCTGTTCGTCGGCTATCGCTGGTTCGATCGACAAGGCATCGAACCGCTGTTTCCCTTTGGCTATGGGCTTTCCTATACGCGTTTTGAGTACCAATCATTGGCGGTCAGGCCTGCCGCCGATGGCGGCCTGGACGTATCATTCACGCTCAAGAACATCGGTTTGGTACGCAGCGACGAAGTGCCTCAGGTCTACCTGACAGCACCGGTTGATGCTTCGCACCACGCCCAGTTTGCCGACCGCTCCCTGGTGGCATTCGATCGCGTCTCGCTCGATGCCAGGCAGTCAAAGCGCGTGGTCTTACACGTGCCACTACGTCGGCTTCAGTACTGGTCTGAGGCTGACAATCGCTGGCAGGTTGCTACGGGTCCGCGATCGATTCAGGTGGGCGGCTCGTCAAGAGATATTCGACTGACGGCACCGACAAGCTAGCCTGTGACCGTGGCCGGCGCTGCCAGGACTCGGTTCGGCCTGAGGTAGATTTAGACGCTCGGCAAAGCCCGGAACCTCGCCCGCCCCGGAAAATGCCGCGGCGGACCGCTGATATCGGTTGGCATCCACACTCATGACATTGCAGGGAGTCGATCAGGCTCAAATACATCGCAGCGCTGCCACTCACGCTGGGCCTGGCCGTAGCCGCCGTGGCCGACGAGAAACCATACAAGAAAGGGCTGGTCACCGACGTCGCCTGGATCCGCGTCAAGGACGGCAAGCTGATGGATTACATCGCGCATCTGAACGGCACCTACAAGCAGGAAATGGAGGCTTTCAAGAAAGCAGGCTTGGTCACCGAATACCGGATTTACCAGGTCGCACCGCGCCATCCTCAGGATCCGAACCTGATTCTCACGGTGACCTATCCGAGCTATGCGGCGCTCGACCACCACGCAGACTACGACTCGATCACGACCAAGATCGAGGGCAGCCTCAAGCAGGCCGATGCCTCCTACGGCGCCCGGGCGAGCATCCGCGAGGTACTCGGATCGGAACTGATCCAGGAGCTGATTCTCAAGTAGCGGTCGGTGCGACCCAAGCCGGCTTCAGGCGCCGGCGTAGTCGGCCTCGTGGGTGCGTTCACCGCGGGCGGCGGCGAAGGCGTCGGTGATGATGCGGTGCGCGGTCCACCAGCGGCGACGCGAGTCGAGCAGCACCAGCCAGACCCGATGTCCCGATTGCTCGGCTAGCGCAATCAGGCAGTGCCCGGCTTGGGAGGTATACCCGGTCTTGAGGCCAACGACGCCGTCGAGGCGCCCGAGTAGCTGATTGGTGTTCTTGAAGGCCATTAGCCGCCCCGAGGCCGTGCTGATCGTCGCCTGCTCCCACGCTGCGATCTGGGCAATGCGGGGGTTCGCGTGCGCGGCCTTGGCGAGGCGCAGCAGGTCGTTGACGGTCGAATACTGACCCTCGGCGTCGAAGCCACAGGGATGCACGAAGTGCGAGTCCTGCATGCCAAGCTCGGCCGCGCGGGCATTCATGCGCGCTGCAAAGGCATCGAGAGACCCGGCCGCGTGTTCGGCCAGCACCAGGCAGGCATCATTGGCGGAGTGCATCAGCATTGCCGTCAGGGCCTCATCCGCCCGTATGCTCTCGCCGGTGTGCAATCCGACCCGCGGCCGCGTCGTGTGGGCTGCGTCGTGGCTGACGCTCAACAACGCATCGGGCCGCCAGTCGGAATCGAGCACGACCAGCGCGGTCAGCAGCTTGGTCAAGGACGCCGGGGCGCGACGCACGTCGACATTGCTCCCCCAGAGCAGTTCCCCATCCAGCACGGCGGCATAGGCGGCCGCAGCGCGGTGATACGGATCATGACCGTCGGCGCGCGGGTGAGCGCCGGCAGTGCCGACAGCGCCCAGCAGGAGCACAGCCACGAGCCCGCGCGACAGTTTGTCCACGATCCTCACCGCGAGGTATGGCCGCAAGTCATCAGTCACCTCATCTGCAGTTGCCGCAAGTCTATCTGCGAGCGCATGCCGACGATAGTGTCTGGATCACACTGGCAGGCTGGTCGTGCGTAACAGATCGCGCGAACCCTGCCATTCGCCGCCGCCGCGGTAGCCCCGAAGCTCGGCGCAGGCCATGAAGAATGCCCCCCGGTAGAAGAACCAGCACTGCGCCTGGGCGGTGCCGTAGGTCGCCGCGAGCAGGGGCCGCGCCCGATCCGAGTTGCGATCGAGATTGGCGAGCCAGCCTGCCGCGATGCGCTGATAGTGCTCGCCGCCAACCCGCCGGCGCGCCGCCGGCTTCAGTTCGCGCTGGAAGTGCTGCTGCAAGTCCTCGCTGGGCATGAGCCCGGCGGTGAAGAACTATCGCGCCATCCAATCCGATTCATCGCGTGCCAGGAGGTGGTAAGCGAACTCGGGATGGCCGAAGATGTGGACAGGGAGCAGGCCTTAGTACCTCAGCCAACGAGCGATGTTCGCCATCAACTGCTGGTAGTTTTTCATACGCTCGAACATCTCGATCGACAGCACTCGATCAAGCACGCCGGCGTGTCGAAGCGGTTCATATCGCAGGTGATGATCTGCAGATTGCTCAAGCCTCGGCGGGCACATTCCGCCTCGATATAGATGCGCTGGGTCGCGGAATTCGACACGCCGGTGATCCGCGCATGCTCGCTGGTCAGCCGCAGCATGGCCTCTCGCCTGATGACTCGATGACCGCCGCGGCTTCCTCGTTGCAGCGGTCGATCTGCAGCAGCATCCTGCAGAACGCCGGCTTGAACAGATTGCGCCGTTGTCCGAGCAGGTGATTCAGGCTCGAGCCGCAAAATTCGAGCTCGCCGGGCAGGTGTTGCACGCTGAACGACATGGAGCTCTAGCGCGAGGCCACGCCGAGCTCGCGAAACAGACGGGTCAGGTTCGGATAGATGGCCTCATCCGAGACCGGAAATGCCGGTACCGATGATCGCCATCGTTTCGATGGGAATCGTGGTCAATTCCGCCCCGTCTCAGGCACTATCGTGGCATATACGTTTGCCGGGGCTCGCTGGATGCATCCGGCACCGGCCGAGTAGCGCGACCGACCTGCCAAACGCATCCGCCAGGACTCGAGGATCGTTATTCGAGTACGGAATGTGACTTGTTACTGCGATGCCGGTCTGATATGAATGAATGCGCCTATCAACACAGTAGCGTTCGCGCGGGTTCGGCGGCTGCGATCACCGTGATCGCTGGCCAAGGTAGCGGACGCGGACATGAGCGTGGCAGAACAAAACCAGGACGCAGCACTGATCGAACGGATTCGGGGCGGCGACCGCGCGGCGTTTCTGGATTACTACGATCGTTATTCGCCGCTGCTGTTCTCGGTAGCGGCACGGGTGCTCGGCGACCGCAAAGAGGCCGAGGACGTGTTGCAGGAAGTCATGCTCGTGATCTGGAATAAGTCCGGCGACTTCGACCCGCAACTTGGTACGCTCTCCAGCTGGGCCGTGACGCTCACTCGCAATAAGGCCCTGGACCGGCTTCGCGCACGCACGCGGCGGCTGCGCCTGATCGAGGAAGCCGCGGTCCTGGCCGAGGATTCCTACGTCACCTCCTACCCTTCCGCGAATGAGATCGTGCACGGCCGCGAGCGGGCGGAATTGCTGCGCGACGCCATGAACGACCTGCCGGCGGACCAGCGAATGGCGATTGAGCTGGCTTTCTTTACCGGACTGAGCCAGAGCGACATCGCGACGCGGCTGCAGCAGCCATTGGGCACCGTTAAGGCGCGGATTCGACGCGGCATGCTACGTCTGCGTGAGCGGCTCGGGGGTGTGCTGTGATCGACGAAGGCATGCAGGAACAAGCCTCGGCGTATGCACTCGGCGCGCTGGACGCGGATGAGACCAAGGCATTCGAGGTGTCGCTGCGCGTCGATCCGGAATTGCGTGCCCTGGTCCACGAGCTGCGCTCCGTGACCGAAGCACTGGCCGGTACGGCGCCGGCGCTGGAGCCGCCGGCAGCCATCAAAGCGCGGCTGCTGCTCGAGATCGACCAGCGGCGGGCTTCGGGCTCGAGGACGGTTGAGGATAAGCCGCTCAGCGGGCTGGTCAGCCGGCCGGCCCGCCTGTGGATTCCATGGGCTGTGGCGGCGGCTATGGCCGTACTGTCTCTGGCGTTTCTGCGGCAAAGCACCAGCCTGCGCTCGCAGCTCGCCGCACAGGCAGGGCGTATCAATGAACTCACGGCGAGCGCCGAACTGGCGCGCGCCGAGAGCGCTGATCTGCGGCTGGCAGTGGCCAAGCTGCGCGAAAGCAATCGGCTCGCCAGTTTCCGCATTGCGCTGCTCGACTCGTTGCTGGCTGCGGCGCCCAAGGCGATTGCGGTCAGCGTCTGGGATAACGACCGCCAGGACGGCGTGTTCATCGTGCGCAATCTCAAGCCTCTTCCGAGCGACGAGGACTACCAGCTCTGGATCATCGATCCGAAATATCCGTCGCCAGTAGATGCTGGCGTATTCCAGGTCAACGCCAAGGGCAATGTGCGCGAGGACTTCCGGGCAAAATTGCCGATCCAGACGGCGAATCAGTTCGCCGTTACGATCGAGCGCAAGGGTGGGGCGGCGGTGCCCAATACCAAGGCAATGGTGCTGGCGGGAAGCTAGGGGCCCGGCGCCGGCGGCAGCCGTTGCCCGGGCGTTTGAGCACTTACTCTTTTTTGGCGTTTTTCGCCTTGTATATCCGAACCTGCTCGTTGAAGCGGTCGGCGACGCTTTGCAATTGAGCGACGGCGGCGTTGTGCCTTTGGGTCTCGATATGATCCAGCTCGTCTTTTTGCTTGTCCGTCAGCTTGTCTCCAGCCTTAGCCACCGCATCCTGATGTTCCTGCTTGATGCAATCGAGGTAGACACCGATCGCCGCGTCATATTCGGTGATCGCTTTCTTTACCGTGACCATTTCGCTGAGACTGGCCGAATTGCCGTCCGGGATCTTTTCCGGCGACGTCGGATACGCACAGTCGGCATGGACAGATGCCGCCGTCAACGCGGCGAGCGCGGCAATGGCAATAAGCAATTTCATACCAAATTGATCCCGGGTGACTGGTCGGATGGCCATCTTAGTGTGGGGCCGCTCCCCGGGCCAAGTCCACGGCAAAATCGCTATACTGGCCCCGATTCCCATCGATGTATGCTGATCGGCTGAGGCGCGGCGTGAAGGCACCTGTGGCGATTATCATCGCGGTCCTTGCCGCGGCATCGGCCATCGCCGCCGGGCCTCCGCCGATTCCGGTAGGCGCTGACGCTTATACCATGTGGGACCGTTGGGCCTACCAGCGCATCGGCGAGCGAGCTTACATGCGCAGTACCTATGATCGGGCAGGGGGCAACGCATCCGGCGATGCTTCGCACTTCCTGTATCAATTGGCAGACGATTTCAACGTCACCCTGGACGTCGAAGGCCCCGGGATCCTTTATTTCGCGCGCTACAATCACTGGCACGGAAGTCCCTGGCACTATGAGATCGATCATGTCGATCACATAGTGCGGGAGAGCAGCACCGACGATCCGCTGCACCCGAAACCCGATTCAGAATTTCCGCCTGAGCGTCTATTCCCAGAGCCGCTGGCACTAACGTGGTCTCAAACCCATGGCGCGGACTTGAATTGGGTGCCCATTGGCTTCCGGCAGTCGTTCCGCATGGCGTATTCGCGCACCTTTTACGGCACCGGGTATTACATTTACCATCAATTCGTCGACGGTACGCCGTTGTCACGTCCCATTGCCGCTTGGGATGGCAAGACCTCACCCGATACGGCGATGCTGAATGTGATCCGAAGCGCGGGCAAGGATATTGCGCCCCCGGCCGGATCCGCCGGAGTTGAACAAGCGTCTGGCCACTTTGACCTGCCTGCGAACTCCGCGATACAGGTCTGGGAGGACACGCGCGGCGCTGCGACGCTTCGCGCACTGGAATTCTCGGTTCCGAGCGCACAAGCGCTGGCCTTCTCCGCCGCACGGCTGCTGGTAACGTGGGACGATCGGCCGTCACCCTCAATCAACGCTCCGGTATCGCTGTTCTACGGAGCGGGCATCTTGTATAACCGCGACAATCGCGAATACCTGGTGCGCTCGCTGCCCATGGTGATTCGCTACGACAAGGATCGCGTGTACCTGAGCAATTACTTTCCGATGCCTTTCTTTCGCTCGGCGAGAATCCAACTGGTGGGTGTCAGCACGACCGACATCACGGATGTGCAATGGACGCTGCGGTATGCGCGTTATAAAGATCCGCCAAATTATGTGGGTTATTTTCACGCCACCTACGCAGATCATCCGCACCCGAAATTTGGTCAGGATATGGTGCTGCTCGATACGCGTGATGCCGAGGGCGGTGGCGACTGGTCGGGTCAATTCGTGGGAACTTCGATTATCTTTTCCCACGAGGCTGTTCTTAGCACGTTGGAAGGCGACCCGCGGTTTTTCTTCGACGACAGCCAGACACCTCAGGCGCAGGGCACCGGCACGGAGGAATGGTGCGGCGGTGGCGACTATTGGGGCGGCGTAGATACCACCCTGCCGTTGGCGGGTCATCCCATCGGCGCCAGAAGCCCGGATGCGGCGGTGAGTGTCGAAGACAAGCTTGAATCGGCGTACCGCTTTCTGCTTGCCGATCTGATGCCGTTCGGCAAGAACGCCGTGATCCGCCTCGAGCATGGCGGCGAGAACGAGTCGAGCGAGCACTATGAAACGGTCACGTATTGGTACGGATTGCCGGCGCCATCACTGATCAAGACCGATGAACTGTCGGTCGGAGACGAGGCGAGCGAAGCGGAGCACCATTACGTTTCCGCGGACGCATCCAGACCCTATCAACTGACGTCGCGATACGAGTGGGGGCCCGATACATTGCAAGGCATGGAAATCTATCCGGCGACGACCGATCGCGGAAGAACCATGAAGGCGACCTCTGAATTTACGCTTAAGCTGGATCCGGCGAATGTTGGCGTAATGCTTCGCCGCAAGCTGGACTACTCGTTTCCGAATCAGCGCGCCGAGGTATTCGTCAGCGATGCGAGCGGACAGGATTTGACGTGGCGTCGGGCGGGCGTCTGGTACCTGGCCGGATCCAACAGCACGGTACTTTCCAGGGGTCGCGATTACGACATCCATAAGCATCTTGCCGGGAACGGTGAGTTGGGCGCCACCGAACATATCGTTGAGACTTCCAATCGCCGTTTTCGCGACGACGAATTCCTGCTCCCGCGCGCGGTTACGCAAGGGCGACGCGCCATTCGGATCCGGATTAAGTTCACGCCGGTCAGGATTCCTCTTTTTCCTGGTCAAGCACTGCGTGAGCTCGCATGGAGTGAGATGCGCTATACGGCCTATAGCATCGTCATGCCTGATTTCAGTTTGAATTGAGCCAACGGCAGGTCGCGGGTGTCTTCCGTAGGGGAATCCGTCCTTGTGCCGAAACACTCCCTTGCCCGAGTACCGGCCGGCGGCGAGCCGGAGCAGATTCACCTCAAACTGCGCCGCCCCGCCGCCTCAGCGAGGCGCCGCCACGTGCGGTTCTTGCAAGGTTGGTCGAAAGCGGTGGGGTAACGTGTGCCCGAACCCTGGGACGCAACGAGCGGGTCGATTTTGGGCATCTTCATCTCTCACTGATCATGGGATTGCATCGAACCGTAGGGGTCACCGACGTCGGGTGCCGGGCGGGGACGAATTCAATGCACTGCCGAGACCGTCATGCTGTTGCCGCATTACATCCGTCCAGGGACGTAAGAGGATTCAACAGGAAAATCATATTGGCTTCGCCTGTGGTGCTAGCCGGCATGTCGGGATGCATCGGCAGCGGCAGCCCGCCCGCTCCACAAAAGAGCGGCACTACCGTGATTGTGCCGCCGAACACGGGCACGACGGTCATCTGCTCGGACGGAACACACCCGCCGCGTAGTTAAAGTTACGGCGGCGCCCCCACGCGGCTCGGCGGCTCATTTGTGCCGGTCGAATCGGCGCGTTGCCGATGACCGAGGCGTCGCGCCTGGATTCAAAGTTGACCGGACAGCTCGACGCCGAAGCTATGGACAGGGAGATTCGCCGCACGCA
>Ga0187862_10003084_pt1 | contig 16507 bp, 13 predicted proteins | sample June2016WEW_10_1_FD_133003 | JGI IMG/M metagenome (GOLD analysis project Ga0187862, IMG submission 133003) | Peatland microbial communities from SPRUCE experiment site at the Marcell Experimental Forest, Minnesota, USA - June2016WEW_10_150 | ecosystem: Environmental > Terrestrial > Soil >...
CATCCGCTTCCTCGCGCATGACAACATTGACCTGAACGAAGTGCGCGACATCCTCAAGGACATCGTGGAGCAGGACAACCGCGCCGGCGAAGTCATCCGCCGCCTCCGCCTGCTGCTTAAAAAGGGCGAAGTGCGGCAACAGCCGCTCGACCTGAATCACTTGGTGCAGGAAGTTCTCAAATTGATTCGCAGCGATCTTGTGAATCATAGTGTGGTCGCACACACCGAGCTGGCAACCGACCTGCCCCCGGTCAAAGGCGACCGCGTGCAGCTCCAGCAAGTCCTGCTCAACCTGGTGATGAACGCCTGCGATGCCATGAACGGCAATACTCCCGCCGACCGTCAATTGGTCGTGCGCACGGAGTTGTGCGCCGACAAAAATGTCCGCGTTTCCGTTGCCGACGGTGGCGCGGGACTTGCGCCGGACAAACTGGAGCAGGTGTTCATGCCATTCTACACCACCAAGCCGCATGGTTTGGGTCTGGGTTTGTCGGTGTGCCGCACGATCATTACGGCGCATGGCGGAAATCTCTGGGCCACGAATGGCGAGGCCCGCGGCGCGGTGTTTTATTTCACGATTCCGTCGCTCGAAGAAGCAGGTGCTTAGCAATCGGTGACCGTTCTGGAGGAGTAATTTGCTGACAATTTGCCACCCATCGCTATCCTGAACACCGGATATTGATCAATGATGACGCCACCGCCAACCGTTTGCATCGTGGACGACGATTCCGCCGTGTTGAAGAGCCTCGCGCGCCTGCTGCGCTCGGCGCGGCTCAACGTGATGGCGTTCGGCTCGCCGCAGGAATTTCTGGAACGCCACGACCCCCGCGCCCCCGGTTGTCTCGTGCTCGATCTCGCGATGCCCGGCTTGAATGGCCTGGAGTTGCAGGCGGCTTTGACGGTGAAAGGCAGCGCCATCCCGATTATTTTCCTGACCGGCCACGGCGACATCCCCACAAGTGTGCAGGCAATGAAACGCGGAGCATTGGATTTCCTCACCAAGCCTGTGAATGACGGCGATCTGCTCAAGGCGGTTCAGGTCGCCATTGAGAAGGACCGCATCGCGCGGCTCGCCAGCGCCGAACTGGAGGACATCCAGGCCCGCCTTGACTCGCTCACCCCGCGCGAACGTGAAGTTCTCACCCATGTCGTCTCCGGTCAGTTGAACAAGCAAACCGCCGCCGATCTCGGCATCGTGGAAAAAACCATCAAGATCCATCGCGCCCGCGTCATGGAAAAAATGAAGGTGCAGTCCTTAGCCGAACTCGGTCGTCCCGCAGCACAAGATTCTGGAAGCGGCGTTGGTCAAAGGTCGCGGCCAACTGGATTTGAAACAGCTAAAGGAAGAACTCAATGGGAACACCAATCTGGTGCGCGTTGGCTCCGAGTTTTCGACGCGGGACATTCTCGCCAAAGAACTTTTTCTGATTCGCAGCGTCAATGCCGGCGTCGAGACGCTCAAACCCATCGCCGCCGACTACGAGCCGTCGTCACGCCTCGGCCCGGACCAGCGCAAGGCTCTGGCCCATGTCCTCACCAGCCCCGACCAGTTCACCGGCTTTCGCGGCCTGGCCGGTTCGGGCAAAAGCACCGCCCTGGTCGAACTGGCAAGCGCACTCGTCCGCCGTGGTTATGACCCGGTCTTCTGCGCCCCGACCGCCGCCGCCGCCGATACGCTGCGCAAGGAAGTCTCCTATCTGGCCAAAACCATGACGCTGCAAAAGTTGCTGGCTGATTCAGAGGCGCATTCCCGGCTCTCACCGGGCGCAGTGGTGGTCCTGGATGAAGCCGGAGCCGTCGGCCTGGATGACATGGCCAGGCTCTTTGAACTGGCCAGGCTCAAGGGTTGCCGCGTCGTTCTCTCCGGCGACACCGGCCAGCACGCCTCCGTCACCCGTGGCGATGCGTTGAGGATTTTGGAGCAGTATTCCAATTACCATTTCAGCGAACTTTCCACCATTCGCCGCCAGAAGCCCGAAGCCTTCCGGGAGATTGTCGAGCTGGCCGCCGCCAAGCAAACCGACAAAGCCTTCGCCAAACTGCTCGAACTTGGAGCCGTCACGGAAGCGTTGACGGATGACGGCCAGCTCTATCAGCGTGCCGCTGATGCTTACCTGTCCGCCACGAAACAAGGCAAGTCGGCGTTGCTGGTCTCGCCTACCTGGTCGGAGATTGACGCGGTAACAGAGAAGGTGCGTGAGGCGTTGAAAGCTGACGGCGTAATCGGCCAGCAGGACGAACCCGTCACGGTCTTTGATTCGCTCTCCTGGACGGAAGCCCAAAAGAAAAACGCCAGCCAGTTTGAACCCGGCCAGCGCCTGCGCTTCGTCCGCAAGACCCGCAAGTTTGAACGGGGCGAGACGGTGGAAGTCGTTGCCGTCACCGAAAATGGTTTGCGTGTTCGCCGTCCCGATGGATTGGAAGTGGATTTCATCCCCAGCGGTGCCGCCGCGTCCTTCGATGTGGGCGAGGCCCGCGAGTTGAAAGTGGCCGCTGGTGACTGGCTGCTCTTGCAGGCCAACCACGGCAAAGAGTTCATTAACGGCGAGCGTGTCCAAGTCCGGCACCTCGCCGGTGGGGCCATCGTTTTAACCGATGGGCGAGTGCTCCCCAAAACCTTCAACACGTTCACCCACGGCTACGCCGTCACGTCGCATTCCTCACAGAGCAAGACGGTGGATACCGTGCTGCTGGTCGCGTCCTCAAAATCGTTCGCCGCCGTCAACCGCGAACAGTTTTATGTCTCCATCTCCCGTGGCCGCGAGCGTGTCCACGTCTTCACCGATGACGCCGATTTGCTCGCCCGCCGCGTCACGGATTCGCACGAACGCAAAGCCGCTGTCGAGTTACAGGCGTTGCGCGATGACCTGGCCAAACTCGGTTTCGTTCCCCGGAAGGAACAGGCACAGCTAAAAGAAAAAACTGCACCGCCAACGGTGGCCGGGCACGAAGATTTCCGCACCGTGCGTCCCATGCGCCAGACGCGGGCCACGCGCCTGACTCGTCTCGCTCCGGTGCAACGCCTGGCTCAAGTCGTCGAGGAACTGCGCCGCTGGTTTGCCGAACGATTGGGCGTTGAACAAACGGAGACGGTCAAGCCGGAACAAAAAATGGCTGAGCCGGTCCAGCAGGCCGAAAAGATTGCGCCCGTCGTCAAGGAAACGCCCGGTCAAAAGCTGCGCCGGGAGATTGAACGGAGCCGTCAGCAGCAACAACAACGCCGCTCCGGCGGTATGCACATTTAACGCCTATGCCACAGTTCAAAGATGATTCCTGTTACACCAGCGCCGGCAAGTTTTGCGCCTGTGTCGAGTTCCATCTCGACGAGGATCACCGCCACGGCTTCCACACCAGCCAGTTGATTGATTACACGCTGGAACCCAACCCGGACGCCGGCGACGACAATGGTGGCCGTGCGCAAGCACCGCCGCAAAAACTCGCGCTCGCCTTCTCCACCGCCGACGTGGTGATTCTCGGCTGGCGGCTCGGCCTGCTGGCCGACAAGCTCCGCGAAAATGACCTCGCCACCGTCCACGTCCTGCCAAAACGCTACGCCGATCTCGACCGCCACAAGCCCTTCGTCGCCTCCATCTCCATCACGCCCATTGATGCCGGAAAAGACCGGAACAACCCGAAATAAGCCGAAAATCAAGGGCTTGCGAAGTTCCACACCAACCGCTTCCTGTCACCTCCCTTGTCGGACAAGGTGTTCAGCGTCCGTCAGCTAAATTGACCCGGCCAATGACGTTGAAATGCCGTTAACCGGTCAGCCTCCTGGACCGGCCAGATACCCGTTTTTGTCACAAAGTTTTGCGTATAATGCACGATTAGACCTGTGAGGTCGCGGCGATGTCTGGCTCCATTTGAACCACTGAATCTAATTGCCCCTCCTCACTCACATCCAACGCGGCCAAACTCCAGTGAGCACATTCACCCATTTCATATCTGATCTTCGATTCAACATTGTGCAGTCGAATTTTCCAGCAACGCCTCCGCACTTTATCTGTTGGAATGCTGTCGGGCACGTCCGCAATACCCACAGGCCCAGTGACTGTATAATCAGAACCCTCCAGGATAAACTTTTTTGTTCCTAGGTTTGGGCGGGCTATGAGCATCCTCTTTGAATAAGGTAATGAAAAAGGTTCTAGGCGCAATGCGATCTTGTGGAAATCATTTGCACTCGATAAACATTCTTCAAATGTCATACGCTTTGCAGGAAGATTCACCAAATCTTCAAAAGAAATGGAGGAAGACGAGTAGCAACAATGTATCGAAATAAGCGGCGACTCACGAATTTTCGTTGCCATGACCACATGCCCAATATTGATTTCTGGCAACCCGTGAACTTCTCTTGCTAAAGGCACGTTCTCTACATCTGATAGAACATGAGTCCTTTCGTGGTAAACCAAAATGGAATACTTGATATCATGCAATCTGTATAATAAAACACGGCTTACGAAAGGCGCGCTAAAGAGTTTGCCGGCCCCCACCATTATCCATTCATTTTGGGTTAATTCCATCGCTGAATTCAGGCCATTTCTAATCGCCTAGTGTCAAGCAACTTTGAAAATACACCTGTGCCAACGACAGCGCCAGCGCATATGATTGAGCGTCCCCCGGAAAGAGGCCTCCGCCTGGCAAATACGAATCATCGAAAACAGTATTCGCGCCATCACAACAACTTTGGACTGATTTGCGGGGACAGTTTGCGGCCGCAGGCGTGAACCCCAATACCATACCAGCGGGAAAGTGGTGCCACCATAAAAAGCAAATTTGAACATCAACTGGCCCAGAACCGTGAAGATTTAAACCAAGAGAATCATAAAAGTTAATCGGATTATCATTCGCAAATTCGTAAAGGTTAGCTGCTTCCCTTTGCTTCGGCTCGTCATCTGGAATGCTAACCATGTCCCAGTTAATTCTATTCGCCAGCGGCTCTATTTTTTGACGAACGTATGGCCTAATTGAATAAAGTTTGGCTAAATACTCGTTAGCAATTTCAGAATTACTTTTCCTTTTGTTAATCAAATTTCCGTAGAGAGAATTAAAACCTTGCTCCATCAATGGGTCTTTGCACAACCACGTCCCGGTTGAGGCTTTGTAAGGCCGATGCACATACATCAGCAAGTCGCTTTCGTCGTCCTGGTAGATTGTGGAAAATCTGAACGGATTGAGCTTGGCCATTGGCCCTGTAGCTCTGATGACTTCACCGAAGGGGCCATATTCGTAGTTGGCCAATGTGGTTCCATCCGCTGCGCTCACCAGAGCCACCACATTCCCATTCCCATCATACGCCGCAAAGCAGTTGGTCGTCGAAGAACCGTGACAGCTAACTTCCACCAACCCGCCCACACCGCCAGCATCTTGTTGTGAACCACTCAAATCATTGCCCCACGTGTAAGAAGATAGGAGTTGGGATCTGGGAGACAGCACAGCGATGAGATTCCAGCCGTCATACACAAAATTGTTTGTGTATTGCGGAACACTGTTCGTGGAAACAATTTTCTGAATCCTTCTTCCTTTGGAATCATACGCAAAGGCGAGTTGATATTGCGGCCCCACGTTCGTATTGACCGTCATGGTCGCCAAACGGTTCTCTCCGTCCCAGGTATAAGCCCAGTGTCCGTCATTGGTCAGGTTCCCGTCCGCATCGTAACCAAACACCTCCGGTTCCTCGGCCACATACACATTTCCGGTCACAGAGGTCTGGCCCGGTACTGCCACGGTAATGTTTGTCCATAGCGCCGATGAACTGTTGTTCACACTCAATTCCTGCCGGAAATATTCCCATTTCCGATACGCTGTCTGGCCGTTCACGGTTACCGCATTTGTTGCGTATCCCACGCCCTTGATGTCCACATATCCCGGCACGTCGCGATTGGTGACTTGATTCAGATTGTTTGCATGATAATTCGCCGTGCGCAGATTCATGCCGTTCTGGTCACCGCCGGTCTGGGTTTGCGTGCGATTACCGATGGTGTCAAAGGTGTAATCAAACTGTTGCCCGGCGACGGGCGTTTGATCGTAGAAATACTTGCACCCGCTTATCACTTGACCCAAGGCATCGTACTGATAAAGCCAGTAGCTGCCGTCGGCCAATGTTGAACGTGTCCTTTGGTTGGCGTTGTTGTAGGAATAATTAAAGGCGATCGGCTTTAGGCCAGAGGCGCCGGGCTGGGACGAAATTTGCGTCAGCCGATTCAGATAATCGTTTTGTCTGGTCGTCGTCATGCGCGTTGTGCCGCTTTGCTTGAAGGCAAGCTGGCTCACCAAGGGTGAATTGTCAAGGTAGCTGTAGGCGGCCGAGTTATTGTTGCCGTCGGAAACACTGGAAAGCCGTGAGGCGTTGTCGTAGCCATACGTCGTGGACGATAACGACGAGCCGAAAGACAGGGCGGAAAGGATAGTTCGGCGGAGATTGGCGTCGTAGCCGTTGGTCACGGACAGGCCGTTCAGCGTCCCGCCGGAGAAGGACTCGCCCAACAGTTCGTTGGCCAGGTTGTAAGTGAGCGTATCGGTCATGCCGTTGCAGACAATGGTGCTTTGCCTTCCCAGCCGGTCGTAGCTGCAAGTCACGCCGGGTGTTGAGTCCGAGTAAGAAACCGTGTACAGGCTGCCACCGTTATCGTAGCTGTAAGATGTGGTGATCCCGCGCACCCAGGTGCGCGTCTGCAGGCGTCCGGCGGCGGTGTAAGTGTAACTTGGACCGTTGCCATCATCATACGCCTTGCTGGCAAGGAATCCCCGCTGGCTGTCGTAATTCCAGGTTGTCACGCGCGCGCCAGCGCCACTGCTGAAATTACTCCAATTGGTCATGGCGTTCAATCGCCCGGCGTAATCGTAACCGTAGGCCACCGGATAGGTGCGCGAGCCGTATTGTTGTCCCAGTTCGCCGGTGAGCAGATAAACGCTGTTGACCGTCGTGCCATCGGGTTGGATGACGCTGTATGGGCGCAGCATGCCGTCGTAAAGCGTGGTGGTGACCTCGGCGGACTGGCCGTTGCCCGGAGCGGGGGTGGTCATGGAATTGACCTGATCGGCATTGTTGTAGCCGTAGGTGGTGGTGCCGTTGCGGGCATCTGTCACCATGCTCTGCCGTCCATGTGGGTCATAACTGTAGGTGGTACCGCCTATTTGCGCGCCAGTGGAATCATAACGCGTGCTGGAAATGAGCCGTCCGTAAGAATAGGTGCCGATGGTGTAGGAATTATCCGGGGCAGTGGTCGTCACAATGCGTGAACTGCCGGGAGCAGTTTGGCTGAAAGTAGTAACCGGCGTGTTGGCATCGCTATATTGAATTTTCCATGTTTTCAACCCGTCGGTGGAGTTTTCAACGGTGGAAACAAGGGTGGAAGAAGGATTGCCGTTGTTGGCCCAGACATAAGTGCGGGCACGACGCACATTGGCGCTGTGATCAGTCGTCACGTCATTGGTGGTCCAGGCGATGCGGTCGGTGCCGCTGAAATCAATGTTACCGTTCTGGTCCATATCAATCGCCGTATAAGCCAGTTCGCCCTTGGCGTTGTATTGATAAAGCGTGATCACGCCGTCGGGATCAATCTGCTCGGAAAGCTGTCCCTGGCTGTTGTAAAATGATTGGCTGTGATTGTAGTAACCGTAGTCGTAATTATAGTCGGGATAAAGTATTTCGGTCGTTCGTCCGGCCATGTCGGTGTAAGTGGTGGTCGTTTCAGATGAATCAGAACCATCGTTGTTGAGTTTGATTTCCTCGGTGTAGGTACAACTGTTTCCATTATTGTCATATCCGGTGCCATAAACATAACGCATTCCATGCACGGCAGTCCCGGTGACGGATTTGAGCGAGCCGTCGGCGTAATAAGAGTTAATCATCGTTCCGCCATTGGTGCAAACAGTCGTGCGGATCAGGCCGCCCGTTGTCGGGTCATTGGCCAGACTGTAAATGGTGCCGCCTCCCAGCGCGTTGGTTTGGGCAATGAGTTCACCAGCCAGATCATAAGCCGACTGGCCGAGTGTAACGGGCGAACCATCCGAGCCGACGCGAATGGGTTGAAGGACACGTCCGGCGGCGTCGAGGACATTGGTGTAGGTAATGGGGTCATTGGCGATGCCATTGACGTATCTTGCATAACCGATTTGACGTTTGGCGGGGTCATACAGGTATTGGGTGAACACGCCGTCGCGGTCAACGGTGTTGTCCAGCCCGCAACAGGCGTATTGGGTCACGTCGGTCGTGCCGTCCAGATGGACCACCTGCTGTGGCCGGCCGTAGCTGTCGAAGTTGCCATAGGTGTCCTGTGAAAGCAGGATGCCGCTTTTGACATCCCAGGAGGCGCTGGAAATCGTGTAGCCCCATTGGTTGAGCACTGTCTGATTGCTAAAACCGGCACGCAGCCGTGCACATAATCATAAACGACGACCTCGCGTTTGCTGTCGTGCAGACGATGCAGGCGGCCAACATATTGTTGAAGCGTGCCGCGCCACGAAATCGGCATGACCAGGAAAAGGGTGTCGAGGCGCGTATCGTCGAAGCCTTCACCGATGTAACGGCCAGTCGCCAACAGAACTCTTTCCTCGTCATTCGGGATGCAATTACGATACAGGACTGGTCTTGCTGACAACGGGTTGTTAACCTTGCCGTGGCATGAGTTGGGTCACCATCATCTGGTCCATGGTCGCGCCCGCGTGTCTCACGCTGGCGGTGATGCATTTGCTGGTCTGGTGCCGGAACCGCATGGCGTGGGCCGACGCTGCTTATGCACTGGCCGCGACTGTGCAGGTCGTGCTGGAGTGCTGCAATTCGTCGAATGGCCGCAAACGGCGGATTTCTGCTTCAGGGCCATCGTCCGGTTTTTGGTGTCCAACCAAACCGTAGGTGGAATCAAATGAACACCCATTACAAAAGAACATTTGTTCCCCTGGCGCTTGTATTGGCGGGTGCGTGCGCTTTTCTTTTTAACCTCTTTTACACGGAGGCCAAGAACACCGCCATCGCGAAGCTGAATGAAGAGCAGATTATTCATGCCAAACAGGCGGCCCGGGGAATCGAAGATTTCTTCGCCACGTGGACTCGAAACTTAAGTGCTTTATCAAAAACGGATGAGATCATTGATAACGACGCCGTCGGCAAGCGCTATATGAAACTGTTCTATGAGGCCAATCACGAGCAGATCATGTCCATCACCCGCGTGGATGAAAGAGGCGTCATAACCTATAACTTTCCCCAAAGCAGCTCGGTAGGAGTTGATATTTCAAATCAGGAGCACGTGCGTGAGATACTGACCACGTCATCACGTGCGTCTCCATGACGGACGTGATGAAAGGGGACAATGCGCTGGATTCCTACACCTTTGATCTCAAGTCGAAATGGGCCATCTTCAGCGCGGCCGACAGCGGCACGGCCGGCTGGATCAGTTCTCAAATTGAAGCGAAGACCGGGTTTGGCTTGGACACGGAAAAACAGTCTCCCAAATCCAATCTCGGCACCATCACCGAACCCGCCGGCATTTGGTCCGGTGTCAACGGCGTCCGGGTGCCGGAACTGGCCTGGCAACAGTCCCTGCGCGACGGCGAAATCGTGGTCATCGTGGGCATGGTCAACCAGGGAAATTACATTGATCAAAACGCTTACGCCCAAAGCGGTCGCAACCAGTTCTTCAACTCTGCTTTGATTGACAGCATGGTGTTGCCGTTGCCGTCCTACAATTTCGGACTCAACCTCCAATGGCAACCATTGCCGGATTGGTATGCGATGCTCGGCGGCAACATCGGCCACGCTCCCGCCGGCTTTTCGCCCTGGACGGATGTGGATGGCGATAATTGGTCCGTGCTCTGGGAATTCGGCTACGCGCCGGCTGACGTGCTCGGGCTGGGCCCTGGCATCTATCGCGTCCAGCCATTTGTGGCGCAGGCTGGTGAGTTCACCGGCGGCGGGTTATGCTTTGACCTCCAGCAGAAGCTGGGACCGCATTCGCCGTTCGGCTGGTACGGACGGTTTGGCTTCGGCGATTCCAAGGTGTCCGCTGGCGCCGCAGCCCAAGTGGGCACCGGTTTCGTGGTGCAGGGCCCGTTCAAACATTTGCTGTTCCAGCGGACGAGTAATGACGTGCTCGGCGTCGGTTTTGTCTGGAGCCAGCCCTCGGCGACCACAAAGACGGTGTACCATGAGAACGAATACATTTTGGAGACAAAATACGCGCTGCAACTCACGCCCACGATCAAAATCCAGCCCGACTTCCAGGTAATCCGGGACCCGGCCTTTCCCCGGGACACCGACCAGGCAATGGTCTTTCAACTCCAACTCGCCCTGGCTTGGTGAACTGATGAACGTGAACCTTTCCAAAATGACAATGCTTATCTTAACAACGCAATCTTGAACGAAGCGTCGAAATCATGGTTGTGGGCACTGGTCCTCGCGGCGTTTGTGCTACTGGCCAGGGCTGACGGGTTGATTGCCACGAACGGCGAGCGGTTCGTCGGCAAGGTGATCGAAGAAACGACCAACTCCGTGGTGTTCGAATCCGATCTCGGCGGGCGGTTGATCCTGTCGCCGACGCAAATCCGCAAACTTGAACGAACCGTATCCGGCGAAACCAATACGCCGCCGGCACTGGTCGCTGTTTCCACCAACCTGTCCTGGGTGCCGCCTGGTGTCGGCCACGACGGCGCCGACTGGATCCAGCTCAAGTCGGGTGAATGGTTGCGAGGCCAGCTCAAATACATCCAGAACAAGGAGGTCGAGTTTGACAGCGACGAACTCAATGAACAGACGTTGAAGCTGAAGAACGTCCGGCAGGTTTACACGACGTACCAGGTGTACACCCTGTTCGAGGGACAGGAGCCGGTTCTTGGCAAAATTGTGCTTAGCAACGATGTCGTGCTGGTCAACGGGCTGGAGACCATCAGTCAGCCGCTTGAGCTGCTTACGGGCATTACGCCCAGTGGAGGAAAAACCGGCATTCGCAACTGGTCGGGCAAGGCCAGCGTGGGGGTCAGCCTGCAATCCGGCAACAACAGCCAGACCACGGTGAACACCAGCGCCGAACTGGCCCGGCGCACCCCCAACACCACGCTGTTGCTGGATTACCTGGGCAATTACAGCCAGGTCAACAACTTCCAAAGTGCGAATAACGACCGCGCGAACCTGTCCTACGACATCCGGCTCAACCGCGACTGGTTCGTGCGTCCGGTCCAACTTGAATGCTACCTCGACCCGCTGGCCAACATTTCCTACCGCCTGACGGGCGGCGTGGGTGCGGGTTACTTCGTCATTGACCGCACCGGACTGGAGTGGACGGTGGCGGCCGGCCCCAGTTACCAATATACAAGGTTTGATACGGTCGAGCCGGGCCAAGCCGACACCGCATCCACCCCCGCCGGAGTGTTTGAATCCAACTTCAAATACGATCTCACCAGCCGCCTCACATTCATCCAGACGCTGCAGTGCACGGTCGCCAAGCGGGAGGCGGGCCAATACACCCATCATGCGGTCACCACGCTGGAGTTCGAAATCAAACGGCACCTTAACCTTGACGTTTCGTTCATCTGGGATTACCTCCAAAATCCCCAACCAAAATCCGACGGCGTCATACCTGAAAAGAGCGATCGCTATTTGACTGTGGGTTTGGGCGTTAGGTTTTAAATCAAATCCTTCCAGGGCGACAAGGCTACCATTATATATCTGGAAGGAGGCGGTTCATGGACGAACCGGGAGGAAATTCGCTTGCGCGCCGGCAGCCAACGGCGACCGGAAATCCACCGACAACAATTTCGGCTGTGCGATACGCCGCAAAATTATTTTGTGCCTCCTTCGATATGTGAACCTGTGGGTGATTCAATTTGAAGTAATTTATTTTCCAGTTCACCCACCTTGTGGCTGGCACTTAACAATTGGTCAAAGAAACCGGTCCGCTCTTTCTGTAATTGATCAACAAGGTAATCCTTGGCCCGGTTTGTTATCTTCAAATCCATCACCTCCTTTTCTAGTTCCCGGATTCGGCCTGTGCCGGCTTCCGAACCCGTTGCGGGTGTTTGTTGCATTGAAGAACACACCAAAAGCTGGAAACGTCCGGGGCCATCGCCCGTCCATTTATTCGGCAGTCTGGCACATTGCGCGTGCGGCGAGAAAATGTATGTGCGCGCTGGCAGCCCGAAATATGTCTGCCGCAAGTGCTGCAACAAGATTCCCATTGTGGACTTGGAAGCAATCTTCCATCAGGAAATGAAGAGTTTTTTTGCCCAGCCCAAACGGATTGCCAAGCACTTGCAGGAAGCCAGCCGCAACTTGGTCGAAAAATCCGCCCTGCTGGACACCCATAAACGGGAGATTCAAAAAGTGCGGGAGGAAATGCACCAGACGCACCAATTATATTTGCACAAGCAGATTTCCGGCGATGGCTTCCGTGATTTGTATGCACCCGCCGAGGAACGGTTGAATCAATTGCAGACCGAACTGCCCAAGCTGGAGGCCGAGGTGGACTTCTTGCGGGTCAACAAGCTCTCCGCCGATGACATTCTCTATGAAGCCAATTCGCTGTATGACAAGTGGCCGAAAATGCCCTTGGAGACCAAGCGGAAAATCGCCGAAAGCCTCGTGGAAAAGATTGTCATTGGTGAGGGCGAAATCGACATAAACTTCTCAAGCATCCCTTCTTCTGGAGAACTGTGCAAAAACCAACAAGGGTTAAGGCCGGGATGAGGGCGGGCGTGCCACTTTGAAAATCATTTTGCGATGGACGACCGGGTCAAGGGGCGTTTGAATTCTCGATGCAGTTCAGTTGCAATGGGTTCCGGCTTTAGCCGGTCCGAGCCGCCTGAAGGCGGAACTTCAAACAAGCGGGGTGCTGTTGAACTAAATTTTTATTTCGTCACCCGCGCGTTTTCATCCAGTTCCAGCCGGAGATAATCGTACATGATGCCGCTGGTCAGCGTGCCGCTGGGAACGGTCAGTTTCATCACGTTTTCCCCCGCCTTCATCAACGACGCGTCGAAAACGAGGTCGTGCTCTGACCAATAACCGCCAATGCCGTCGCGATTGATGGTGGCGTTGTAAACCAGGTTGGTGATGCTCCCGATGGACTGGTCGTTGACGCTCGCGGCGAGGGTGCGGGTGCCGACGCCGCAAATGGCCAGCCGCAACATCGCCTGGCCGTGCGGCGCGTCGGGCAAGTTGAACGTGATGGACCACGTTGTGTCGCGGCCACGGCCGCGGCCGTTGGTGTTTTCGGGGTCTTCATTATGCGGCACCTGCTCGAAGAACCAGTCCTTGTGGAAATCACTCCGGCCGACAACGTAATTCACGTCGTTTGTGAACCGCTTCGCATATTCAAGATACCAGCCCCAGTGATGATAATCGTCGCCTTTGAAAAATTCCGAGCCGTTGCGGTTTGGGATGCCGATGTCCCAAAGCTGCCGGCCATGGCGGACGGGTTGCCAGCTTAATTTGCCGAGATCCAGGGTTTGTCCGGCGGCGACGGCCACGTTCGTCAACGTGAATTCGCCGAGGACACCGTCGGCGATGGCGTGCAGTGTGTAATTGCCGGCGCGAACGTTGGGAATCGTGAAATGTCCCTGCGCATCGCCGCGCACCCAGAATTCGTAATACTTCGCGTCGTTCTGCCAGTCCACGATGCGCGGGCCGCCGAAGCCAAAGCCGCCGAAGCCGCCGCGGCCGAAACGTCCGCCGCGAAACTGGTTCGTACCGGACCGGCCAAAGCCGTTGGTGAGGTCGCCGTTGAAGTTTGTGCCGAACCGATCGGGCCGGTTGGTGAAATTGAAGCCGCCATTGGTGTCACGGCCAAACCCGCCGGAGACATTACCGGCGCTGTTCGTGTCATCCTCGCCACCACCCGCCGGGCCAAACCCGCCGAAGCCCCGGTTCATCCGCGGTGGAACATAATCCGGCGCGGTGAGACCGACGAGCAGATGGTCCATTTTCAGTTGCGGCGCCTGCGGATCGCTCAAGGCCACCTGCCCGGTCACCGTGGCGCGCTCATTTTTACGCGGATAATCCACGCCTTCAACCCAGGCGTAAGGCCAGGCTTTCGTTTCCCGGTCGGCGCACGCCAGGGCATCCCGCCACATCGCGTCGGGCGTTTCCGCGGCATTGCAATAAATCAAAAACGGCCCGACGACCTTGGTCCACACCTCGCCGTTGGTCATCGGACACATGGCGCCGCCGTAATGGCTGCTCCGCCAGTAGTTCAACAACACCGGCGCGGCTTCCGGGCTGATGTCGAGATGGCCGGTCAGCTCAAATTTCGTCGGTCCGCCGCTCAGGTATTCGACCGACGGGTTGACAAACCAGAGCCCGACGTGTGCTTGGGTGCCCAGCCAGCCGTAGGCGCGGGTTTCAAACTGGTTGGCGGAATAATCGTACTTGTGTTCGACCTGGCCCCGATAAATCCCGGTGTTGAGCCGCCGCGCTTCCGTGAAGTTCAACTCGGTGCCGGCGAGCCAGTCCGCCGGCGTCAGCATTACCTTGCGGCGCCGGGTGTCAACATTGAGATAATTGAAAATTTTCGGATTGAGTTTGGCCGCAAAGCGCGCCTCGCCGATGCCGGTGGCCGGGTCATTCGTCCGGTGCTCGAAAATCGAATACGTGTAAACGCCCGAAAGCCCGCGCGCGAGCGCGTAGCGGATTTCTATGTCGCAGGCCGTGCCGCGGCCAAAGCCGCCGCCGCCGCTGCCGGCCGGAGGCGGGACATAAACGCCTTTCACCGAAATTTCCCCGAGGGCGCCGCCGTTCGCTTTGGGATCAATCGTGATGCGCGTGCTGTGCCCGCCGTGCGAGGCGTCGTGTGACCAATACCCGTACGGATGTCCGGAACCGGCCTCCAGCAGCTCGAGGTTCCTGTATTTCAGTGAAATCAAATCGCCGGAGCGTTTCGCGACCTGCGCGGTCACCAGGCCGTTATCGAGCGTGAAACTGGCATCATTCTCGGAAATGGTGACCGGCTTTTCCGCGCCGGGTAAAGTTGCCGGCAGGGAAAGCGCCGCGCAGAAGACGGCCAATTTCAGGAGTGAAGAATTCAATCTGGTTGGCAGCACTCGCATTTAGACGGACACCCGCGAGCAAAGGTAACACCCCTTGGGGAGCGCCTCTCATTAGTACCCGGTTTCAACCGGATGAATCCGGTTGTCGCGGGATAAAACCCATTTCAACGGGTTCTCTACGCTCGGAAGCCGTTGAAACGGCTTCTCGACGGTTTTCGATAGTCATCACCGGGCTGAAGCCCGGTGCTAATGAGAATTTTCCACCGCCCCCGGTTCAAAAAATAAGATGCCTCTGCCCTGACGGCAAAAAATCTACTTTGCCTTCAATTCCAAAATGGTGATGGAATAAGGCGGGAACGTGCGGGTGAAGCTGGTTCCCAGCCCTTTCACTTTTTCCGTGACGGGGACAATTTTGGCCGGCGCCTGGATTGAATTGGTGTCGTCCGGGCGGTCCGCCTTCAAGACGACCGCCGTGCCTTTGGATTCGATTGAACTTCCGCTGATTTCAATTTTCACCGGCTGCGGCGTGCCGAGGCTGTTCACGACCTTCAGGTAAATTGTTCCGCTCTGGCTGTCGCGCGTGGCGTCGAAGAAAAGTTTTTTAATCGGTTGCGCCGGCGGACGCGGTTGTTCCACACCATTGCGGCGCCGGGCGGGCGGCTGCCACGTTTGTTCGGGAATATCCTGCGAACCGGTCGCCAGCACGACATCGCCGTGGTGCGTGCTGAATATTTTCTGGGCGTGGTAGGCGGGCGAGCCGTAGCTGTTAAGCGCGTCGTAGCCGATCAAATCCGTTTTCCATTGCATCGAACCGTTTTTGCCGAGGTCGCTGACGTTGACGAAGAGCGGCGCATAGCAGGACATGAGGACGAGGTCGGAGTTGCGTTCCATGCCGGTCATCCACGCGGCGTCGCCGAGCGCGCCCGCCATGTTGGGCGTGGGGCTGCCGATGCGCGTGGCCCATTCGCCAACGAACACTTTGGTTTGGTTGGTGCGGCTGCGCCGGTCGTAATCGAGCGCGTGCGCCTCCATTTCCTCCTGCGAGCGGTAGTAATGTTCATCAATCAGGTCGGGCACGCGGCTGGTCACGCGGGTGGTGGCGATGACTTCAAGCTGCGGATACTTCGCCTTGATGGCGTCGAAAAATTGCGTGAACCGTCCGTCGTAACTGCCGGAGCGATCGAACTGATCCTCGTTGCCGACTTCAACGTATTCCAACGGAAATGGCGCGGGATGGCCGTCCTTCGCGCGTTGCGCGCCCCAAGTGGTGTTGGTGTCGCCGGTCACGTATTCAATTTCGTCGAGCGCATCCTGCACATAAGGGGCCAGATCCGGTCCGGGAGTGACGTGCTGCTGGTGCATCGAGTAACCGGCATAGACGGCGAGCAGCGGCTGGATATGGAGATCCTCGCACCACTCGAGAAATTCGAGCAGGCCCAGGCCGTCCGTGGACCAGTAACCCCAACCATCGTCCAGGTGGCCGGGCCGTTGGGAAATATCACCGATGGTTTTCTTCCAATTGAAACGGGTCTCG
>Ga0187862_10003085_pt1 | contig 16503 bp, 15 predicted proteins | sample June2016WEW_10_1_FD_133003 | JGI IMG/M metagenome (GOLD analysis project Ga0187862, IMG submission 133003) | Peatland microbial communities from SPRUCE experiment site at the Marcell Experimental Forest, Minnesota, USA - June2016WEW_10_150 | ecosystem: Environmental > Terrestrial > Soil >...
ACCTATGTACCGCCTCGCGGAGCGTCGAGATCGGTGATCGAGCCCGCCGGAGCCTCTGCGGCCACCGCCACAGGCAGTGGCCAAGTCGGCTGGCGGTCCCACCGCCCAAGGGCGGAAAAGGACTCTTTCCGGACGGAAACTAGCCTAATCTTGAACGCTGCTTAGTGTAAACTCGAAGTCATCGGGCCCCCACTTCCCATCCGAACATCGTATGCACTGATCACCTATGCAGGTGTCGCTGCCATTCGGAAAAATCTTGCCCAGTAACTCGCAACTTTTCTTTTCCATGTTTTGATGTCCTTTCAGTCATTTAGCCCTTCAACGTCATAGTTGGCGACGACGATTCCCACGCCCGGCGCGATCGCTCTCATAAAACAAAGATAAGCATAAGAAAAACCGATTCATTCCGCAAAACGTTAACGAATTTTCGCATTCAACCTTATCTTCAAGGGTAGCCCCGTGATTCTTGCCGGGAAATCGGTGCGGATTACCGGAATAAGTTTTTGACATTGGCCCGCTCATCGTTGATATTTAACTTTTCATATCGGGTCTGATTTTATGTTTCATCTTCTTTTCGCACGGAGGCGGTGAAATGGACGAAGAGAAAATGGTTCCGATGAAACTGGGCATCAATGGTCTTGGGAGAATCGCAAAACTCTCGATCTGGCATCATGTGGAACGACAGTATTTCTCGGAGATCGTGGTCAATATAGGCCGGGAGGTAGGGACAAGACTCGATGACATAGCCCATTTCCTGGAGAAGGATTCCACCTACGGGGCTTTGCGAAACTATCTCTATGGCTTCCGGGCAGGCAGGGTCATTGAAGAGATCGACGAAAAGTCGGGCAGCTTTGTGGTGAACGGGATAAAGACAACTTTCTTGCGCAGCTCCAGAAATCCGGCTCATATAGACTGGCGGAAATACGGGGTTGATCTCGTTGTAGACGCCACGGGCGCTTTTCTCGATCCTACCGCGTCTCCGGATGACCCGAAGGGGGCTGTGCGAGGCCATTTTGTTTCGGGTGCCAAGAAGGTTATCGTATCGGCGCCATTCAAGATAAAGGACAAGGGCCGGCAAATGCCTCCCGATGCCGTTACGACCGTTATGGGCATAAACGATTCCGATTACGATCCCAAGAAGCACCTGATCGTATCAAACGCCTCCTGCACGACCACTTGTCTTGCCTACATGGTGAAACCCCTGCTGGATTATTTCGGGGCCGAGCGCATCCTTTCGGCGGCGATGACCACCGTTCACGCAGCCACCAGTTCGCAATCCGTGTTGGACCGCGCGCCGCAAGCCAAAGCCACCGACCTGCGAAAGTCCCGCTCGGCCTTCAACAATATCATCCTGACCAGCACCGGGGCAGCCAAAGCCCTCGGACTGGTGATCCCGGAGATGAAAAGAATCGGCTTCATCGCCGAGTCCGTTAGAATCCCCGTGACGACCGGCTCTCTCATAATCCTTGCATTGATGATTCAGGACGAGAGCATGACGAAGCCTGTTAATCGTGAGTTGGTAAATGACATATACAAAAGAGCCGTTTCCCATTTTCCCGATGGCTACCTGATTTTATCCGAAGAACAGAATGTGTCCTCCGACATTATCGGACTGCCCAGGGCTGCTGCAGTTATAGAAGGTTTTGAGAACCATACGCGCACGTCGGCAGTTCGCATCGGCATCGATCTGGAGCGCCTGGCTTCCGAAGTCGAGTACATGGAGTCAACCGGTGCGGACAATTCGGCTTCGCTGGACTCGGGAATCGTCTCGCAAAGCGCCGAGACTGATGGATCGCGACGGCAAAGGTTTATCGAGGTGCCGGTCACCCAGGCCGTGATTTACGGCTGGTACGATAACGAACTGGGGAGCTACACAAACATGCTCGGAGACCGGACAGTGAGCATAGCCGGCCTCATGGGAAAGAGCGATCGCGATCCGGTGAGGATAAGAACATAGTCGGACGCTCCGCGAACCGCTCCGAACTCCGGGCAGGAGCGCACATTGTGCGCGTTTATCATACGCCTTCATTGATGACAGTCACCTCGCGTCTTTAGAAAAGCTCTTGCATTTTAACGGGATTTGGCTTAGCCTTTTTCTCGTTTCTTAAAACCGCTTGGAATTGTTCATTAAATCGGACTTATCCGATTTTAATGGTCTTTGCGCGCAAGGAGAGGCCGCGTGGTAGTGAGCCATTGGATGTCAACCGATCTTGTAACTATCAGCAAGGAAGCCTCCATTCAGGAAGCTATGGCCCTGATGAAGCAGCAATCCGTCCGGCACCTGCCGGTTGTGGATCAGAAGATGATTCTGCTGGGCTGGATTACGGACGCGGACTTGAGGGGGGTGCTTATCGCGTCGATGCTCGAGGAATTGACCCTTGAGGACGTGATGATTCGAAAGCCCTTCACGATTCATCCCGAGATGGCTCTCGAGGACGCTGCGCGCATTTTGCTGGATAAGCGTGTTGGCGGTCTGCCCATCGTCAAGAATGGTACGCTGGTTGGGGTAATAACCGTCACCGACATTCTTTCGGCGTTCATCACTTTCCTGGGACTTTTCACTGAATCCACGCGACTGGACATAAAGGTTTCAGGCTCTCCCAACCCGCTTCCGGAGATAACCCGAATCGTAAGGCTGCATGGGGGCGAAATTATCAGCCTCTGTCATCTGCCCCTTGAAGAGGGACCCGAATACTCCTATTCCATTCGGCTCAAGAAAACCGACGTAAAGCCAATCATTGCAGACCTTGAGGAACACGGAATCGAGGTAGTGTCGTACCAGGACTTTTAGGCCACATGTCCTTGGTCATAGTCCGGCCCCGGCTGCAGGGTCGGGACCGCCCTGCGCCTCCGCACAACCCATCGATTTCCTTGCCGGAACTAAAAACACCTCCTTTCCGGATCGTAAACCGTTAGTCTCTCATAAGGTGAAATTCTCCTGCGTTCATCCGGTGTTTCCGGATGGAGACTAGCTAATCGCTCAGTTTAGGTTATAATTTTCGTTCACTTTACTCTCAGCAGGAGGTTTTGGTAATGGAAGCCAAAGGGCGTCAACTGGAGGCACTCTTCAAAGAGATGGGAGGGGTGCTGGTCGCCTTTTCGGGAGGCGTGGACAGCTCGGTGCTGCTGGCTGCGGCCCATAAAGCTCTGGGAGACTTCGCCGTGGCTGTCACGGGTACATCGGCGAGCGTCCCGGCCCACGACCTGGAATCGGCAAGGACAATCTCCTCACGGCTGGGCGTGCGCTGGATCACTTTGGAAAGCGGCGAACTCGAAGATCAACACTATAAGGGCAACCCTCGCAATCGCTGCTATTTCTGCAAGAAGAGTCTATTTACACGATTAGTTGAAAGGGCATCCGAAGAGAACCTGCCTTTTGTCGTTGACGGCAGCAACACCGACGATCTGACTGATATCAGGCCGGGCATGGCGGCTGCGCGTGAACTCGGCGTCCGTTCCCCCTTCCTGGAACTGGGTATCGGTAAGGAGATGATTCGCCGTCTTGCAAAGTATTACGGCCTTCCGAACTGGGACAAGCCTTCCTCGCCCTGCCTTGCATCAAGGATTCCATACGGTGAACTTATAACCCCTGGGCGTCTTGGGCGCATCGACAGGAGCGAATCGCTTCTGCGCGATTTGGGATTTCGCCAGTTGCGCGTTCGCGACCACGGAACGCTCGCCAGAGTGGAAATCATGCGGGAGGATATGGGCAGGCTGCTTGAAAATGGGCTGAGGGAAGCCGTCGTTGCCGCGTGTAAAGACGCCGGCTACACCTTCGTCACACTTGATCTGCAGGGATATCGGACCGGGGCCATGCACGAAGTGAATAAGTGGGCAGTGAGCAGTAAAGCGTGAGCAGAAAAAAATATGACTCCTTCAGGTTCTATCGCCTCCGACGAGCAGCAGATCAAGTTTCAAGCAAAGAAGCGAAGAAAAAGAGGGGTATCTTGAGGCATGAAACGCATCTATTTTGACAACAATGCCACTACACGGCTCCATCCCGAAGTCCTGGAGGAGATGCTCCCATATCTTCGTGATAATTACGGCAATGCATCCAGCATCCACTGGTTCGGCCAGGAGGCGAGGCGGGCTATAGACCTGGCTCGAGAACGCGTTGCTGGATTTATCGCCGCATCTGCCGATGAAATCGTCCTCACGAGCGGGGGAACCGAAGCAGACAACCAGGCAATAATCGGAATTGCCAACCTCCTCGGAAAGCCGGGCAGCCGGATCATCACTACGGCGGTCGAACACCAGGCCGTATTGAACTCCGTCGGTTACCTGGAGAAAAATGGATTTCGCGTGACCCGTCTTTCCGTGGACAGTCGGGGCCGAATAGACTTGCAGGCGCTTGCCGATTCAATCGATGATGATGTCAGCCTGATTTCCATAATGCTCGCCAATAATGAGGCCGGCGTCATACAGCCGGTTCGGGAAGCGGCGGAAATCGCAAAATCAAGGGGAATACTGTTCCACACGGATGCCGTTCAGGCTGCGGGGAGAATTCCCTTGGATGTGCGCCACCTGGGGGTCGATCTGTTGAGCCTCTCCGCTCATAAATTTCACGGTCCAAAGGGTTGCGGCGCGCTCTTCGTGCGCTCGGGCATTCCCGGGCCGGTGCTTATCCACGGCGGCCATCATGAGCGAATGAGGCGGGCCGGGACCGAAAACGTTGCTGCCATCGTAGGCTTCGGGCACGCATGCCGGCTTGCCGGGCAGCGGCTTGATGAGAACAGTCACCTCACCGGGTCCCTGAGGGATCGACTGGAAAAAGGCATCGTCGAGCGAGTGCCCGGGGTAAAGATCAACGGGTGCCCGGAACACCGCCTGCCCAACACTTTGAACGTGAGTTTCGAGGCGGTGGACGGCCAGATGCTCGCCATGAATCTTGACCTGATGGGAATTGCCGTTTCTACGGGCTCAGCATGTCAGTCCGATACGATGGAACCTTCCTATGTGCTTTTAGCAATGGGATGTACGGTAGACCAGGCATCGAGCTGTATTCGTTTCTCGCTCGGCATTGATAACACTGTGGAAGAAGTGGACATTGTTCTGGGGATTCTACCGGAATTGCTGGAAGGACTGCGGCAGTGACTTTGCCGAAAAGACGCATCGTTGTGGCCATGAGCGGCGGGGTTGACTCAAGCGTCGCGGCTGTTCTGCTTTTGGAGCAGGGATTTGAGGTCATCGGAGTCACCCTGCAACTGCAGTCATGTCACGAGTCCGCTCCAGGGCGATCGTGCTGCGGGACCGATTCCGTCGCCCAGGCCAGGGCTGCTGCGGGCCATCTCGGAATTCATCACTACGTGCTGGACTGCCGTCAAGTCTTCGAACAAACCGTCCTGCTCAGGAGCTGGCAGGAATACTCCAGCGGCCGTACTCCCAATCCTTGCGTCATTTGCAATGAGCACATAAAATTCGGCATGCTGCTCGATTATGCCAAAGCTCTGGGCGCAGAGAAAATAGCCACGGGGCATTATGCCCGCATCGGTGTGCGAAAGAACGGCGAGGCTTTCCTCTTGCGCGGCGTGGACATTCGAAAAGACCAGTCCTATTTTCTCTTTTCGATAAGCGCCGAGGGGCTTTCGGCGGCGCTGTTCCCGGTCGGTCGGCACACAAAAGACGCAGTTCGCAGCAAGGCACGGCGCATTGGACTGCGCAACGCGGATCGGCAGGAAAGCCAGGATGCATGTTTCTCCACAAAAGGGACGGCCTACCCGGAAATCCTGCGGCAAAGGTTCAGTGAAGGCATGAATCCGGGACCGTTCCTTAGTGAAGAAGGCAGGTTCCTGGGTATGCATGAAGGGATTCACCGATTCACCGTCGGGCAGCGGCGAGGGCTCGGGGTTGCCCTGGGTTCCGCCGCCTGGGTGAAATCTATCGATCCGAAAAGTGGGGCTGTTTTTCTCACCACCAGCAAAGAAGGATTGATTGCTCAGGGACTGATAGCCACTGGTGTCCGTTGGCATGCTTTGACGCAGAGATTTAAGCGGCTCCACTGCTCCGTGCAGGTTCGGTACAATCAGGCCCCGGTTCTAGCCACCGTCGAGCAAGACAAACCGGGAACTGTGCGGGTCCGGTTCGAGCGTCCCGTGATGGCCGTCTCGCCTGGACAGGCCGCAGTCTTTTACTGCGGCAACCGTCTGCTTGGAGGAGGATGGATAGATCGATGCATAACGGAGAACACAGATCAGATGCAAGAGATCGGAAGTTAATGAATTCAACTGATAACAATCGTTATGCCCGGCAGCAAATCCTACCCGAAATAGGTGCAAACGGTCAGGCTAAACTGGCTGAGAGCACCGTTTTTATCGTCGGGTGCGGAGCGCTGGGATGCTTTCAGGCCGACCTGCTGGCAAGGGCCGGTCTGGGCAGACTCAGAATCGCAGACCGTGACCTTGTGGAGTGGAGCAATCTTCAGCGGCAGGTTCTTTTCGAAGAGAGCGACGCGGCGGCGAATGTCTCCAAAGCCGAGGCCGCTGCACGGCGCCTGCGGGCGATCAATTCCTCCATCGCCGTGGAATCGATGGCTGTCGATGTAACAACGCGAAACGCAGAATCGCTGTTGGCGGACGCCGATCTTGTCCTCGACGGCACTGACAACTTCGAGACCCGTTATCTGATCAACGACGTTTGCATCAAACAGGGCAAACCATGGGTATACGCTGGAGTGATCGGCACGGTGGGCATGGTTATGCCGATCCTGCCGGGCCGTGGTCCCTGTCTGAGATGCATTGTCCCCAGCCCTCCCGATCCCGGCGCCGTGCCCACCTGTGATACCGCCGGCGTACTCAACTCAGCCGTTGCCGTTGTGGCGTCGCTGCAGGTGACAATCGCCCTGCGGTTACTGCTGGGATCGCCCCCTTCCACCACGGGCCTCCTCTACGCCGATGTCTGGAACGGTTCCTTTGAGCTTATGAAGTTCCAAAGAGATGAGCAGTGTCCATGCTGCACCGTTGGTAATTTTGAATTCCTCGATGCGAGCCAGGTCTCCTGGACAACTTCTCTTTGCGGCCGCAATGCCGTCCAGGTAAACCCTGCGCGATCCGTTGAGCTTGACTTTGAGGCGCTTCGCCAACGGCTCGAACAGGTCGGCCGCGTTAGTTCGAGCGGCCTGCTGATTCGCTTTAAAGCCGATGACGGCGAAATGATCATCTTTCCGGATGGCAGGGCCATTGTCACCAATACGACAGATGTGGCCAGGGCAAGGACTTTTTACGCACGATATCTTGGGACATAGGGGTCTGGGGCGATTGCCGTTAATGGAAACTGACAAAATGGACTTCATCGAGGCCCTGAGGGCAGGAGAGCAACGCGGAATACCCGCCGTTGGATGGCTTGTTCGGCTGCTTGAATCTGAAGGGGAGCAACAACGCCTTTTGCTCCACGCAGCCGACAGGCTGAGAGCCGTAACAATGGGGGAGGCCGTTCATCTTAGAGGCCTCAATGCCTTTCGCGCTACGCGAAGTTTATCGCGAAGGGAGCGCAGCGGAGCATTTCACTAAATGATCGCTTACTGTTGTTAACAATTCTGTCATACGAGGATGAATATGAAGGCAATTGCGCTCCTTTCAGGAGGTCTTGACAGCTCTCTCGCCGTCAAGCTCATGATCGACCAGGGTATCGATGTAATAGCTTTCCATTTTACCAGTCCTTTCTGCAACTGCACGCCCAAAAAGGCTGGGTGCAGGAACCAGGCGCGTATCATTGCCGAAGAGCTGGGAGTCGATATCCGGGTAATGGCCAAGGGCATGGATTACCTCGAAATCGTAAAAGACCCGCCCCACGGTCACGGCAGGGGCATGAACCCGTGCATCGACTGCCGTATTTATATGCTCAGGAAAGTCAGGGAGGCGATGGCTTCGCTCGGCGCTTCCTTTGTGGTCACTGGAGAAGTGCTCGGCCAAAGACCCATGTCTCAGCACAGGAATGCCATAGAACTCATCGAAAGAGAAAGCGGTCTCAAGGGACTCATCCTGAGGCCCCTTTCAGCCCACCTCTTCCCGCCGACCCTGCCCGAGCAGGAGGGAATAGTGGACCGCGAAAAACTTCTCTCCATCACGGGCAGATCGAGAAGAATACAGATCGATATGGCGCAAACCCTCGGGATAAGGGACTACCCCTGCCCCGCCGGAGGATGTCTGCTGACCGACCCCATCATCGCGTCCAGGCTGCGGGACCTGTTCGCCTGCACGCCGGGCTACGACATGACGGACATCCACCTTCTCAGGGTGGGAAGACATTTCAGGGTTCAACCGGACCTCAAGGTTGTCCTGGGCAGAAACGAAGCGGAAAATGAGCGGATCAGTTGCCTGACAAAACCGGGATTTACACTCTTTACTCCCGCAAATTTCAAAGGACCGGCAGCTTTGGCGACGGGAATTCCCAAAGAGCCGGAGGATCGCCTGATCGGAGAGATGATTGCCCGCTATTCCAAGGATACCTGTGACGGATATGAGCTCAACAAAGAAGTAATCGGTGGAAATGTATCAACCATAATCGTGACAAGGAAGCTCCCTCAAGAGGTCATTGACACTTTTCAAATAATGCCTTCGAACAAAACGCTTGATAGATAGCGTTCACCCGAATCGGGCAGGATGACGACAATTATCTTATCTTTGTTTGCAGGCAAAGATGCCGATCGAAAGGCGGCGGCCATCGCAGCTCCGCTGGAAATCCCACAGGTGATTCCTTCTTCCTTGTGCAGACGCCTTGCCATTTCCACCGACTCATCGTTTGACACAGTGGCGATCTCATCCACCAAATCCATATCCAACACGTCAGGTTTGAATCCGGCGCCAATGCCCTGAATTTTGTGAGGCCCCGGCTTCGGCGGTTCCCCGTTGCGGATGGCGGTCAGCACCGGTGAATGAATAGGCTCGACTGCAACCGACCGGATGGGTTTTCCTTTTTCTCCCTTGATATACCGGTTTACTCCGGTAATAGTTCCCCCGGTCCCTATCCCCGATATTAAAATGTCGATTCGGCCGCCGGTGTCGTCCCAAATCTCCGGACCGGTCGTCTTGAAATGTATTTCCGGATTGGCTGGGTTCTTGAATTGTTGAGGCATGAAGTATTTTTTCGGGTCGCCCGCCACGATCTCTTCGGCCTTACCAATGGCCCCGGGCATTCCCTTGGGGCCTTCGGTCAAAATCAATTCCGCCCCGTATGCTTTGAGCATACGCCGGCGTTCAAGGGACATGGTTTCAGGCATGGTCAGGACCAATGGATATTGCCTGGCGGCACAGACAAACGCCAGGGCGATCCCCGTATTGCCGCTGGTTGGTTCGATCACTGTTATATTCCGTTTACCTTTTTTCAGCTTTCCCTGCGCCTCGGCAGCCCAGATCATTGACGCCCCGATCCGGCACTTCACCGAATAGGAAGGGTTGCGCCCTTCGATCTTTGCCAGTACGATCCCGGGCAACCCAGTCGTGATTCGATTGATGCGGACAAGCGGCGTCCGGCCGATGCTCAAACTGTTATCCTCAAACATCTCTCCCATCTCGATTCTCCTTCTTTGACTCGTGGGGCGCGCCACCACCAGGAAGCGGCAAGACCTGCCCAAGCCTTCCCCGGATCAGATCCGGGGGCCGCAGCCTGCATCTCAACAGCCCGCCCACCCATCCTCGAGGTGGGCGCCTGACCAGCTTTTTGCACTCTTAGAGGACTTACTCTAAGAGTTGACTGTGTTTGTGGATAATCATTGATTCCGCTCAGGCAACCCGCCTTCTATAATAATCCTCTGCGGTGATCGCTTGAGCTTTCATTCAGGGGATAAATCGGTCAGTGCCGGATGGCACGAAGTTCCCTGACTTTGGCGGCTAGGACCTCGGCTGCGGTCTCTATTTGCTCACTTGTGGTGAACCGGCCAAGACTCAAGCGCACAGCGCCAAAGCCCTGCTCGCGGGATAATCCCATGGCCTTGAGCACCCCGGACAGATCACCACTGCCTTCATGGCAAGCCGCTCCTGTGGAGGCGGCGATCTGCGGCGTCAGCGCCAGCAGGTCTGCTCCCACTACTCCCTCGAAGCTGACGTTGAGTGTGTTCGGGAGCCGCTCTGTTGGGTGTCCGTTCAGAATTACGCCATCCGCCAGCTCACCTAACCTGTTGTGAAGATGCTCCCTCAGGGAGAGGATGCGAGCGCCTTCGGCGGTCAGGCGCTCTGTGGCCAATTCGGCCGCCTTGCCAAGGGCCGCGATATACGGAACATTTTCCGTACCCGCACGGCGGCCCCCTTCTTGCCCGGCGCCGTGCAGATAGGTGTTGATTTTTATCCCGCTCCGGATGAAAAGAGCGCCGATTCCCTTGGGGGCATACAGCTTGTGGCCGGCGACCGTCAACAGGTCCACCCGCAGATCGTCGACCCGCGTTGGGATCTTCCCCACCGACTGGGCGGCATCGGCATGAAATACGATCCCCTTTTCACGGGTGATTGCCCCGATTTCGGCCAAGGGCTGGATCGTCCCCACTTCATTATTGGCGTGCATGACACTGATAAGGATGGTCTCGCCGGTGATGGCCCGGAGCACTGCCCGGGGATCGAGGCGGCCGGCGCCGTCAACCGGCAGAAAGGTAACCCTGAAGCCCTGCCCTTCCAGCCATTGCAGAGGGTTCACAACCGCAGGATGTTCGATTGTGGTGGAAATGATGTGCTTCCCGCGGTTGCTGTTGGCAAAAGCGGCGCCGATGAGGGCCTGATTATTGGACTCGGTGCCGCCGCTGGTGAAGACGACTTGCGCTGAATCACAGCCCAGCAGGGCCGCCACCCTGGTTCGCGCCAAGTCCACCGCCTCCCTGGCCTTTTTCCCGTAAGGGTGGCTGCTGGAAGGATTGCCGAATACCTCTGTCAGGTAAGGAATAAGTTCTTCTGCTGCGGCAGGGTCAGTGGGGGTCGTAGCGTTGTAATCGAGATAGATGGGTTGCATATGGACCTCCAGTTGATTTTATCACCACGAAGAGCACGAAGGATGCACGAAGGGCACGAACAATGGCCGTCATTATCAATAACTTAGTTCAACTTCAACGTTCTTCGTGGTAATAAACGGTCTCAGACATTGATCTCCACGCTCCTCGAGGCGCAACCCCTGATCACCACGGATTGTCTGTCTCCATCAAATTTCATCTTCGAGTTCTTTGTGGTGAGCGCTTGCAGGTTCCAGCAGACGGCAAAAGGCGCACAAGCCGAGAGCGCCGGTTGCTTGCCCGCATTTCTCACAAGCGCGCAGTTCGGGCCGTTTGCACCCCGGGAAAAGGCTGTTTTCTTTGGCCCGTAAAAAGCTGAAATAGAACTGCAGCTTGGTCCCGGGGGAACTATTCTCCATGGAGTTCAGGACCTCTTTTAGACGAAGGCTTGTCGCTCCCACTGAATAGGGGCACTCCTCCTGCATATATTCAATGTTGTTTATGATCGCATAAGCGGCGGTTTCGCGCTCATAAAACCGGGCAAGAGGTTTTGCCCTCTTCACCAGGCCCACACCATCCGCCGGCAGCACTGGTGATTGTCTGACAAGATATTCGGCTTCCCAATGGAGAACATTCCCGAATAGAACAGCCGCTTCGTCATCGAGATTATGGCCTGTGGCAATGACCGTGTAGCCGAGTTCACGCGCAATGCGATTCATTTCATGCCGTTTCACCAGGCCGCAGACCGAGCAGAATTTTTTTCTTCCCCCCTTTCTGCGTCCGGCCATTTCCGGTACTGTTTTACCATAGATATCGGCTACATCCAGCACATGCAGTTTCACTTCGGGGAAGATGTTCTGCGCAAATTTTTCGACGTACTCGCACGATCTTTTTGAATAGCTGCACCCTGCTTCCACCCCGAGATCCATATACAGCCCATCGGCCTGGAAGCCCAGTTTCAAAAGAATGCGCCACAGTGACAGACTGTCTTTTCCCCCCGATACCGCGACCAGTATCCGGTCGTCAGGTTCGAACATCCGATGCTTTTTTATGAAGCTCAATGATATCTTCTCAACCCACTCCGCAAAATGAACTTCGCACAGAGCAAGTCTGTGCTGGCGCATATTGATGACACTGTCCGCCGCACACATGCGGCAACGATGTACTCCCACTTGGCTCCTATCCACCCGAGACAACGGAAATCAGCTTGACCTCGCCCTGATCTCCGAGTCTGGTTTCATTATTGACCAGCTTGCCGTCTCTGACAGCCAGAACGCTTTGGGGGTTAAGTCCCAGGTCTGTTATCAATTTCTGGACGGTTATGTTGCCGGGTATTTGCCATTCCGCATTTCTGAAAATGACTTTGACCATAAGTGAACTTCGAATCCGGTTAGAGTTTAAATCTCATTTGCAAACTACGAATAAGCCGGTTTGCGCAAATATATTCGGAAACCTCGAAAGGCGCCCCCTGTCTCCTATGTACTCGCAACGTTCGATTGTAATGCCCTTGTCTCGGCAGAACATGAAAAAATCGGAAATACTCAAAAAGTGAAGATTTGGTGTTTCATACCATTGATATGGCAGGGAAGCCGTAACAGGCGCCCTGCCCTTGAAGAACAACTGTAACCTTGCGCTGTAATGGGCAAAATTGGGAAACCCGACGATTACCTTCTTTCCAACCCTCAAGGAATCCGCCAGCACTGGTTCGACATGCCTGACCTGCTGCAGGCTCTGATTGAGGATGACATAATCGAACGAACGGTCCGGATACTCGGAAAGCCCGGAATCGATATCTCCGTGAAATACGTTCAACCCTCGCGCCACGCACGTGTATATGGCCTGTTCGTCGATTTCTATACCCTGGCCGCGTGCTCCTCTGTCCTTTACCAGCATGTAGAGCAACTCCCCGCTGCCGCACCCGAGATCGAGGACCGAGGAGCCGGGGACAACCAGTTCCGCAATAATCCGGTGGTCCGGCCGGATGGGCTCAGACGGCATGTTCGCTCATTACCTCGTACCCGTTGTAGACCTTCTTCAGGAAGTGGGTGACCAAATGGGTTTCCTCCTCTATTTCGAGGAGAAAGGCATCATGCCCGTATGTTGAATCGACTTCGCAATAGCTCGCCTCCAGACCTGCAAGCTTGCACGCTCTGACGATTTCCTTGGTCTGATACGCAGGATAGAGCCAGTCGGATTTAAAGGCGATCACCAGGACCTTCGCATCGGTCCCCCTCAACAACTCGTGGAGGGACCCGCCCTCAGCGGCATCAAAGTTGTCCATTGCCTTGGTGATGTAGAGGTAAGAGTTGGCATCGAACCTTTTCACGAAGTTCTCGCCGTGGTAGTGGAGGTATCCTTCCACCTCGAAGTCGGGGTCGAACTTGAAGGCATCGATGGAGTCCTTGCGCTGCCTCCCGAACTTTTCGTGCATCGAGGCATCGCTCATGTAGGTGATGTGGCCAACCATCCTGGCCACCGATAATCCCCTGTTCGGAAGCGGCCCCCCGTAGTAGTTCCCCGATTTCCAGTGGATGTCGGCCATTATTGCCTGCCGGCCGACCTCGTCAAAGGCAATCTGTTGAGGCGAGTGCTGGATCGCTGTCGAGATGGGGATAATGCTGCGCACCCGGTCAGGGTACCGGGTCAGCCAGGAGAGCACCTGCATCCCGCCCATCGACCCGCCCGATACGCTCAGGAGCCTCTCTATGCCGAGGTGATCGACTAGGAGTTTTTGGCAGTTCACCATGTCATGGATCGATATTAGCGGAAAACGGAGGCCGTAAGGTTTTCCCGTGTCAGGGTCGATGCTCGAAGGCCCCGTCGTCCCCTTACAGCCCCCCAGAACGTTTGAGCATATAACGAAATATTTATCGGTATCGAAGCCTTTTCCGGGGCCAATCATGCTGTCCCACCATCCCGGCTTCCTTGCCCCCCGGTGAAAGCCCGCTGCGTTTGCATCTCCCGAAAGGGCGTGGACGATCAGGACCGCGTTGGTGCGTTCCCGGTTGAGTTCTCCATACGTTTCGTAGGCGATTGTGACCTCTTCAAGCTTTCGGCCGCACTCCAGCAAAAAACCTCCCGGCGGAGACATCGTTATGGATTTGGTCTCAACGATACCTATACTCTCTCCTTGACGCACTTCATCTTCTCCATACAACTTTTATCGGAACGCTGCTCCGCCTTAAAGTATATCACTGATTTTCTTGCCAGTTTAATTGCCTTCGCCCACTTTTTCAAGCGCCTGGCTTATGTCTCCGATGATGTCCCGAACATTTTCCAGGCCTATCGAAAGCCGTATATAATCTTCACTAACACCGGTCGCTTCCTGCTCCTCTCTGGTGAGTTGCTGGTGTGTCGTCGAAGCAGGATGGATGACCAGGCTTTTGGCATCTCCGATATTGGCAAGGTGCGAAAGCAGCTTGACGGAATTGATGAATTTCTTTCCCGCCTCGAGGCCGCCTTTTATTCCAAAACCGATCAGCGCTCCGTAACGCCCGTTGAGATATTTTTTTGCTATGGGATAGTTCGGGTGCCCATCCAGACCTGGATAATTCACCCATTTAACCAACGGGTGCCCCTTGAGAAACTTTGCCACTTTCAGGGCATTCTCTGAATGCCTCTCTTGCCTGAGGGTCAGTGTCTCGAGTCCCTGGAGAAAAAGAAATGCATTAAATGGGCTCAGAGCCGGTCCTATGTCACGGAGCCATTGCACTCGAGTTTTTAATATGAACGCCACATTTCCAAGGCCGGGGAAGTCCCCGAAGACGTCCCAGAATTTAAGGCCGTGGTAGCTCGGGTCCGGTTCAGTGAATTCGGGAAACTTGCCGTTCCCCCAGTTGAATTTCCCGCCGTCCACAATCAGGCCGCCAATCGAAGTCCCATGGCCTCCTACAAATTTTGTTGCTGAAATGACACTGATGTCCGCCCCGAAATCGAACGGCCGCACGAGGCCTATCCCTACCGTGTTATCGACAACGAAAGGCACCCCTGCAGCGTGTGCGATTTTTGCCACTGCCTCGAAGTCGGGCACGTCCAGCTTGGGATTGCCGATAGTTTCAGCAAAGATGGCACGTGTTGCATTCGTAAGGGCCTTCTCGAATCGGTTGGGGTCCGTGGAATTAACGAATTTTACTGTGCGCCCCAGCTTGGGAAAAGTGTAGTGAAAGAGCTGGTAGGTTCCTCCGTAAAGATTGTCAGCCGAGACAATTTCATCTCCGGGTTGAGTAATAGCGAGAAGCGCTAGAGTTGCTGCAGCCTGCCCGCTCGCGACCGCCAGCGCTCCGCTTCCGCCTTCGATCATGGCGATGCGCTGTTCCAGGACATCGTTGGTCGGATTCATGATCCGGGAATAGATATTGCCAAATTCTTTCAGGGCAAAAAGATTTGCGGCATGATCCGTACTCTTGAATACATAAGAAGTCGTCTGGTAGATTGGGACCGCCCTCGCACCGGTTGTCGGGTCGGCCACCTGTCCGCCATGAACGCCTATCGTTTCCGCGCCCCATCCGCTATTTTCAGCTTGCGCCATCGTTTTCTCCTCAATAGTTTTTAGTTGCGAGTTTTTAGTTTTGAGTAGTTACTAAAAACCGACAATTTATAACTAAAAGCTTCCCGCTTCCCGCTCCCCGCTTCTCGCTCCCCGCTTCCCGCTTCCCGCTTCCTGCTTCCCGCTTCCTACTTCCCGCCGCTCAAATGCTGTAAGAGGGCACACTCGTTTTGAGCTTCTGCCTTTCCAGCAGCGCCTCCAGCGTAAAGGATTCGAGTGCCTCGAACATTTTCCCGGTTACCTCGGACCAGACGTCCCGCACGAGGCAGTCCCCGGAACGTTGACAGAGCATGGGTTTTTCAGTGCATTCGACCAGGCACATCGATTCTTCCAGCGCGAGCAGGATGTCTTTCAAGGTGATGTCCCGGGGAGTCCTCGCCAATGTATACCCCCCCCGGGAACCGCGGATCGAATGCACGAATCCTGCGCTCTTGAGGAGGGGAATAAGGTTGGAGAGGTACTTCTCAGAGATCTCCTGCCGCGCCGCAATATCCTTCAATGTAACTGGTCCGTCTCCTGCGTGGATGGCAAGATCGAACATGAGGCGAACGCCGTACCGGCCTTTGGTGGATAATTTCATTTCAGCCCTCTGCGATAGACAACAATTCCCATCATATTAGTGGACTATTTCTCACAAGACAATACCGCATGTCAATAGTTTTTTGTTTGATTAGCACTTGGATTCCGCTAGAATGGGAACTTGCTTCCCATGGCTCAAAGTGTTTCGCCTGGCTTATTAGAACCAGCCCTGGGACGGAAATATCGGATTGTGTGCGCAAAATTCTGCAAATTGCGAAAGGTCAAAAGAGCGGGGGAAAGTTTCCGGAAAGTTTCCCCCGCGCCCACAAGATTTCGGCCGCGCGCGCAGTCGCGCACGGCCGACGGCTAGGCGCTGTCGGCGGCAAGCCGCCGCGCATGCGCGGGGCCGCCGCCGCAGCGCCACAGTGAGCAGAGAAGCTGCGAAGGGGGTGTGGGGGGCAAAGCTCCATAAGCGCTCAAATAAGGATTATTTATATTCAACACTTAAGTATATTAAATTGTAATTTTATAC
>Ga0187862_10003086_pt1 | contig 16502 bp, 13 predicted proteins | sample June2016WEW_10_1_FD_133003 | JGI IMG/M metagenome (GOLD analysis project Ga0187862, IMG submission 133003) | Peatland microbial communities from SPRUCE experiment site at the Marcell Experimental Forest, Minnesota, USA - June2016WEW_10_150 | ecosystem: Environmental > Terrestrial > Soil >...
AAGGGCAAGCATAAGCGCCTGGGTGCCCGACTTACCGTGTCCCTGGGCCTTTACCGCGATGTATAGCTGGTGGGCCAACGCCAAGCCGGGGAGGAAAAGGCCCATACTCGCCGACTCCTTGAGCGCAATGCCCATATCCTTGATAAAATGCTCGACAAAAAAACCGGGAGCGAAATCTCTGCGCAGTACACGTGGAGCCAGATTGTCCAGGCTCCAGCACTGTGCCGCGCCGCCTTGTATGGAACTCAACATCGTCGGCAGATCAAGGCCCGCCTTGAAACCGTATAAGAGGCTTTCGCACACGCCGATCATCGTTCCCGCGATGACGATCTGGTTACACATTTTAGTATGCTGGCCCGAACCCGCAGGTCCCTGGTGGACGAGGTTTTTTCCCATGGTTTCCATGATGGGCCGAATGGCCTCCACAACTTCCCGATCTCCTCCCGTCATGATGGAAAGAGTGGCATTGCGCGCCCCCAGGTCGCCACCTGAGACGGGAGCATCCACGGCGAAGGCCCCCCGTTCCCGGGCGCCCAGGTAGATTTCCGCTGCCAGCGATGGTTCGGTGGTGGTCATGTCAACGAAGATAACACCCGGGCGGACCGCCTCCAGAACGCCCCTCTTCCCGAAATAAACCTCCCGCACGTCTTCAGGGAACCCCAGCATGGTAAAGATGACGTCAGACTTTTCTGTGGCTTCCCGGGGGGAATCAACCCAGGCGGCGCCCTTCTGGATCAGTGGGAGTGCTCTTTCCTTCGTGCGGTTGAAAACAGTGGTGCTGTAGCCTCTTTCCATAATGTGCCCGCACATGGAAAGTCCCATTACTCCCGTCCCGATCCATCCGATGCGTGTTTTCAGAGAAACAGCGGGAACATCATAAACGCTGCCGGGCATGACAACCTCCTTCAGAAAATTGCTATGGGTTGTATAAGTCATATTTGAGAACCTGGTATCACTCTTCTTCAAACAAGCGGGATTCAAAGTACTCCTTCAACTCACTGCATACAATTCTGTCCGTGGGAAAGGCCATGTCCGGCAAATCGTCCAGGCTGAAGAAAGCGGCTTCACTGGCATCCGAGCCCGGACGGAGTTCTCCTCCCGTCCGCGTTCCCCAAAACCACATCCCAACCGTTTGTGATTCAGGATCGTGGAAGTTGGAGTGAACTGAGAAAATCCGGCCGACTTGAACCGTTATCCCGGTTTCCTCGAAGAATTCACGTCCGGCCGCTTCCCGAACCTCCTCGTCCCACTCGAGATGGCCGCACGGAATGCACCACCGCCCGCGGTACGATCCCTTACGCCTGACAAGGAGGATTTTGCCCCCTTCGACCAGCAGAACTGCGACACCTGCCGTAGGGTTGCGATAAAAAACCTTGCCGCAATCAGGACAAAAAGACCTTGCGCCCTTTTTTGCTGCTTTTCTTATGAGCGAAGCGCCGCAATGGGGACAGAAGCGAAAGTTCATAAATGCATGTGCCTCCCCCTGAACCTTGACTTCAACCAGTTTATAGGTTTATCAGAAAAGGCCGGAACTGCTAAAATAAAAAGCTTTGCAGCCGAACCTCAACAACACCCTTTTTCCCATATGATAAATCATTTACTATCCATGTGGCGAGTGACAAGCGAAGCACCCCCCCCGAACGAAAGGATTGCCTTATGGCTCTCAAGACATCTCAGGAATACCTGGAAAGCATAAAGAAGCTCACCCCTAAAGTTTACGTGGGCGGGAAATGGGTTTCGAATCTGCTGGACCATCCGGTAACCAGGTCGATGGTCATGGCCAATGCGGCTATTTACGACCTGGCGCAGGACGAGCGATTCCAAAGCGTCATGCTTGCCCGCTCTCACCTCACCGCAAACCCGATCAACCGAAACGTTCATGTCTCCCGCAACAATCACGATCTGGACATGCGGCAGGAAATGGCCCTTCTTTCAAGCCGTACGGTCGGCACCTGCAACTACCGCTGCGTCGGCTGCGATGCGATAAACGGCCTCGCCTCAACTACATGGGAAATGGACCGCGACCTCGGAACAAACTATAGCGAGCGCTTCAATAACTGGCTTGCCGGCATTCAGAAGGACGATCTTGCCGTTTCCGGGGCCATAACCGACGCCAAGGGCGATAGGAAAAAACGCCCGTCCCAGCAGGACGAACCGGATGTGTACGTGCACGTTACCGAAAAACGTGCCGACGGGATAGTGGTCAGGGGTGCAAAGGTCAGCCAGAGCGGGGCGATAGGGGCGCACGAAACGCTCGTTCTTCCGGGCGGAGCGCTCAAGGATGGCGAGGAGAACTTCGCGGTCGCTTTTGCTGTCCCGAACGGCTCTCCCGGACTGACCTACATCTGCCAGTACAACGCATACTCGGCCGAAAGGGAGATGGCCGGAGACGAATCGGAGCTTGGAAACCCGGTATTCGGACAGCGCGAGACCTCTACAATGGTTTTCGACAATGTTTTTATCCCCTGGGACAGGGTTTTCCTCTGCGGCGAGACGAAGTACTGCGGAAGACTGATCTCAAGATTCGCCAAAACGCACCGGATGAACTGCGGAGGCGCCTGCAAGGTGGGATTCGCCGACCTCATCATCGGCGCCACGCTCTTGGCGGCAGAATTCAGCGGTGTAGAGAAGATACCTCACATCCAGGATAAGCTGATCGAAATGGTGCGTCTGAGCGAAACCTCCCATGCGTGCGCGATAGCAGCGGCAGTGAAAGGCAGGGAGGAACCTGAAGGCTCGGGCGTTTTCATGCCCGACGACCTCTTCGGCAACGTAGCCAAGCTGAGCATAGCCCACGGTTTCTGGGAAATCCTGAAGATTGCCGGCGATATCGGCGGCGGCCTGGTTGTGACGATGCCACGGCTAAAAGACCTCGAGCACCCCGAGGTCGGGCCTTTGCTCAAGAAATTCTTTCAGAGCGCGGCACCTGCGGACAAGCGGTTTAAGGTCGCCAAATTCCTCCAGCACTGGACCGCCGGCCTGCACGGCCCGGGTACCTGGCACGGAGCGGGAGCGCCTCAGACCCAGCGCGTAATGATTTCGTATCTCACCGATTTTGAGTCCAAAAAGAAGATGGCAAAAAATCTTATGCGCATGGAAGATGATTAGGTGGACCATCAGGAAAAAACCCGGGCGCAATGAAAATCAACCTCGAACATATAGCCGTAGTGCTAAATGAGCCTCATTATCCGGAAAACATAGGCGCAGCGGTTCGCGCGGCCAAGAATATGGGAATCTCGCGTTTTCTGGTCGTAAATCCGGCTGACTGCGATCTTACGCGGATTTTAAGGATGGCAACACACCATGCGGAAGACCTCGTTTTGGGCATCGAAGTCTACGACCGGCTCGAAGAGGCGCTAAAATCATTTCAGTACGTGGTTGGAAGCACTGCTCGAACGGGGTCCCACCGCCAGTTCGTCAAAAATCCCCGGCAGCTTGCCCTCGAACTTATACCCTTAAGCCAGAAAAACCACGTCGCGCTCCTTTTTGGCCCCGAGGCTAGCGGACTGGCCAACGAACATCTCAGATACTGCGATGCTCTGGTTACGATACCGACAGCCGGGTTTTCTTCCATAAACCTGGCGCAGGCCGTTATGATAATGGTCTATGAGGTTTTCACCGCCGCATCCGAAAAAAAGGAGGGGTTTTCGCCGCGCCTTGCAACCCGCGGCGAACTCGAATCCATGTACCTTCACCTGAAAGATACGCTGACAAAGATTAATTTCATAAACCCGGAAAATCCCGATTACTGGATGATGAGCACCAGGCGGTTTTTCAGCAGGATGCAGCTCCGCGGGCGTGATGTGCAACTGATTCGGGGCATTTGCAGGCAGATCGACTGGTATGTCAGTCGCCGGTCGCCGGTGGTCAGTGGTCAGTGCAAAAGCAGTGACTGACCACCGAAGACCGCCCACTGCTTTTGCTGCTACTCTTCGATAACTATCCGGTGATTCACCAAGGACATGCTGCGAATTCGCCCGTGGACTATTTTTTGCTCTCCGAAAATATTTTCGATCTTGATCTGGTCGCCCTCGTTCTCGACTTTGTCGACGGCCTCCAGGATGAGTTCCTCCTTACCTTCCCTTACCATGTAAGCATTTGCTTCACACATTACTGAGCTCCTGATGAGTTGGATTCCAAGCATATCTCGCGTTCATCTGTAATACCGGTTCCGGAGCGATATTCAAAGGGGAAAAATGCACCCTTCCTCGTATGACAGACTTGTTAACTACACTAGACGATCATTTGCTGAAATGCTCTCGCGGGCATCCCTTAGCGATGTACTTAGCGTAGCGCGGAAGGCATCCCGCCGCCATTCTCCACGCTCTCCCCGATCTGTCAATGACCAGAGACGGGGCCGTCAGCAGGATGCCTTCAGGTCTGCTGTGTCGCACGGGTAAGCTGCAGGGAGCTGCGGCGCAAAATTGGTGCGAACCGGCAGTTGAGCATTCCGTCGAGTTCCTCTACAAAATTTTCAAACCGGTCAAATTTTGTTATGAGCTGCGGATTTTCAATTCCTTTGGTTACAAACTGGAAAAAGAGCGTCTGCAGCTTCCAGGTTTCCGGCCGGATCGCCAATGCGCGGCAAAGCGTAAGTAGCCGGAACAATCGCCCGGCATCTCCCTCGTCGAAGATTCGGAGCAGCCTTGAAAGGATCCTCACCATGAACCGTCCCAGCCTTTCGGAGACTTCCACCAGATAGAGCGAAACGCCCCATAATTTTGCCTCTTCCTGAAGCGAGTTAAGCCTGGCCATGTGCACCCGGAAAAAAAAGTCAGTCGAATCCCAGGGCGCATCCGTAGAGACATGCTCCACCACATGCACCAGGATGTCTTCCACCAGGCTTTCCACCTCTTCGCTCAGGACGCGCCGGATAGAGACCCGAAGATCGCTTGGAATCCTTATTCCCCATTGCCTGAGTGACAGGAGCAGAGGCTTGTATGTACTGAACAGGTTCCGCTGAAGATCTGTGTAGGTGCCGATCGTTTTGCGGCTTACGTCCAATGCAATCGAGGCCCTGAGGTCCTTCAGGACGTCTTCGAGTCCGTAGTAATCGGTCCCGAATCTTTCATCCAGCACGCGCACGATCTTGATCGTTTTTTGCTCTTCGATGGCATCCTGGAGGGCGGCAAGAATGGACTTATACTCGCCCTCATTCAGATAGGGCTTGACCGAACAGCGGAAATCCAACCCGCCGAAATGGGCCACCGCGTAAAGGAAACTCTCCGTATCGAGCGTTCTGTTGTCTTTGACGGAAACCAGGCCGTAGAGGCACCTCACCGGACTCGCCCCTAAATCCTCCTCCTTCTGGGGCATGATGCTGTACGCGTTCATCTGGAACTCTCGCTGCTCGAACCTGGCGATAGACTGTATGGCGTAATTTGCCGCTGCCTTTGCTCCATTGAACTCCTTGGGCCCGACCTCGCGGATAAAAACGTTTGCGCCGTTTCCGTATTCGGGCAGGTTACTGGGCGCCAGTTCCAATAACTTGAGAAACTCCGGATAAAGCGGTGGCGATCCCGTCTTCTCGGCAAGCTGGATTGCCATGGCGGCGTACTTGAGAATCAGGACCGACTCAAGCTGGCTGATTTCATCAAAAAACCAGCCGCAGGATATGAACATCAACAGGGAAAGCCTCTGCATTTCCAAAAGCTCGAGAAATCGTGAGACATCGGATGAGCGCGACCCACCCCTGAGGTGTTTTTCCAAAAACGGGGCCAGGTGATTCTTTATGTCCAGGATTAGATCGATATATTCGTCTCTAGCGCCCCAAGGGTCTGCGCACAGGTTTGCCATCTGAGTTTCGAAATGCCCGGCCAGGCTGTCTCGAACGTATTCGAGCGCTTTGCGCAGAGGTGCTCTCCATTTCTGAGTCCAGCCCGGTTCGCCTCCCAGATGGCAGCCACAGTCGCTGCTCCACCGCCCAACTCCATGAGAGCAGCTCCAAGCCGTTCGCTCTAATATCTCAACATCGGCGACGACCGGGAACTGGGACAAGAACCACCCATAATTGACTATCTCAGTCGAGGCATCGCGCTTGAGTTCCTCTAAAGCGGCGGCAAGTGCCATGTCGCCGAATTTAAAATGATGCCCGTAGGATTCTCCGTCGGTGGCTACGTTAACCAGCCAGGGTTCCCCGCTGAGGGGCGCGCGCGAGGACCATGTCCTGTCGATCTGTTCAAGCAACTTGGAGCTGTGTTCAAGTAACCGGCCGAAAGCCACGCCGTGTGCCAGGGCGGAGTCGTAGAAAAAAATGTCGATGTATTTCCCCCCGCCGCAGGAATAACGATAGGCGCGCCCGCTGGGAATTGTTCCACCGGCTGCATCCCTCCACTGGGTGTCGCCCTCGCGAAAACGCCACCGCGCCGCCTGGTGGGGAGAGAGGATGGTGAATTTTATTCCGGCCTCCGCCAGGAGCAAAAGTGTAGCCCCGTCAACGGCCGTTTCGGCCAGCCACATCCCCTCGGGATGCCTGCCGAAGCGGTGTTCGAAATCGCGAATCCCCCAGCGGATCTGGGTGAGCTTGTCTCGCTGATTTGCCAAAGGCATTATGATGTGGTTATAGACCTGAGCTATGGCGTTGCCGTGGCCCCCGTGCGCCTCCATGCTCTGACGGTCGGCTTCCAAAATAGTCTGGTAAACCCATGGATCGTGCCGCTCGAGCCAGTGAGTCAGGGTGGGGCCGAAATTGAAGCTCAGATATCTGTAGTTGTTCATCAAATCGAGAATTCGATTCTGGTTATCGACAAGGCGCGCCGCCGTGTTTGCCCGATAGCATTCGAGGTTGATGCGTTGGTTCCAGTCATGATAAGGGGCTGCGGAATCCTCACGCTCGATTTCCTCGGTCCAGGGGTTTTCGCGGGGAGGTTGATAGAAATGTGCATGAATACAAACATATTTTTTTTCAGATGAATTCTTCATCTAGTCATGGTTTCCGTTGTTTACAATAAATTCAGGAAAGGACCGCCCGGCAATGCTCGAGATATCGTTCCTTCGCGATTCTAGTTATAATTGTACCGCCTGCAATTTCTGTTTTCCAGCGTCGTTTGTGTATTTTACTACGGTAATGGCTTTTTGATCAAGCTGCCTCATCCCGCCTGTTTACAAAACAGGCCTCATTCACTAAATTCATGCGTTCGGAGGAGCGGGAGACTCTGTGGTTCCAAAATGTTGACAAAGTCCCGTCATATCCCCGGCAACGCGTCACCAACGGATCGTGAATGAACTGCAATCTCAATATTCGCGGAATCTTCTGCAATCGAACGCTCAATCTGAACGCGATCCGCGCAATTGGCTACGATATGGACTACACACTCGTTCATTATCGTATGACGTCCTGGGAGCACCGCGCCTATAATTATATAAAAGAGGGGATCCGCCAGGCGGGATGGAGTTTGGAAACCCTGGTATTCGACGCAGAACTTGCGATGCGCGGACTTGTGATTGACACGCAACTGGGAAACGTCGTCAAGGCAAACCGGTTCGGTTACATAAAACGGGCATTCCACGGGACAAGACCGCTCGAATTCGAAGAGCTGCGCAGGGTCTATCAGCGCACACTCGTGGATCTTGGTGAGCCCCGGTGGCATTTTCTGAACACCCTTTTCTCAATCTCTGAGGCAAGCATCTTCATGCAGCTTGTCGATTTGCTTGATTCCGGGGAATTGCGCGGATGCATTGGCTACGAGGAGATCTTCGGGAGAGTGCGCCGTGCGTCTGACGAGGCTCACATGGAGGGACGGCTCAAGGCCGAAATCCTCGCCAACCCGGCTCAGTTCGTCCAACCTGACGAAGAAACGCCCCTGGCCCTTCTCGACCAAAAAAAGTCAGGCAAGAAGCTGCTTCTGATAACCAATTCCGAATGGTCTTATGTGGAACCGATAATGAGCGGCGTGTTCAACCCGTTCCTGCCAAAATCCATTAAATGGCGCGACCTGTTCGATATAATAATTATTGGGGCGAGAAAGCCCGATTTTTTCACCCTCCAAATGCCGGCCTTTGAAGTGATGAATGCAGAGGGCCTTCTTCGGGAGCACCGTGGCATGCTGTGTCCGGGCCGCATCTACCTGGGTGCCAATGCTCCGCTCGTTGAGGAAAGCCTGGGCCTTTCAGGCGAAGAGCTTATGTATGTCGGGGACCACATATTTACAGACGTAAATATTTCGAAGAGCATTTCGAGGTGGCGAACCGCCCTGGTGATTCGAGAGCTTGAGGATGAAATCGCGGCGGTTGACCAATTTCTGCCCAAACAGGCGGAACTGAACGCGCTGATGGAGACCAAGGAGCGCATGGAGTCTCAATACTGCTCGCTCCGGCTCGCCGCCCAGCGCATTCAGCAAGGATACGGGCCCCGTGAGAACTCGAAAATCACGGACCTTCGGAGGCAAATGTCCGAGCTGCACGGCAGGATAGTGGAACTCGATTCCAGGATTGCTCCAATCGCACAGGCTTCCGGGCAGCTTCTCAACAAGAACTGGGGTTTGCTCATGCGAACCGGCATTGACAAGAGCCATCTCGCAAGGCAGATCGAACGCTATGCCGATATCTACACCGCGCGCGTTTCAAATTTCCTGCAGGTGACCCCGACTGCTTTCCTGCGCTCCCGCCGGGGCAGCTTGCCCCACGATCCCGAGTGCCTGCCGAAAGAGGCTGGGGACTAAGAGAAGAACCCACCGGGATATGGTCCGGGCATCAAGGGAGCGCCGAGTTATGAGAAGAATTCAGCAATTGGAAAATTGAGCAATCAGGGACTAAGTCCCTAAATTCCTTAATCTTCAAATCCCTAATCCCTTTGGGGAAATATTTCGCAACTCTCATCTGCTCTGCGTCCGGTGAAAGGTTTTTCTTCCTGCGTTCCCGATTCTCCCTGTCATCGCATCATCTTCACTTTCCCTTGACAGTGCCTTCCAGCATTTTATGTTTAAGAAATGTTCCAGATAAGGAGGCTCTAAATAAGAAGTGATCTGGATAAGGAGGCTGCTTCATGGAAGACGACTATAAATTTGAAACGTTCAGCTCGGAAGCAAGTTCTTTTGACCGGGAATTCACAAGATTCCTCAACAGCAAATCGAGCGCATCCTGGAAAGTGCAGTCTTGCTCCTACTGCCATGACGAGGGCGGCAAGAAGTTCTATGCGTCCTGCATATTCAAGAAATAAGCGGACAGCGGCGTCGATTGTTTGATTACATCTGCTGGGCGGGGGATAACCTCCGCCCTTATATTTTTTCCTGCCGGTTGGTTGCCGGCTCAAGGGAAAATTCTACTGGATCGGCTCAAAATTGGATGAATCAGGCGAGATCGGAGCTTTCTTTACCGTTTTGCGGGCGGAGCCGGCAGGGCTTTTCGGCAGTTGGACCAGAGCGAACCAGTATTCGCACAGAGACTGCATGGCATTGGCCATCTCGTCAAAGGACAGGGGCTTCAACATAATCGAGCTGGCTCCGATGTTATATCCGCGCGATACGTCTCTCTGGTCCCTCGAAGAGGTAAGTATTACGACGGGAATTTTTCGAAGGCCCTCGTGCGCTTTCAGATCCCTGAGCACCTCGAAGCCATTTTTCCCGGGCATATTTAAATCGAGCAGGATCAAATTCGGAGTTGGAACATCTGAATATCCGCCTCGCTGGAACAGAAAATTCATTGCCTCATCGCCATCTTCGGCCCAGTAGAGGTCCACTCTAAGCTGCTTCGATTCGAGGGCCTCTTTAACCAGGATAAAATCTTCCTCGTCGTCGTCAACCATGAGAATGGCAAAAGATGTGTCTTTTTGTTCTGAGTCAGCCATCGGTCTTATCCTCGAAACAAGGAGAAGGACAAAATCAGACTGCGCGCCCGAGGCGGAGCAGGTTCAATTTATGAATGGGAATGTGAGCGGGAAAAGTCTGCCGATCCGGAAGAACGTCCGAGTGCGCTATAGTCTACCGATGCATTGTAAGCGATGAAGAAAGGATCGGCAAGTTTAGGGTTGTTATCAGTTTTGGGTTGTTGCCGTGTGATATGTGGCCTTAACTATTAAAGATTCCGGCAGTCCCTGCCGAATAGGTATTTGGACAGCCGGATGGATTGTCTTGCTCAAAGCCTTATACCCGCTCTTCTCAAGCTATTCCGGGTAATACCGGTTGAATTGCGGCGGAATTTACGAGTGGCGCAGAGATTTCACATGGCTTTGAAGCGGCTGTGCAGGGACGGCCAGGGTATGGGATTTCGAAGTCCTTTTGAGGAAATGAACATATCACTATGGTGCAGCGCAAGGAGGGAGGCTTGGGGCGATGGAAAAACCGGCGATTGCGGAGCCAGGGAAAACAGCTAAAGTTCGGAACGCCGCATTTAAGGGCTACAAAGATGGTACCAGTGAATTCCTGGGAGACCAGATCGAAGGGCTGGTAGGCTACAGCAGGCTGGACTTTGATTCAAAAGCCTGTAAATGGACGGATTTGATTTTAGAAGAAGACAAGGCGCATATAAAGCAAGTCTTCGCTCAGGCGCTCAAGGGCGACAAGACCTATATGAGAGAGTACAGGGTCCGGGCCAGAAATGGTGATATCGTCTGGCTCAGGGAGTGGAGCCAGATTGTCTGCGCGGAGAATGACGAGGTGGAATTCGTTACCGGCATTATTATGGACATCACGGAAGAGAAGCAGCAGGAGATGCTGCTGATGAGTTGCGAGCGCAAAACCGGTAAGTATCTGACCTTTTCGGTAGCGGAAGAAGACTATGGGATTTCAATAATGAAGGTAAAGGAAATCATAGAGGTAATGCCGGTTACTCCTATGCCCCAGACCCCTCCATATGTGAAAGGCGTTATAAATCTTCGAGGCAAAATTGTTCCCGTCGCTGACCTGCGGGCTAAACTGGGGATACAGGAATCCGAGTACACGGATCGCAGTTGCATTATCATACTTGAAACCACAAGGGATGGGAGAACTGCTTTGATAGGTATGGTTGTGGATTCGGTTTCAGAGGTTCTTTACATAAAAGGTGCCGACATCGAGGATGTGAACGACTTCCTTCTTAAGTTCAATAGCGGCTGTGTGCTCGGGATGGCCAAAATGGCCAGCGGTATTAAAATGATCCTGGATGTGGACACAGTCCTGGGTGATGTTGATGTTGGGGCGGCTGTAAACTTCTAAACGAGACTGCTTCATGATGAAATGAAGTTCAATTCCCGTTCAGTCTAAAATGTGGAAAACGTCCGGACCTTTGCCCGGACTCAACGCCATATAGCTTCCATCGAAATTTTTGTCCTGAAATAATCCTTTTCCACATCCGGCACGGCAATCAAACCATCGAATCATGCAAAAGTGCACCGGTCCGCACTTTAAGGCTAGGGCTGTGAATCTTTCTTCTCGGCCTTTTCCCCCGGGCTCAAGAACAGGTCGAGCAAGGATTCCCATGGTGTAGCAACAGGCAGGGTTTTGCGGGCAACCGTGGAGAAGTCCTTGCCAACATCGAGCCACCTCTTGAATTGCTCATCAAAGGAGGCTTTGTAAAACAGGTAGTTTTTGATGGTGAGTTCAAGATATTTTTCAAAAAACTCGCTCAGTGCATTTTCGCCGTGCTGGATCACCAGGTGGAGAAAAGGCACAGGCAGAAGAATGTTCTTGTTCTTTGCCTCTTCTACGATGATTTGGGATAGAATGAAGGCCGTGACATCTTCCGAAGTCCTCGCGTCGATTACCGAAACCTGGCGGCCGGCCCTTATGAGTTCGCTGACCTGTTCAAGGGTTATGTAGGCGCTCTTTTCAGGGTCGTAGATCCGCCTGTTCGCGTATTTTTTTAGAACAATTTTTTCAGCCATTATTTGATCCAGCCGCGTCTTGATGCAAAGCAGCAATAATTACAGTCTATTATAATGCACAGCCAGGATTTGCGCTACCATAAAATCTTTGTGCGCTGCACAATTCTCCCCTTGACTCCCCAATTTGAATAATTATACTTCACTTTGTCGGGACGGGAATTTATCTAAAAACAATGGAGGCAGAAATGAACCAGTTTACTTTCGCAAAACAGATGCTCGATTTCAACAGGACCACCTTCGAAAACACCTACGGCGCCGTCTGCATGGTCCAGGAGCAGTCGGAAAAAATGATGAACTCCTTAATGGAGCAGGCGACCTGGATGCCGGTCGAGGGGAAAAAAGCCATTGCCGATATGGCTTCCATGTGCAAGAAAGGCTGCTCGGAATTCAAGAAGGCTATGGATGAGAACTTCGTAAGAGCGGAAGCTCTTTTCAAGACTGCAGACCAGGCCTGATGAGAGGCGGCCTCGGGGCCTGCGCACATTACCTGCTCGTGCCGCTCCGGATCTGACCGCCTGAATTGCGCAAAACATCGTACCAACACATCAAAAAACTTAAGTGCCGCTCGCCTACGCGTAACCCGCGCCGGCCCACAACGGATTCTCGATTCTCTCCCTGATCTGACCACGACCAGAGGCGGGGCCGGCCGCGGGTGGCCATCATCCCTTCAAACCCTTGACTATTTCCGGAGCAGGGTTTGGAATGACGCGCTATAAACTCACCCCGCCCAGCCATTCTTCCAATTTTATCGGAAGTTTAGGGGACCAGAAAAGCTTGCGGAAGTGATAGCCGTATATTGCCATGGAAATTACCTCACCGAAAGAGTTGTGGTAATCGGAGATAGCCCTCCTCATAATCTTCCAGTAATAATTTCTGGATTTATGGTCGACAATCCCCAGGTACCAGAGTGAGCGGACAAAGGTCAGCAGGTCATTTTTTTCGAGGTAAGTCCTGGCCCTTGGGCGGTAGGCCCGAAGAAATGCAAGCATCCGGTTATAATACATTTCCGGAGAATAAACGGAGTTCATCACCCAGCGGTAGCCCTCGATTATTTTTTCCCTGTCCATCATGGTGACGAAGTTCAGAGATCCGCCCGCATCCGTATTATCGCCCGAAGATTTGAAGAGCATTCTTCCCTCGCTCTCCAGGCGGGAATGAAGCCGTGTTCCCGGGATCGCGGTGAGCAACCCAATCATTGCGGTCACGATTCCGTTTTTCTGGATGAAGTTTACCTGTCTCTGGAAAACGTCCGGCGGGTCGCTGTCAAAGCCGATTATGAACCCTCCCATGACCGCCAGGCCGTGCCTTTGTATCGTTGCAACCGATTCGGAGAGGCTGCGTTTGAGATTCTGCGCCTTACCGCATTCTTTCAACCCCTCTTCGACGGGGGTCTCCAGGCCGAGAAACACCTTGTTGAACCCGGCCTGCACCATCAGGTTCATCAATTCAGTATCTTCCGCCAGATTTACGGAAGCTTCCGTTAAGAAGTTAAGACGCCGAAACCGGCCTTTCTGCCAGGAGATTATGGCTCTTAGAAGGCCTTTTACCTTCTGCTTGTTGCCGATGAAGTTATCATCGACAATAAAGACCGTCCCGCGCCATCCACGGGAGTATAGCGCCTCCAGCTCGGCCAGCATCTGTTCGTCCCGCTTGACCCTGGGTACCCGCCCATTCATGACGATCACGTCACAGAATTCACAGTTGAAAGGACATCCCCTGGAATACTGAATTGACATGGATACATAGTCGTTCATATTGATAAGGTCCCACAAGGGAACAGGGATACCTTCCAGAGAAGGGAAGTCTGAGGTCTGGTAAAACCTCTTTGGCCGCCCCGCTTCCAGGTCCTTTACAACTTCGGAAATTATCGACTCGGCTTCTCCCAGGACCAGGTGGTCAATATCGGCGAAGTCGTCCGGATATGCCCGGAAAAGAGGGCCGCCTCCGACCACCCTTACGCCAAGCGCGCGGCAACGGTCCACGACCTCCCGGGCTGAAATTTTCTGAGCGATCATGGCGCTTATGAAGACGTAATCCGCCCACAGCAGATCCTCATCACTGAGCGCCCTTACGTTTAGATCTACCAGCCTTTTTTCCCAGGCATCCGGGAGCATTGCGGCTACGGTCAAGGCCCCGAGAGGGGGAAAGGCCGCTTTTCTTCGCACCACTCTAAGAGCGTGTTTAAAGCTCCAGAAGGTTTCGGAAACCAGCGGATATACGAGAAGAATCTTCATTTGAGTCCTCTATTGTGAAGGGAACTGCAAGTGGATCAGATGGCATTCATGCCTAGGAGTTTACAGCCTGCATTCACGCAGGTCAACAGGAGATCCGCATGAGTCAAAGGTTAGATCATACTGTCCCTATTATTGCTTTTTTGTGGACAATTCCGCACATTTTGGTTACTTGCCTAAAATATTTTGGCGTTCAGGCTCCACGATATGGAGGAACTCAAACATATGGCTCTTGTTGTGCAGAAGTACGGCGGAACCTCGGTTGTCGATGCGCAACGAATCAATGCGGTGGCCGAACGGGTCCTTGCGAGGAAGAAGGAGGGCGACCAGTTAGTTGTGGTCCTTTCGGCCCGAGCTGGTGAAACCGACCGCCTGATAAAGCTGGGGTGCGAGATTACCGACTGTCCCGACCCGCGCGAGTTGGACGTTCTGCTTGCCACCGGCGAACAGACCACTATAGCCCTGTTCTGCATTGCTGTAAAAGCCATGGGTTCCGAGGCCGTTTCCATGACCGGATACCAGGCCGGGATCATGACAGACGGCCGGTTCGGCGAGGCCCGCATAAGCTGGATACAGACCCAGCCCATCATCGAGAGTCTGCAGGAGGGCAAGATCGTAGTGGTGGCCGGGTTCCAGGGATATGACGATGACGGGAACATCACCACGCTGGGGCGCGGAGGGTCCGATACTACGGCCGTAGCGCTTGCTGCGGCTCTTCATGCCAGCGTATGCGAGATATACACGGACGTGGAAGGGGTGTTCACCGCTGATCCCAACATATGCTCCAAAGCGCGCAAGCTGGATAAAATAAGCTACGAAGAAATGCTTGAGATGGCCAGTATGGGGGCCAAGGTCCTCCATCATCGTTCGGTGGAATTCGGCATGAAGTACGATGTGCCCATCAGGGTGCTTTCCTCCTTCAGCGATGCCCCGGGCACCCTTGTTACACGGGAGGATGAAATAATGGAAAAGATGGTGGTTTCCGGAATCACGTACAACAAAAGCGAAGGCCGGGTAACGATCACCAACGTCCCCGACCAGCCGGGAGTCGCCGCTAGGGTTTTCCAGCCCATCTCGGCAGCAAATATAAACGTTGACCTCATTGTCCAGGGCGCAAGCGGTGTTCCTGGCAGGGCAAATATTTCATTTACGGTTCCAAAGACCTCTTACGATCAGACCCTTGACATCCTGGGGTCACTTGCGTCAGAACTGGGCGAATGCCAGGTAATGGGCGATCCGGGCATTGCCAAGGTCTCCATCATCGGGCTTGGAATGAGGAGCAACAGCGGAGTGGCGGCCAGGATGTTCGAAACGCTCTCCAGAGAAAACATCAATATCAAGATGATTGCCACTTCGGAGATAAAGATTTCCTGTATAATCGACGAAAAGTATACCGAATTGGCCGTAAGAGTTTTGCATGACGCCTTCGAGCTGGACAGGGAATTGCGAGGGGGCGGAAGCATTCAGATTCAGGAAGAAAAGCAATAGGCCGGGAACATGCCTGTTCAATGCCCGTGTCGCATGTCCCGGCAAGTGGCTCAACGGTTAACGGAAACGATTCCCTTCGAGCGTTGCCTCAGTTTTCAAACTTCTGCTGCCGCCTCCAGTCTCACGGCCACAATCAATTACGGGAATTGTAAAAATGTGCAAATTAATCGGGAGAATAGGCAATGGAAGTGAAAATCTATGATACCACGCTCCGTGACGGTACGCAGGCCGAGGATTTTTGCTTTTCGGCGGACGACAAGGTCCGCATAGCTCTCAAGCTCGATGATATCGGCATTCATTACATCGAGGGAGGCTGGCCCGGATCAAACCCGAAAGATGCGGAGTTTTTCCGCGAAATCCAGAACTATCACCTCAAGCAGGCCAAAATTGCCGCTTTCGGCTCAACTCACCATCCGGGTTCCACCGCTGCTTCCGATCCCAACCTCAAGGCCCTGCTGGAAGCAAATACCGAACTGGTAACGATATTTGGAAAAAGCTGGACGGTGCACGTAAAAGAAGCCCTGCACACGAGCCTCGAGCGCAACCTCGATCTCATTTCCGAGAGCATTAAATTTCTGCGCCGGCAGGGAAAAACCGTCTTTTACGACGCTGAACATTTCTTTGATGGTTTCTACGACAACCCGCAATACGCGCTGGCCACTGTTGGGATGGCGATAGAGGCCGGAGCTGAGTGCGTGATCCTGTGCGACACGAACGGAGGGTCCCTGCCCAGTCGAATCCGAAAGGGCATAGAAGCCTTCAAGGAGAAATTCCCCGATATGCCATTCGGAATTCACGCGCACAATGACTCGGACCTTGCTGTCGCAAACTCCCTGACAGCCGTGGAGATGGGCGCTGTGCAGGTCCAGGGAACGATCAACGGGGTCGGGGAAAGATGTGGAAATGCAGACCTTTGCTCCATAATAGCCAACCTTTGCCTGAAAATGGGACTCGCCTGCCTTGGGCCGGAGAACCTTTCGAAATTG
>Ga0187862_10003093_pt1 | contig 16477 bp, 14 predicted proteins | sample June2016WEW_10_1_FD_133003 | JGI IMG/M metagenome (GOLD analysis project Ga0187862, IMG submission 133003) | Peatland microbial communities from SPRUCE experiment site at the Marcell Experimental Forest, Minnesota, USA - June2016WEW_10_150 | ecosystem: Environmental > Terrestrial > Soil >...
AAGAATGGAGCCGACGATCGGACTTGAACCGATGACCTGCCGATTACGAATCGGCTGCTCTACCAACTGAGCTACGTCGGCTTTCTTTTGATTCTAAAACCCGTCTGCGATTCCTGCAATCAGTCCAGCACTCGAACGTAACGAACCGTTCGCGTGGAAACGCTTTATTTTCGTGGACGTCTGGTTTCGTCGGCTGGTGGGCAACTGCAAGTTTGGGCCTGCACAACAGCGGAAGCGTCCCGCGCAGTTAAATGTGCCCGTGCTATGCGGCCTGCGCCAACGCTTTGTACTCGTCATCGGATTGCGAGGGCAGCAGCACCCAGAGCGTGTAGATGCCGAGCGCAGTACCGAGTGGGACATTCAGCAGCGCCACGAAACCCATGACCAGGGCGAACGTTCGTGCCCACTGCTCCCGCTGCAGCAAGCCCCAACCAGTGAAGAAGCCGGCCGCGGCTTTCGCCAGGATCAACCACCCGATGAAGCTGAGAAGAGGCCGCAACCAGACGCTGACCCCGGGCGGTGGACCGTTGGGAATATGGATCACGTGGCCGAAGATCACTTGCGCGACAATGATCAATACCACTCCTCCAACCAGGTGCAACGCCGAGTATGCCATCCAGAGAATGCCCACCAAGCGGACATGATCGCGGACCCGGCTACGGCGAAGTTCGATGACTCCAAGCACGGTTTTGCCGCAGCGTCCGCAGCGTGGCTCTCCCGATTGCAACGGCGCACCACATTGATCGCAAAACATTGCTTCTCCTCCGGAACTCACACTCGCGTACACACTGTTGTACGGATGCAGGCACTCAACAGTTCCAAGACAGTTGTCAGTTCTCAGTGAACAGCGGACTCTTCCCGCCGACTGAGAACAGGGAACTGAGAACTGGGAACTGCCTTGCAAAACGAAAAGGCCACCCGGCAACTTGGGCGGCCTTTTCTTTCAAGGGAGAATAGTTCCAACGGAGGTTTAACCCATCAGAACTTTCTGCGGGAATCTTATGAGTCTTAAAAGCGCAGTGTCAAGTAAAATTTGTGACTTAAATAGTCTTATTTTCAACAAGTTACACAATACGTCCACAAGTCAGCAAACGGGCTCAAAATCAGGCAAAACCCTTCTTTTTCGATGCTAACAGCATTCGATTGAGTGACTTACCTCTCCCGAGGTACCCGCCGGGAATCCTCTTCCAGGTGCAGTGAGATGATTTCCATCGCTTCCCGGCGATCAAACACGGAGTCGGGAAAAAACCGTTTCACGATGATCCGCAAGCCGCCAAACGCGATCCCCGCAACCAGTGCCAGACCGACCACAATTCCGCAAAGAACAATTGCGTTGAACAGAAAATTCGCCAGATTGTCTTTCTTGCTCACGTAGGTGTTTTCGTTCCAGGTCACATCGGCTTCGTAGCTGATCGATGACATCAGCGATCTCGCCTCGCTTCTTGAAAGTGGACCCGCCGCGATCACGATGATCGGGCCACTGCGCGTATCGAAGAACGGGCCCACATCAACCATCGACGCAACTCCCGGCTGCGGCGCCGCGACTTGATGCGAGGCGTCAATCTGCCTGAGCCGTTCCGCGGCAATCTGCGAATTGGGATATTCGATGAGCATCAGGGTGGCCTCGCCCGCAGTCACCGCATACTTGCCGATGACGACTTCCGCGTCCGCCTTGAAATCCACCATCGAAGCCGCCAGCGGCGATCCGATCCGATCCAGCGCGACCGGACCCATAATGTACTTCGTTGTGTTCTTCTCGAGAGTTTTCTCCAGCGACCTTTTCGGAAGATACGTGGGCAACGAAGGTGGGTTGCCCTTGTTGCCCTCCGCTTGTGGCAGCAGTCCTGCCAGTTCTCGCAGTTGCGCCGCCGACATCACGCTCATTCTGTCGAACACGGCATCCACCAGTACGTTCCCCTGATAGAACAGCACGCGGTTATTCAGAAAAGCCGCCTGCCCGCCAATGGTTTCCTCCCGCATCTCGTCAGAATAGTAGTAGGTGAACGCGCCGTAGGCGCCGCTAGCGTCTTCAAACACGGCGGCTTTCACGGTCAGATTGCGGCCGTCGTCACGAGTGTAGGCCGCGTTCTCCAAACGCCGGAAGCCGTACTCCTTCAGGACGGGCGCATTTGCGGCATCGGCAGCGGCGGGATCATCGCTCTTTGCGACGGCCCCTTTCACCTGCCAGCCGGCAAACTCGGTGGGCAGGACCGGGGTCGCCGAGACAGAGGCCGGTGGGGCTGAGGTCGAAGACGCTACGACCGGCGCGGGCGGCTCAGCCGCAAAAGCCACGGCGCAAAAAAGCCCGCAAAAAAGAAAAGGGACGAAGACAACGAATAGAGGCCGCAGGAATTTCATTCGAAAAAAGGGCACACTGATCCTATCGGATTAGACTACCGGCAGCCCAAGAAAGTTTCCACCCGGGCAGTTTAGCTCGTGGAGGGACGGCCGCCCTCGGCCGTCCGCCCCTCGCCGTGCCCCCCAAGCGGAACATGCTTCAGGGCATTTGCGTACCCTTGAATAGATGGCAAACAAGTTATTCCAGAGACTCACCGTCATCGGCCTTCTGTTGTTTCTGTCACTCTCAGCGATAGCGGGAGTGTTCTTGGCCGAGGTGACGCTGCATCCCGGCCGACACCTTGAGTCTCCCGGAGACGAAACGCAAGCCCGCGAAATAGCGCGCCGCCACGACTCCGAATTGACCGACGTCGCTATCCCTGCACAGGACGGAGCAATCCTGCGTGCCTGGAGCATTCGCCCAGACAGCAGCAACGGGAACGCCGTAATTCTGCTGCACGGCCTCGCCGACAATCGCGTCGGAATGACTGGCTATGCGGAGTTGCTTCTCAGCCGAGGCTTCAGCGTCCTTATGCCGGACGCGCGCGCGCACGGAACCAGCGGCGGCAATCTGGCCACTTTTGGGCTGCTGGAATCGGAGGACACCCATCGGTGGATCAATTGGCTGGAACAAGATCGGCTGGAACAGAACGACCATCCCGAGTGCATTTTCGGGTTGGGTGAGTCTATGGGCGCGGCGCTCCTGCTGCAGTCGTTACGATCTGAAACTCGCTTCTGCGCCGTTGCCGCGGAATCGCCTTTTGCAAGCTTCCGCGAGATCGGCTACGACCGCATCGGCCAGTTCTTCCACACTGGCCCGTGGCTCGGACGCACGGTGCTGCACCCGATTATCGAGTTTGCATTTGTTTACGCTAAATGGAAGTACAATCTGGATTTCGAACAGGTTTCTCCCGAAAACGTCGTGGCCGCGACCAAGGTTCCTGTCTTTCTAATTCATGGGCAAAGCGATAGCAACATTCCCGTGCGTCATTCCCGACTGATCGCTGCCCGTAATCCCGCTGTCACTCTGTGGGAGGTCCCCCACACGGATCACTGCGGCGCCATCGGCACCAATCCTGGCGAGTTTAGTGAGAAGCTGATTCGCTGGTTTGGTAGCCATGCGAGCACGCAGAGTCGTCTTGCGGTCCGAGCGGGTCACTGACGGTGGTTGGGTTACGCGGGGAAGAAAAGAAGCGTCAGTCTCGAAAATTTACTTCTTCATCAGGCTGGTATGGCTGGCCACGCACTGCCACTTGCCATCCTGAAAAATCCAGGTGTCGGTAAAGCGCCCGAAATGCTCATACGGCTTGGCGCCGTACGTGCCTTTCGTATGATAAACACCCGTTACTATCGCCGTCGTGGAGTACATATCCACTTTCACGTCCTGGATGCTCATGATGCTCGGCTGAAACTTGGGATCCGCGAAATCCGCCAGGAACTTCCCTCGATCGCTGACTTCTCCATCCCATTCCGTATTGACGAACTTGTCGCCGATCATGCTGGCGATGGCAGATGAATCACGGACAACCTGGGCTTGGTTCCACATGCGCTCAAGCGCCACCAGTTTAGCGGCTTCCGTGGACGAGACTGCTGTGGAGGTTTGCGCGGACGCGCACAGCGTAACCAGAAGACAGCAGACCGCCACCTTCGTAATGGTATTTCCACTCCGCATCGCCACCTGGTTGCGCATAGATATAGATACAGACTGCGTCACGATAGCGCGCTGGGCTCGTCTCTGCCATCGAAAAGACGGGCGGAACATTACCAATGTCACGGAGCCATTCGTGCGTAGAGACGGGGCTTGCCCCGTCTCACTTCGGCAGAGACACGGCAAGCCGCGCTGCTTGAAATGAAACCGCTAGTTCATTGCCCCTCGGGTTTGTCGATCTTGCTCGCCACTTTCACGCCGCTCAAGCCGTTGACGTACTTGGAGACGCCACGATAGAGCGACTCGGCGATGCGCTGGCGGTGCTCCGAGGTTTCAAGTTTGCGCTCGTCGGTGGGATTCGACACGAACGAAATTTCGGCCAGAATCGAAGGCATATTCGCCCCGATCAGCACGATGAACGGCGCCTTCTTGATGCCGCGATTGCGGATGCCGGCGCTGTTCAACGCCAGCCCTCCGTAGAGCGATTCCTGCACATCGCCGGCAAACTCGCGCGATTCATCGATTTTGTCTTTCAGCGCAATTTTCTTCACCAGATCCTGCAGTTCGTGGATCGACTTCTCCGATACCGCGTTTTCGCGCGCCGCAACTTCCAGCGCTTCCGGCGATGAGGTGAAATTTAGGTAGTAGGTTTCGACTCCGCGCGCGTCGGAATCGTGGCTCGAGTTGGCGTGGATCGAGATGAACAAATCCGCCCGCTCCCGATTTGCAATCGCGGTGCGGGTTTCGAGTGGGATGAAGGTATCGTCCTGCCGCGTGTAAATCACTTCCGCGCCAAGCCGCGATTCGAGCAACCGGCCCAGACGCTTGGCCACGTCGAGCACCACGTCCTTCTCAAGCAGGCCGTTGGGGCCAATGGTTCCGGTGTCATGGCCGCCATGACCGGCGTCAATGACGATCTTGCCAATCTTTAATCCAAGTGCGCGCGTCAAAGACCGGTCGCCGGAGGCAGTAGGACGCGCTTCGCGGGTCGCGGCACGCGACTCGGAATGAAGATCCGCGGTGTCGGGAGCGGATGCGGCGGGGGATGAACGTGTCTTCTTCCGGTGCCGCGAAGAAGCGGAAGATGATGATGATGATGATGACGATGAAGGCGAATTCAATTTCCCCGGCTTCGCTTCGTCTGCGCCCGACACGTCAGTGGCCTCGCCCGGCGTTTCGGGGCGGAGCTTCTCGTGCTCCAGCGTGGCCACCGTCGTCGGAGCCCTGTCTTTCGGACTCTCTTTCGAACTTTCTTTCGAACTTTCGTCCGGACTGTCTTTCGAAATCTCGTCCGCCTCGACGATCGTCTTTGGGATCCTGCGGTTCGACCCTTTGACCGCGACCGTGGTCTTAATCACTCGATTGCCGCCCGATGGTTTAGCGGAGTCGGACGGTTTGGCATCCGCGCTGGCATCCTCGGGGGCTAAATCACTTTCGACAGGCCCCGTTTTCGGAGAAACAATCGCTCCTTTGTGGGAATACTGCTGCCCTCTACCCCCGTCAGATTTCGAGTCTTCGCTCGACGACGCTGCCATCTCGCTGGAATCGTCGTCCGATTCCTGGGAAGTCGTCGCAGTTGCCTCCGGCCCGGCCCGGCCTTTGCCGCTGGCCGTGTCCGTATTGGCTATTACTGTCGTCCGGCTCTGCTTTCCGTGGATGTCCTTGCCGTGAACATCTTTCCCGTGGACGTCAATGATGAGCCGATACGGGTCCGGCAGCAGGAAAGCGTCGTAGCTGGCAAGGTCGTCCACCTCCAGCACAATCCGCGTGCGTCCCGGCTGAAATTCCGCAACCCGAATTTTTTTCAGAAAGCCGTCGTCGACGTCAAAGGTCTTGCCGACCAGAGTCGAAGCCAGCTTGGTGTCGTGCAGATCGAAAAAAATGCGGTCGGGATGCGAGATGCGCTGCGATGCGAACGTCACTTCCTGCTCGACGTCAATGGCCACGCGAGTGTAGTCGGGCGTGGACCAGTGGCGAACCCCGGTAACGCGGGGCAGCACGCTGCGACGGACGCTTGCGTCATTGGCGGATGCGGCAGAGTCGTCGGAATTAGCGCTGGCGCTGGCGCTGACATTGGCATTACCGGCACTGATGCTAGATGAAGAAGAAGACCTTCGCGGCTGGCGCGCCGCCTTCTGCGCCGCGTGCTCCATTTCGTCCGCCTCGGCGTCAATTTCCTTCACCGCCGCGCGGGCATCGTCGGCCAGACGATTGCGTGGATAACGATGCAGAAAGTTTTCGAAGGTCGTGCGCGCTTCTTCGGGATCGTTGAGGTCGTCCTTGTAGATCTCGCCGATCGTGAACAAGGCGTCGAAGCGGTACTTGCTGCCGGGATATTCCTTGCGCAGGAAGCGGTATTGCTCGACCGCGCCGCGCAGGATCTTGTTGTCGTCAAAGCGCCGCCCCATCTCGACCATAAGTTCGGCGGTCGCCACTACGCTCGGGTCCGCTTTCGATGAGGCCGGAGAGCCGAAGTAGACGCGCCGGTAGGAGTCGATCACGCGCTGGTATTCGTGGCGCGTGCGCTCTCCAGCGGGACGGCCATTGAGAGCCTCCCGCATGCGTTCTGCCTTGGCGAATTGCTGACGGGCCCAGGAGTCGTTGTAGTGGACGCGCGCCGATGCGGAGACCAGCGGCAGCAGCACAAACAACAGCGCTGCGCCGAGGCGAAAGGCGCGGCCGGCTCGAATTAGGGTCGTAGAAGCCTGGGTCTTCACTTACCGATTCCGTACTGCCAGTTTCGTACTCGTGATGACACGTACTAGTGGTAACAACCCGATTCATGTCCCGAAGTTGCGCAACACCAGCTGTTTCAACCACCGCTACTTCAACAACTTAGAAGACGCTCCGGCTACCACGCGCAGCCCTATTCCGTGTTGCTGATGTAGAGCACGCCCCGGGCATCGCGCTGCACGTGGACCGGTTCATGCGCCGGGGTGCCGAACGTGTAAGAACCCGGTTCGCCGCTGTTGTACAAGTTCGTGATCCGGCGAACATAGTTCTGTGTTTCCTTGAAATGCGGGACCCCGGCACTGCGCGACACCGCTCCCGCGCCAGCGTTATAGGCTGCCAGACTCAGGGGAACATTGCCGCGATAGTTATCCAACAGTGTCCTTAGATGCCGAACTCCGGCATCTACGTTTTGCACCGGGTCAAAAGGATTGGAAACATTGAGTGAACGCGCCGTCGAGGGCATCAGCTGCATCAGCCCCATGGCGCCTTTGCGCGACACCGCATTGGGGTTGAAATCCGATTCCACCTTGACCACCGAGCGCACCAGGCTCGGATCCACATTGTGCCGCGCCGCCGCCTGTTCAATTGCGGCGTCGATATCCTCCTTGGTAAAGGCACGGTTGAGAATCTGCTGGGTCTGCGCCTTGCCGTCGAGGTAGGTATTGACTTCCGAAGCCGCCGAACGGGCAGCACGCATCACCGCTCCGTTGGTCGGAACCGGCTTGAAGCGGTGTTCGGTCGAGCTCCAGTAAACCAGTGGAGATCGTGGAGGCGCCGAAGCCTCCGCTTTCGAAGTGGCGGCAGGCGCATCCCCGTTTTCATAGATCGTGCGGCCGGATTCGTCGGTTGTGGGGGTAATCGCTCCCGCCCGCACAACCGGTTCGGCGCCCGACTGGGCGCGCGCCGGCATCGCCGAAAAAAGCGTGAAAAGAAAGGAGGTCGCCGCTAAACTGGCCATCAGCACGATTTGCAGGCGTTTTCGCATACGGGTTCAGGCCCGGCCAAAATCAAAATAAAGAATCGGCCCAAAAGGCACACTTACTTCAGGGCCCCCCTACCCGAGCACCTGCCAGAGAATCCAGAACCAGAGTAACCCGATTATAGGGCGCTGCGGGGACAGTAGCAATCTCTCCAAAGGGCGTAGAACCTCTGGAGTAATCTGCGTAAGTTACTGACAATACTTGATTTGTCCTCAGGGTTTACTTGGCGGATTTGTCCGGTGCCACGCGACCCCCATTGTAGGCTCGAATCGCAGGGACACGATCCGAGCGCCAAAGAGTCCGTCGCGGCAATCTTCATAAACCCAGAAGCCTGTGCGAAAAGTCTCGGCCAAGCGATCCAATACCTCAGCGAGAGTTACATTCTCAAGGTGATCGGGCATCCGCGGCGAATCGGGCAAATCCTGGAACATGATATGGACCTGTCTGAACAAACCCGGCTTCCCCGGCGGATGGATCGGACCTCAACGCTACAATCATGTCGTAAGCTGGATCGAGGTCGAGCTAACGTGAATGCCGAAGCGCTCCGAAAATTGTTTGCGCAAGTGAAGGGCGGTAAACTCTCCCCCGACAACGCCGTCGAGCGCCTGCGTCACCTGCCGTTTGAGGACCTCGGTTTCGCCAAGCTCGACCATCACCGTGCCCTTCGCCAGGGCATGCCCGAGGTGATTTTCGCCCAGGGCAAAACGCCGAGCCAAGTGGCGGACATATTCACCCGCCTCGCCGCCCACGGCGGCAACGTGCTGGCGACGCGAGCCACCGAAGGACAACACGCCGCAGTCGCCGCCGCCGTTCCGAGCGCAGAGTATCGTCCCCTGGCGCGCGCCATCGTGCTCAAGCGTGACCGCAAAAAGTACGGCAAGGGCGTGATCGTGGTCGTGTCGGCGGGAACCAGCGACATCCCGGTCGCCGAAGAGGCGGTCGTCACCGCCGAACTGATGGGCAACGAAATCCAGCACATCTACGACGTAGGAGTCGCTGGCATTCACCGCCTGCTAGCCCATCGCGGAGCGCTCGCCAAGGCGCGTGTGATCATAGTCTGCGCCGGAATGGAAGGAGCGCTGCCCAGCGTAGTCGGTGGCCTGGTGGGCGTCCCGGTGATTGCCGTTCCGACGAGCGTAGGTTACGGCGCCGCCTTCGAAGGCCTGGCTGCCTTGCTCGGAATGATGAACTCCTGCGCCTCCAACGTCAGCGTGGTAAACATTGATAACGGATTCGGCGCAGGCTACGTCGCCTCGCTAATCAACCGCCGCTGATTCTGCGGCTACTGCTCGCGTAGGGACGGCCGCGCTCGGGCCGGGGTCCCCAGACCGCGCGCTTTTCGCGGGCTGGGGTGGTTCGGCCGTCCAGCGGAGCGAAGCTCCGCCCGGTTCGCGCCGCCAGCACACCGAGCCAACCGAGCGGTCGTAATCCCACTGCCTTCTGCTGCTACAATTTCCAGTTCGCCATCCTTCTCAGACGCGGCAAGCCGCGTCTCTACTACGAGGTGCTCTCATGCCGGAAACTTTGCAGCTTTCGAGTCCCGCGCCGCTCACCACTCTCACCGAAGACGAGATTCTGTTTCGCGACAACGTCCGCCAGTTTGCCGAGGACAAGATTCGTCCGCTGGCCAAAGAGATGGACGAAAAGGCAGTGTTCGATCACGGCCTGATCGACCAGTTCTTTCAGCTTGGACTGATGGGCATCGAGATTCCCGAGCAGTACGGCGGCGCCGGAGGCCGGTTTTTTGAGGCGATCCTGGCCGTGGAAGAATGTTCGCGAGCCGACGCTTCCGCCGGCGTAATCGTGGACGTGCAGAACACGCTGGTGGCGAATGCGATTCTGCGCTGGGCCAGTGAGGACCAGAAGAAGCGTTATCTGCCCAAGCTGGCGGCGGACACGGTTGGCGCCTATGCGTTGAGCGAGGCGGGGTCGGGATCGGATGCGTTCGCGCTGCAAACCAAAGCCGAGCTTAAAGGCAGTGACTTCATTCTCAACGGACGCAAGCTCTGGATCACAAATAGCAAAGAGGCTGGATTGTTCATTCTGTTTGCTACCGCCGATGCGTCCAAGGGATACAAGGGGATCACAGCGTTTCTGATCGAGAAGACGTTCCCCGGATTCACCGTCGGCAAAAAAGAAGACAAGCTGGGAATTCGGGCTTCGTCAACCTGCGAACTGATTCTGGAAGATTGCCGCGTGCCCAAAGAGAACGTGCTCGGCGAGGTTGGCAAAGGATACAAGATCGCAATTGAGACGCTGAACGAAGGCCGCATCGGAATTGGTGCGCAGATGCTGGGCGTGGCGAGAGGCGCGTGGGAATACGCCACGAAATATGCCCAGGAGCGTACCCAATTCGGCAAGCCGATTTCAGAATTCCAGGGAATCCAGTTCCAGATCGCGCAGATGGCCACCGACATCGAAGCGGCACGGCTGATGGTGTATAACTCCGCCCGCATGAAAGACGCGGGAGTGAATTTTGTGAAAGAAGCGGCCATGACCAAGCTGTTCACGTCCCAGGTAGCCGAACGCGTGACGTCGCTGGCCATCGAAGTTTACGGCGGATACGGGTTTACGAAAGACTATCCCGTCGAGAAATATTGGCGCGACGCCAAGATCGGAAAAATCTACGAAGGCACGTCGAACATGCAGCTGGCAACGATCGCGAAGCTGGTGATGGGAAAGTAAGGTCAGAAGTTAGAGGTCAGATTGCAGAGGTGAAAAACCGGCGGTCATTAGATTTTAGATTTTAAGATTTTACTTCTGCAATCTGACCTCTGACCTCTGCAATTGTCGCTGACGTGAAGATTTATGGTGGCATGTCTTCCAGATGCGCTCGCCGCGACCGCTGCCGACCTAGCTAGCGCCGGTGCGGAGCCGATCTCCCGTGAAGCGGCCTGCCGGCTGCTCGGAGCGGACGACGACCTGCTGCCTTCCCTGCTTTCGGCGGCACAGCTGGCCCGCGCGCGATTCAAGCCGGGAGTCATCACCTATTCGCGCAAAGTGTTTCTTCCCCTGACCAATCTTTGTCGCGACTACTGCGGCTACTGCACCTTTCGGCGCGATCCAGGCAAGCCCGGCGCGCACACCATGATGCCGGACGAGGTGATGGAGGTAGTACGCGCGGGCGAGCGCATGGGCTGCACCGAGGCGCTATTCAGCCTGGGAGACAAGCCAGAGCTGCTCTTTCCCGAGATGCGCGATACGCTGCGGCGTTTGGGGTACAAATCCACGCTCCATTATCTGGAAGCGATGTGCGAGAAGGTGCTTCGCGAATCGAGCCTGCTGCCGCATCCGAATCCTGGATTGATGAGCGCGGAATGGATGGAACGGCTATCGAGCGTGGCGCCCAGCATGGGGCTCATGCTGGAAACGACCAGCCCGCGCCTGCTCGCCAAAGGCGCCGCGCACGATAACGCTCCCGACAAGGAACCGGCGAAGCGACTGCGTGTAATTGAGGATGCGGGAAGGCAGAAGATTCCTTTTACCACCGGAATTCTGATAGGCATTGGCGAGACACCGGAAGAGCGCGTAGATTCGCTGATAGCGATCCGCGAGCTGCACAAGAAATATGGACACATTCAGGAAGTGATCGTGCAGAATTTCCGCGCCAAAAACGGGACGCCGATGGCACACTGGCCCGAACCGGACCGCGGAGAAATGTTGCGCACGCTGGCTGTGGCGCGTCTCTTGATGCCGCAGATGAATATTCAAGCGCCGCCGAATCTTTCCGATCCCCACTATGCCGATCTGCTCGATGGCGGCATCAATGACTGGGGCGGAGTTTCGCCGCTGACCCCGGATTTCATCAACCCGGAAAAACCCTGGCCGCATCTGGAAGAGCTGCAAAAGCGGACCGAGGAAAAAGGATTTGAGTTGCGCCAGCGGCTGCCGGTTTATCCTGAATTCGCACAACAAGCAGCGACCCGCAGCAATTTGCTGGCCGAGCGCCTAACCTCAGCCGCTGATGCCGAGGGCTACGCTCAAAATCAAAAAAAGAGGGCGGCATGATCACGGTTTTGACCGGCGGCACCGGTGGCGCCAAGTTTGTGGATGGACTCCGGCAGATCGTTCATCCCGAAGACCTCACCATCATCGTGAATACCGGCGACGACTTGCTCTGGTGGGGGTTGTACGCTTCGCCCGATCTGGATTCCATTACCTACATGCTGGCCGGGAAACTCAGCCAGGAACGCGGCTGGGGCGTAAAGGGCGACACTTTCTTTTGCCTGAATGCCATGGGGCAGTTGGGACAACCAATATGGTTTCACGCCGGCGATCGCGATCTGGCGACGCACATTTTTCGCTCGAAGTTACTTGCCGACGGCAAAACACTCAGTGAAGCCACCTCCGAGATTGCGACCAGGCTTGGAATCAAGACGCGAATTCTGCCGATGAGCAATTCGCGCGTGGAGACGCGGGTTTTGACACCGGCGGGAGACTTGAGCTTTGAAGAATATTTCGTTGAGCGCTGGTACCAGGACCCAGTGGAATCGGTTCGCTTCGCTGGCGCTTCGGATGCCGAGCCGGCGCCGGGAGTGATCGAGGCAATCCGCTCGGCGGACCTTCTGCTACTGGCGCCAAGTAATCCAGTGACCAGTATCGCGCCGATTCTCGCCGTGCCGGGAATTCGCGAAGCGCTGCGCGAAAGCCGCTCCCGCATTGTGGCCGTGAGCCCGATTGTGAGAGGAGCCGCGGTCTCTGGGCCCGCGGGCATACTCATGGCGGCGCAAGGCTTCCCGGTTTCCATTGCCGGCGTCGCCGATTTCTATCACGACTTCCTTGATCTGCTGGTGGTTGATTCCGAGGACGCGGCGGCTGCCGAAGAGTTGCGCAAGACCGGCATGCGTGTGCATTGCACCCCCACCGTCATGCGCAAGAATGAAGATAGAGTCGCGCTGGCCAAGAGCGTGCTTGACGCCGCCAAGCAACCCCCGTCGCCTCAGGGCGCAGTGGAGCACGCATGATTCTGGTTCCCGTAAAGAATCTCGCCGGCGCCAAGCAACGGCTGTCTTCGGTTCTGAGTCCGGAGGAACGTTTTGCCCTGGCACAGGCGATGTGCGAGGACGTGCTGCAAGCGCTGGCGCGCTGGCCAAGCCGGCCTCAAGTTGCCGTGGTGACGAGTGATTCGTTTGCCCGCGACTTGGCGTTGCGCTTCAATTTCGAGGTCGTTGCCGACGACAATTCCGGAGAGACCAGCGCCATCGAAATGGCGACGGCGCTTAGCCGGGAACGTGGAGCGGAAAGCACCCTGGTGGTTCCGGCAGATATTCCTTTGATTGACAGTTCGGAACTTCAGAAGATCGTGGATAGCGCTCCTCACTCTCAAGGTGGTGCGGTGCTGGTGCCGGACGCGGCTGGACGCGGCACGAATGCGGCCTGGCGATCTCCGGGTGATTTGTTTCCGCTTCGCTTCGGGAACGACAGCTTTTTGCCGCACCTGGCCGCGGCAAAGGCAACGGGCCTGCCTTGGGTTGTGCTCGAACTGCCGGGGATTGCGCGGGATGTCGATCGTCCCGAGGATCTTCGCGAACTCGCGGCTGCCAGCGGAGAGCGCCGATCGCAGAAGCTGGTGCGCAGCTGGAACCTCGGCAGCAGGACTCAGGCCTGACATGCCCAGGTCCAGGATGGGGTCGTACAAGGCGAGGCACGTGGGTAACCGCGCGATTAGGGAAGTTCACATTCTGCCGGTCGCGGTCAGCGGAGAAATCCGCGAGGGAGAATCGCTGTGCGCGCGGTTGTTGGCGGCGATGCGCAGCTTGAGACTGCGCTTGCAGGATGGCGACATTCTGGTGGTAAAGCACAAAGTTGTCTCCAAGGCGGAAGGCGCGCTAGTGGCGCTGGATGAGATACAGCCCTCGGCAGATTCACAGGCTTGGGCTCGACGCTACGGACTCGATGCACGCGTCACGGAACTGGCGGTGCGCGAGAGCCGGCGAATCGTGCGGCGAAAGCGCGGCGTGCTGATCACCGAGACCAGGCACGGGTTCGTTTGTGCAAACAGCGGCGTGGATGTATCGAACGTGGATGGTGGGCGGCACGCGGTGTTGCTGCCGGTGGATCCGGATCGCTCCGCGGCGAAGTTGCGGCGGCAATTGAAAAAGCACTTGGGGATCGAGATCGCGGTCATCGTCAGCGATAGTTTCGGGCGTCCGTGGCGGGAAGGCTTGACGGAAGTAGCGATTGGCGTTGCCGGGATGTGGCCTCTGGTCGACTACCGCGGACGGCGCGATGCGCACGGCTACTCGCTGCATGCGACCGTGGATGCGGTAGCCGACGAACTGGCTTGTGCGGCAGGGTTGGTCTGCGGCAAGCTGGCCGGCACGCCCGCGTGCATCATTCGCGGCTATGCTTATTCCCAAGGCAACCGCCGGGGAAGCGGTGGGGCGCGGGCATTGATCCGGCCCGCGAAGAATGATCTTTTTCGATAAGAGTTTGGGCAAAGTTCGCGAGGAGAAGGTTATGGCCTGGCACGCTTCAGAAATCGAGCAATTTCCCGCGCTGACCTGGGATCAGATCGCGCCTCAGGCTTCCCCGCCGATTCGCGACGCTCTGGAGCGCGTGCTGGAAAAACAAGACGGAGCATGCCTCAACGACGAAGAGCGCTATGCCATGGCAAACTGTGACGGCGCAGATTTGCTCGCGTTGCTTGTCGCTGCGGATGCACTTCGGCGCGAACTCGTGGGCAACATCGTCAGCTATGTGGTGAACCGCAATATCAATTTTACGAATATCTGTTTCGTGGGCTGCAAGTTCTGCGCCTTCAGCCGTGGGCCACGCGAGGCCGACTCCTATTTCCGTTCGCTCGAAGACATGGGGTGCAAAAGTAAAGAGGCGTGGGAACTGGGCGCGACCGAAGTTTGCATTCAAGGCGGGCTGCCGCACGGTCTGCCGCCGTTTTATTACCGCGACATTCTGCGCGCCGTGAAGAATACGGTGCCCGGTATGCACATCCACGCGTTTTCTCCGATGGAAATTGTGTATGGAGTGGAGCTGACCGGCATGACTCTGCGCGACTATCTCATGATGTTGCGCGATAACGGACTGGACACGCTGCCGGGCACGGCGGCTGAAATTCTGGATGATGAAGTGCGTCACGTGTTGTCGCGCAACAAACTCTCGTCGGCGCAATGGCAAGAGGTGATTCGCACGGCACATGCATGCGGAATCCGGAGCACTTCGACGTTGATGTACGGGCACATGGAAACTCCGGATCATTGGGTGCGTCAGTTGTCGTTGTTCCGGCAGATTCAGTCGGAAACCGGTGGATTTACCGAGTTCGTGCCACTGGGCTTTATCCACCAGAACACGCTTCTGTTCCAGCAGGGACTGGCGCGCTCGGGACCGACGCTCGCCGAACACCTCAAGATCCATGCGCTCGCCAGAATCCTGCTCGCCGGTTCGATTCATAACATCCAGGTTTCGTGGGTGAAGTTGAACCGGAAACTTTCTCAACTCTGCCTGCATGCCGGCGCTAACGACTACGGCGGGACGCTGATGGAAGAAAATATTTCGCGCGAGGCTGGAGCAACTGCGGGCCAGTACACCAGCCCGGAAGATTTCCAGGCGTTGATCTTGGAGATTGGGCGCATTCCGGCAGAGCGCAACACAAGATATTCGCGAATGAAAATCAAGCTGCCGCTCGAAATGGCTTCCGAAGCTTCTTTCGAACACGCGCTGGTTGCAGAGTTCGCATGACAGATCGCATGAACGCTCGCATGAGTCGCGCCATCGCCGTCATCGGCGGCACCGGCCCGGCCGGCACCGGCCTTGCGCTACGCTGGGCCCGCGCGGGAGAGACCATCATCATCGGCTCGCGCGATGCTGCCCGGGCGGAGCAGACGGCTGCGGCCATCCGTAGCCGGGTAAGCGCGAATGCGCAAGTTTCCGGGATGGAAAATTCTGCAGCCTGCGCCGCCAGCGATCTGCTGGTGCTCACCGTGCCCTTCGAAGGGCAGCCCGCGCTGCTGAAGCAGTTGAAGCCCGCAATCCGTCCGGGCAGTGTCTTGATCGATGCCACCGTTCCGTTGGCTGCGAGCGTGGGCGGGCGCGCCAGCCGCACCCTTGGCGTGTGGCAAGGCTCGGCCGCGCAACAGACGGCGGAGCTTGTTCCCATGGGCGTTTCCGTCGCGGCGGCATTCCACAATGTTTCGGCGGACGTACTCAACGGTGACAGTAATGACGTGGATTGCGACGTCATTGTGTGCAGCGACGATCCGAATGCCACCCAGGTAGCAATGGAACTGGCAGCGAAAATCGCGGGCGTGCGAGCGATCGACGGCGGCAAGCTGGAGAACGCGCGCATTGTCGAGCAGATCACCGCGCTGCTGATCGGGCTCAACATCCGGCACAAAGGGCATGGCGGAATACGGATCACCGGGCTGCCCGACGGTGCGTACAAGACGGGGCTGGTTACGCGGTAGTTTCAGCGAGTTCTCAGTTCCCGGTTCTCAGTTCTCATTGAAAGATGACTGGGATAGGACGGGCCGCCCGCCCGTTAGCGCGAAACGGCCGGATTGTGTTTAACTTTTCAGTCGCCCAAACAGTTCACTTCATGACGAGGGGCCTCATGCGTAAAAGATTGTTCTTGTTTTCATTCTGCTTTCTGCTGCTGGCGATCTCCAGAGCTGCCGCCAAACGCGCCTTCACCATCGAAGACCTTTACCGCATTCGCGGAATCGAAGACTTGCACCTATCTCCCGACGGCAGGACCGCCCTGTTTACCCTGGGCACGAGCGATCTGGCGAAGGCGAAACGTGTCAGTCACGTCTGGCTGATGGAT
>Ga0187862_10003095_pt1 | contig 16473 bp, 19 predicted proteins | sample June2016WEW_10_1_FD_133003 | JGI IMG/M metagenome (GOLD analysis project Ga0187862, IMG submission 133003) | Peatland microbial communities from SPRUCE experiment site at the Marcell Experimental Forest, Minnesota, USA - June2016WEW_10_150 | ecosystem: Environmental > Terrestrial > Soil >...
TCGGGCGGTTGATGTTGGCGAACCGGCCGAGCGCGGGCTTGTTCACCCAGACTTTGGGGGGGACGTATTCGGTTGTGCTGCTCATGGTGGGGGCTCCCTTGGTTTGCGGCGCAACCTGGCGGGCCGGCTCGGATCGCGCAAGCGGGCATGCTGGCTGGTAGGCGCGGCGCGATCGGGATAGGTGTTCCCGGGTTTGAATGTTGCGGCGGCAACGGAGGCAACGATGCGAGTGATCGACGTCCAGGTTCATGCCTATGAACGCAATCATCCCGCCCGCCCATGGGCTGGCGTGTTGCATGGGCCGCAGTCGGCCAACGGCGAAGAGATGACTGCCGCGATGGACGCGGTCGGCGTCGATGCGGCGATCATTGTGTCCACCTTCAATCTTTATCGTTACGACCCAAGCTACGCGATGGGGGTCTACGCGCGCTGGCCGGACCGGTTTCGCGTGGTGAAGCCGATCGATGTGACGGACCCGGCAATCGACGAGGTTGTCGCCGAGTGGGCGGCGACCAAGGGCGCAGTGGGGGTGCGGATCATGCTGCGCGATGAGCTGCCGAGCGATCCGGCGGATCCTCGGGTGAACCGGGCGTTTGCGGCGGCGGGCCGGCATGGGCTGCCGGTGAATTTTCTGTGCTGGGGCAGGTTGGAGCACGGCACGGAACTGGTGAAGCGCAATCCGGATACGGTGATCGTCATCGATCATCTCGGGCTGTTGCAGCCTGCAGAACCGCCGCCGCCGGCGGAGCCCTGGGCTGATCTGCCGAAGCTGCTGGCGCTGGCGGTTTTTCCCAATGTGCGGGTGAAGATCAGCGGGGCCTGCACGTTGTCGCAGGCGGGTTACCCGTATAGGGACATCTGGGAACCGGTGCTGCGGATCATCGACGCGTTCGGGTTGGATCGGTGCATGTGGGGAACGGACTGGACGCGGACCAGTGGGATGTTGACATATGAACAGGGGGTGCGGCCGTTCTTGGAGACGACGCGGTTGTCGGAGGGGGATAAGGCGAAGTTGATGGGTGGGACGTTGGAGAAGGCTTATGGGTGGTAAGGGGAAGGGCACGCCGCTCTACAAGTCTTATACTTGCTCGCAGGAATGGCTGGACTTCCTGATCGATACAATCGCAGACGAGCCAACGTGGGAGAAACTGATTTCTATTGGGAAATGACCTGAGAATGAGGAGCGGTAGGCAAATCGCACACCTCACGCGGCAGCCAGCAAATCCTCAATCCTGGTCCTGAGCACCTTCGCCAGCTTGGCATAAGTCTCGACCTTCAATCCACGGCGGCCGGTTTCCGCCTGAGCCAACGAGGACTGCGCGATCCCCACCCGCGCCGCGAGGATCACCCGGAAGTCACCGATCTGCAAACGGTAGGCCGTCGATCCGAGCACGTCACCGTCCCCGAAACACCCGCCAGATCCCATCCACCGCCAAAACGTCCCGCTTCCCCACCGCGATCATGCCGCGGACGAACACCATCGTGCCGGTGACGCGGGTCACCTCACCGCGCAGTTCCAGGAAGGATCCGGGATCGACCGCGGCCAGGAAGTGGGTGTTCAACTGGATCGTGACGTTGGGCGCGCCATCTGCCGCTGCCTCGACATAACAGCCGAGTGTGTGATCGGCGAAGACGGCCAGGATGCCGCCGTGGACCACTCCTGCGGGATTGGCGTGCTCCGCCCGGGTTGGCAGGCCGTAATGCCACCCGTCTCCCGCGCGCCGCCGCCAGGGGACGCCAATGCCGGCCGGCAACGGGTTGGCGTCCATTGGTGTCCACCCGGCGGCGGTGGGGTCATACTCGGTCATGCGGCCCACGGCTGATCGCCGGCACGCTGCGTCGGAAGGGCTCGATGCGTCATGGCCGCAAAATGCGGCATGCAGCGCGGTGTCGCAACCGCGTGTGACGAAGTGCCGGTACTACCAGCCGGTGTGGCGGAGCATCGGCGTGTTTGGGCTGGACCGGCGCATGTGGCAGCCCGATTGGACTTGGGCAATCGGGCTGCCGGAGATTGAGCAGGGAGTGACGCCGGTTCGAGAGGCCACGCGGCTGTCACCGGGCGATAAGGCCGCATCGCTGGCGATATCGCGCATCGCCAGCGCATGATCGCGTGCGTCGATCGGGTCCCCGCACCCGGTATGGATCAGCGTCAACCGCGCCCGGCTTTGATCCAAATCAAAGACATGCGCCCACGAATGAGCGAAACCTCACCACTTCAATCACGGCTGCCGAGATCCAGGATGCGGTAGTGCGCGAGCGGGGAGCCAATGATCGTGCGACCTCTGACCACAGCAGCGGCCGGGTGGGCCAACCACGGCCTTGGCGATAGCACCCTGATGCCCGGGCCGCCCAGGTTTTATGCTCGCTGCCGGTCCGACAAACCAGGCCACGCTGCATCATTCGACGAGCCGCCGTGTCCCACCGCGGTCCCGGCCAGGCGACCGCCGAACAGTCCCACCTAACCTCGCGGAAGGACCCTCCAAACATGCCGCAAGCCTCGCAAGGAACCCGCTTTTCCGCAGATCCCCTGACCTTCATCGTCAGACATGAACTGTGGGACGGCAACGTTCAGGATCACGCCGACCAGGGCGTATCCATCGCCGTGGCATCCGACGTCGACGGCCGCGAAACCGCGCTGCTCCGCTTCAACTGCTTCGACATCGAGAAAAGCTACATCTACGGCCCGGAAAATCCCGATCTGCGCATTGCGGCACCGATGATGTTGGGTGGTGCGGAGCGCTTAAGCAGTGGCATGGGCCAGCTCTACCGCATGGACCCGGTCACCGACGGCAATCCCATCGGCTGGACCATCCGGACGCTGGCAACACAGCTTCCGGCCATGCTCGACCGCGCCGGCTACCAGACGATCGCCGCGCGCACCAACCTCGCGGCAGTGCGCCGGGTCCTGCCTGACGTCGAAGCCTGCGCCCGAGACCTGTTCGGCGCGCGGCGCAACACGGTCAAACACAACCGAGGCACCGACATCTTCGACGCCGGCAACATCCGGTTCGGGCTCGAGATGCGGAGGTTGCCGATGGGCGATGGCGGCCTCGCGATCCACGTACTGGGCGATGTCGGCGGCTCGACGCGCAAGTCCTACGTGGAGGAGACCGAGCTGTTGGCGTTCGATTGTTTTTGGGACGGTGCGCATTATCACTACGGACCGCGCAACAAAAACCACCGCATTTACTGGGACCGGACCCTGGTTCGCGATCCGTTGGAATGGGTGTTCGCCCAGTTGGAAAACCGCAAACTGGGCGCGATGATCGAGCGCGCCGGGTATCCCGGGATCGCCGCCGACCTGGACGCGGACAAGGTCGCGTCAGTGCTTCCGGCGATGAAACAACGGGCCTTCGAGATGTATGCAGAAGGCGAGCGCCTGACCGGCCACAAGGGCCTGCCGCTGGAGCCGACGCCGAACCTCGCTGCCGATTAGGCACCGCAAGGATCTTCGACGCGGCGGGCGGCCTCGGGTTTGCCGCCCCCCGCCAGTGGGCTGCGAGCATCCGGCATTCAACGGTCGGGTCGGCGAGTGTGCGGCCATTCGCCCAACGGTGACCGAACCGCCGGGTTTGTTTGCCGCCGTCACGGAATCATCGCAGGATGTGCGGTATTCGTCGCGTTCGCCGACGCTTACGGCCCGGCCGGTCTGGAGCCACACCCGATGCCCTTCGACTCCCGCCGCATCCACGACGTCCCGGACGACCTGCTCGCCGCCATCGACTATTGCTACGAGCAAGGCTGGACCGACGGGCTTCCGGTCATCCCTCCGGTGGTCGACCGGGTCGACGCCACGCTCGCCTTCGAGGGCCGGCCGCCTGAGGCGGTGATCGCCACCCACCCCGCCACCGGCCTGCAACTGACCGTGCACGCCGCCGCGGTCAACGCCGTGATGGCGGGTTGCATGCCGGAGTATTTCCCGGTTCTGGTCGCCGCGTTCGAGGCCATGGACAAGCCGGACTTCAATTTCCACGGCTCGACCGCCAGCACCGGTGGATCGGCGCCGCTGCTGATCGTCAGCGGCCCGGTTGCCGACGACATCGGCATGAACGCGGATGTGAACCTGTTCGGCCCGGGAAACCGGGCGAATGCAACGATTGGCCGCGCGGTGCGGTTGATCCTGCGGAACGTGTTCCAGATGATCCCGGGCATTTCCGACAAGTCGACGCAGGGCAATCCGGGGAAATACAGCTTCTGTATCGCCGAGCGCTCGCGTAGCAATCCGTGGCCGTTGTTGTGCGAAACGCAAGACTATCCGCCTGGCGTGTCCAGCGTCACGGTGTTCGCTGCCGGCGGATTCTGCAACGTCGAGAACCATGGCGGCAATACGCCCGAACAAATTCTGCTTTCCGTTGCCGACGCCATGGCCAATTACGGCTGCATCACACTGGGCCAGAGCGTCGTCATCCTGTCGCCCGAGCATATGCGTATCGTTGCCGGCGCCGGATGGAGTCGCTCGGATGCACAGCGTTTTCTGTTTACGCACGCCAAACGGTCCATTGAAGGAATGCAATCGGTCGGCAAGTACCGCGACAGCGAATACGACCACCAGCACGGTAGCAACGCGCACGCATTGGCCGAAGCTGGTTTTGTCCATCGCGGCATGACGCCGGACGATATCCTGATCACCATGGGCGGCGGGGATGCCGGCGGCCACTCGTGCTTCATTCCGTCGTGGAGCCGGGGCCGCGGTTCAATTTTCCAGCACAAACCGATCGGGGTGTGCATCGACTGCGTATAGGAGGAACTCATGCGATTATACGACCCGACGTCGTCGGGACCGGAACGGACCTTGTTCCGCGCGCCGCCGTTACCTGCGCTGGAGGGCAGGACCATCGGCATCCTGGAAAACAACAAGCTGAACGCTGTGGAAATGCTGCATGAGGTCGCCGCTTTGTTCGAGGCGCGGCATGGTTGCGTTGTCCGGCCCGTGTATTCGAAGTCGAACGCGAGTGCTCCGGCGCCGGCTGAGGTGCTCGCGAAAGCGGCGGGCGACGTGGATTTTCTGATTACCGGGCTTGGCGATTGAGGCTCTTGCTCGACGTGCAGTTTGCATGACGGCATCAGTTTCGAACAGCTTGGCAAAAGGGCGGTGGTGCTGTGCACCGAACCGTTCGAGGTAACGGCGCGGAATATTGCCCGGATCATGGGGTTGCCGACGTATCCATTCCTGATGGTGCGGCATCCGATCGGCAGTTGCACGTTGCCGGAACTGCAGGAACGGGCAGAGGCGGCGTATCGGCAGGCGTTGCCGATTTTACTGGAAGGATGAGCAGCGGGAGCGGATTGCCATTGAACCGGTGGGGCGACTACTTCTAATGTGCCGATGGAGGCCAGCGATGGACCACGACACCCTGTATGAGACCGACATCTGCTCCTGGGCTGAACAGCAGGCGGCGGCGCTACGAGGACTCACGTCCAGGGTGGACCTCCCAAACGAACTCGATCTGCTGAATGTCATTGAGGAGATCGAAGACGTGGGGATCAGCCAGCTTCGTTCCGTCAGCAGCTTCATGCGGCTCATTCTGTCGCACATCATTCTGCTCGCGGTCGACGCCGATGCTGATTCGGTGAACCATTGGACCCGCGAAGTGGCCACGTTTCGTGGCGAGTTGATGCAGTCCTGGCAACCGAGCATGCGGCGGCGGATCGACATGGACCAGATCTGGCGCCGTGCGGTGGAAGAAGCGACTCTGAAGCTGTCCACTTATCGCAGGAACGGAATCGCTTTCGATGCGGATGCCATCAGCGGCCGGCTCGGGCCGGTCAGCCTGTTTGGCATCGACGATCTGTGCGGAGAAAGTTTCAGATTTCATGACCTGCTGGAACGACTCCGGGTGCGGCTTGTCCAGGAGTCGCCCTGATCACCAAGAACTTAGGTCTCGCATCTCATTTTCTTCAGGTCGGTTGCTTGGCTACCCAAATACCTGTCGCTTGAGCCAATGCATGTGTTGCCAGAATTCTTGCGTCAACTTTCGAGCTGAACGACAGCAGTCAAAAGTTCTTGTTTCCCGGTAATTCTTCTTACCTTTGGAAACTTACCGTTTGCAGGATGCGTTGTTGTCAAGAATGGCGCCGAACACAGCGAAAACCGAGACCGTCACCCCTTAGGCTTGGGGCGTTCCGATGTCTACATGCTGCACGGACATTCCGCGCATCATCAAGCCACGATGCGCCGCGACCAACGCGATCTGCGGCATCGTCACCGGTTCCTCGGGCAGGCCCGTCGGAATGCGCGCCAGCGTGTCCTCCGTAGTCTCCGTCCGCGCACCACTCCCAGACATTTCCCAGCATATCATAGAGCCCCCACCCATTCGGCGCCTTCTGTGCAACTGGATGCGTCTGCTCATCGCTGTTGCCGGACCACCAGGCAATTCGATTTAAGGCAGCCGTTTCGCCACGTTCGTTAACAACGGCGGGGCCAGCATATGTCGATGATGTCGTTCCTGCACGACAGGCGTATTCCCACTGCGCCTCTGACGGAAGAGTAAGCGCGAGTCCAGGTTTGAGCGCGTTCAACGATTCTATAAACCATCGTGTATCATGAAAGGATACGCTCTCCACAGGATGGTTTGGGCCTTGGAAGCGGCTGGGGTTAGTGACCATTACACTGGTCCACAGGTCCTGGGTTGCTAGGGTTTCAAACATCCAAAATCCTGCACGAAAACTGATTGGCTCGCTGAGGCCTTCATTTTCGAAGCGACCGTTCCCGTCCGGGGGGGGAACCCATGCGAAAGTCTTGCCCCGGTGGAATCCATCGTAGGCGCTGGGTGACTGTTGTGGAGCCCGTAATAGTCAAGCTAAATGATGCCCACGGGCCGACTTCATCTGTTCCAGAATCGTCAGCCCACGAAGATGGGGGGTATTTTTCAGTCGGGAAAATCGCCTCTTCAATCGCCCAGGCTTTATCGAATATTGCCTCCTCCAGCCCAATAGATTTTGAAAAATCTGCACCTTTTAATATGGCGCCGGTAAAAATAGTCCCTGCGACATTAGCTCCTGCGAAATCCGCGCATGTAAAATCAAAACCTCCTAGATTCTCGCCACGAAAATCACCCCCACGGAGATCCCCGTAGCGGAAAGACATACCCGGAGAAAGGCCCGCAATATAGACGAGTTCAACAAACGTCTCAACTTTCGAATCAAAAACCTCCCGTACCTTCATTCTGGTTTTATCCGATATATTCATTTCTCGACATTTGCCTTCATCATAGACCGCTCAGCCAGAATCACGTGCCTACCTTCCATAGGGCACTCATCCAATATTACTTGTTTGATTAATTATTTCCTTCAAAGTTCTAACCTTTCGCGATGTTGCGATATCATTATCTAATGCAGAAACTTCGATCTCATTCTTAGTGGCGGTGACCCTGGCGGTAAATCTTGGCGGTCCCCAAGACAACGGCTCAAGCATTGCGACATAATCTTGGTGTGGCAATGCGTCAAAGCTGAGGCCTAGCCGATTATCCAACGGAACGATCTTTCGACCACCTGGGACGAATTCGCCGAAATGATCAAATAACTGATAGACCCCCGATCCAATAACACCGCCAAGACCAATCTGGTAGCCCGAAGCGGAAACGGTTAAGTTCGCGCTGGAGAGCGATAATGTTATGTCAAGCCGTTCGTCTGGCATTTCAAGTACTGTGTCATGTACGAAAAATCGAAGTGTGGCCTTGATCCCATAGCTACCGGAAGGAGTGTTCCATCTGTCCGGTTGATGTAGCCTGAACTCAACCATTCGGTCGAAGTCATGCCCTGTGGCCACTAGAAGCCAGTCTTCTGCGGGTTTCCCACGTGTGGTTTCCATACTCCGCGGAGACAGTATGGTGTCGGCTGACTCTGCTTTAGCCGGTAGGTTTGGCCAACGCACAAGTTCGCGCTGGAGTTCCATCCCAGCCGACAAGGCATTGTGCACTGATCTACCATTGGCTTCCCTTGATCGACCACGCTTTTCACTCCGGGCGAGGTCACAGGCGGCCTGGAAATCGGCCTTTTGTCGCTGCTCAACTTCGTCGCCTCTGGCCGCGTTCGGGTAAAACACCTTCAGGAAGGCCTCGACCTTGTCGGGGTCTGGTATCGTTTCGCGACGGAGCCAGTGCCGAAGTGAGTCCTTGCCAAAATCCTTCTGCCCTGCCGAAGACATTGCCCTAACGAACGCCACAGCATCCCATCCATCTAATGACTGTCCTCGTCCAGGTGGCATGCCCTGGCCAGTATCATAGCAGACTCTGAACAGGTTCCAGACTTGCGCCTCGGCGGGCGTTTCGGGTTTCCCAGGTTTCCTTGGATTCCGCACTTACAGGCTAGCCTTTCCTAGGGTGCTACGCATCGTGGCGATGGCCAATGCCACCGAGAATATCTATCATGCCAAATCCCCACAAGCACCAGTATCTCTTGTGTGCCGTCGCTCATTTTGCGCTGGCGATCGCGACATTTGAGCGCGGGCTTCCAATCGCACTTGCGGAGCTATTGGTCGCATCGATCTATATCGATCTCGCGATCCGATGAGCTCAAACCTGCACGCCGGGGCTGCTACCTTCCATTTTGTAGCCTTTTATGGTTCTTGCCTCATCCGACCTCGAATCTGTTTGGGGCACAAGATCTCGCCCTAATTCACACCTCAACTTGCTGCTTGCAGTTGATTTACCTGAAGTATTTCGGTCTATATGGGTGGTATTATGTCAGCTGATCGCCTCGGCGGATTTTGTTGTTCCGGATGTTGTCCGCCGCTGGACGGTGGCGAACCGTTTATCTGGGCCTTTCACACGACTTTCTGTGATGCGGCAACTCTCCGCGTCAGCCTGAGTCCGGCTGACCACCGTGCCCCACTTCCAGCGCACTGCCAAACCACGATACCCTCTGTCAACAACCGGCCCAATCGGCCAACCCACACACCCCGGGGAGAACGGACATGCAAGCAGACTACGTCATCGTCGGTGCCGGCTCCGCCGGCTGCGTCCTCGCCAACCGCCTCACCGAGGACCCCACGATCAATGTCATCCTAATCGAGGCCGGCGGACGCGACCGCAACCCGCTCATCCACATCCCCGCCGGCTTCTTCAAAATGCTCGACCACGACACGCTGACCTGGAAATACCGCTCCGAGCCCGACCCCGGCACCAACGGCCGCGCCATCAACTACACCCGCGGCAAAGTGATCGGCGGCTCCTCCTCGATCAACGGCCTCATCTACATCCGCGGCCAACCCGAGGACTACGATCACTGGGCTCAGCTCGGCAACCGCGGCTGGTCGTGGGACGATTGCCTGCCGTTCTTCCGCAAAGCCGAACGCTGGGAAGGCGAAGGCAGCGACGTGCGCGGCAAGGACGGCCCATTGTTCACCTCTAAAATCGACCGCTCGCCGATTTGCGCGCAAGTGGTCGAGGCCGGCAAGCAGCTTGGTCTGGAATACCGCGAGGACCTCAACGACCTGCCGCCAGGCCACACCGACTGCATCGGCTGGTGCCAGCAGACCCGTGGTGGCCGCCGCCGAGCCAGTGCCGCCCGCACCTACCTGCACCCCGCCCTGAAACGACCCAACCTGCAACTCATCACCAACGCACTGGTGCATCGCATCCTGTTCGACGGCAAACGCGCCACCGGCATCGAACTTTCCCGCGGCGGCGGCACCACCGAAACGATAACGGCAACAAGGGAAACCATCCTCTCAGCCGGCGCAGTCGGCTCGCCCCTCATCCTGCAACTATCGGGTGTCGGCGACCCCGACCACCTCGGCACCATCGGCGTCCCCGTGCTGCATGAAATGCGCGGCGTCGGCCGCAACATGCAGGACCACTACACCGCCCGCGTGTCGTATCCCGTCGTCGGCATGGCCACCGCCAACGAAAAGTCCCGCGGCATTCCGCTCGCCGTCGAGGTCGTCCGTTGGGCGCTCACCGGCAAGGGCATGTTGAGTTACAGCCCGTCGCTGGTCGCCGCATCGGTGAAAGTGCTGGAAACGTCTGCCACCCCCGACATGCAGGTCACCTTCGCCCCCGGCAGCTTCAAGGGCGGCCAGATCGGCGAGCTGGAGGAAACCCCCGGCCTCAGCGCCGGTGCCTGGCAGATGCGTCCACTTTCGCGCGGCTACGTCGAGGCGCGGTCGAGCCGGCCGGGCGACATGCCGGCGATCAACCCGCGTTACCTCTCCGACGAATCCGATCGCCGCGCCATCATCGGCGGGTTGCGTTTCGCACGGAAGCTGTTCGAGGCACCGGCGCTGAAACAATACGTCCGCGAGGAAACCCTGCCCGGCCGCGACATCCAGACCGACGATGAACTGCTCGATTATGCGCGGCGTAACGGCGGCACCTGCTACCACGCAAGCTGCACTTGCATGATGGGCACGCACCCGATGAGCGTGGTCGACAGTCAGTTGCGCGTGCACGGTCTCGACGGGTTGCGGGTGATCGATGCCTCGGTCATGCCGGCGGTCACCTCGACCAACACCAATGCGCCGACCATCATGATCGCCGAGCAAGGTGCGGCGATGCTCAAGCAGGCGACACGACAAAAACTGGCGGCGTAACAAAGCGAGCAACCGATGAGCAATCCCGCATTCAAATTCGACCACGTGCACATCATCAGCGAAACGCCACATGCCTCGGCCAATTGGTATGTGGAGATGTTCGGCGCGACAATCAAAGCCGACACCGTGGCGCGCGGTGCGCCACAAATCTTTGTCTCGCTTGGCGGCACGACCATTCTCATTCGTGGCCGAAGGCCGGGCGAGGACCCGCTCCCCACCAGGCCCATCCAGCCCTACGCCGATTTCTCCAGCCATAATGTCTGGGGCACCGATCATTTCGGCTTCATGTATAACGGCGACCTCACCACGTTCTGCGACGAGTTGCGCGGCAAGGGCGTCAGCTTTCCGGTGCCGTTGAAGCAGGGCGTCGGCGGTAGTTTGCTGTGCTACGTCGCCGCGCCCGATGGCGTGAGTATCGAACTGATGCAGTGCTGACCTCCTGGAGCTTGCAATGCCCGAACCCGACCGCATCGACCCGCGCCGCACGGCCTTGATCGCTTACGACGTTTGCCGGCGTGCACTGACGCCCGCGGATCCTGCTCGGCGTGCCGCCATGCGTCCGGTGCTCGAAGCCTGGGTGTCCATGATTGCGGCTGCGCGCGCAGCGGGCGTGCCGGTGATTTACACCACGCCGGTCAGTCGTGCCGACGGTGCCGATGTCGTTTTGCTGCCGACCGATCTTGCGGCAGAGACCGGCGTGCCGCCGCTCACCAACGGCATCGAGGGCACCATTGAGGCCGGCTTCCCCGACGAGATCGCACCGCTTGCCGCCGACTACGTGTTCCTCAAACGCCGGCCAAGCGCGTTTTACGGCACCGGCATTGCCGAACTGCTGCACATGCTACGCCGCGACACCATTATCATCGGCGGCGGCGCCACCAATCGCGGGGTAGAAACCAGCGTGCGCGAGGCATTCAACATGGACCTTGCAACGATCGTGGCGCGCGAATGTTGCTGGAGCGGCGATGCGGCCGCACACGCTTATAGCCTCGACAAGGCTATGAAGATGTACGCGCGCGTCCGCCAGCTCGATCAGGTCGTAACGATGTTGCGGGCATGAACCAGGAGCCAGAACCGCTGAGGCGCAGCACATCCGCTTCTCCCGTCATTGCCACGCCGCACAATTTGGGGAATGTCGTCAACGAACGCTTTCCCCAAAGGACATCCCGCATGACGAATTGGACCGAGACGTATCGCGGTATCGTGCCACCCTGGCAGTGCGATGTGACCGAGCATTTCACCGTTGGCTATTACTTCGACCGGCTGGAAGAGGCAGGAGCCAATCTCGCCGACGCATTCGACCTTGGCATGCTGTGGCGCCGTGGCGACCTGTCGCGCCGGCTCAATGTCCGTTTCGCACGCGAGCTGCGCGCCGGCGCCGCCTTCCACGTCGAGAGCGCGCCGCTTGCCCTCGATCCCCCTGACGACCTTCAGCTGGGTCATCGTTTCGTCGATTCGGCCAACGGCGAGGTCGTCACCTGGTTCGACGAACATTGGGACCTGTCGGCCGCCCCTCTGACGCCGCAACAGGGCAGTGAAATCGAAGCCCGGTTCGCGACCTGGAACGGCCCAGAGGCCGAGGCCCGGCCCGAACCCGTCACGACCGCCGGTTTTATCCCCACCGCACGCGGGCGGGTAAAACCTGGTGACCTGGATGCCGCTGGCCATTTCGCGCTGTCAGCGATCGTGCTGCGGTTTTCCAACGCCTCCGGTCAGCTCGGTACCGCGATCGGCATGGATACCGAGTTCATGCAACAACACCGGCGCGGCTTTTCGACCTTCGAGCTGACCTTGCGCATGTCTGGCGCCTTGCCGCTGGACGCGCCCTATCTGATCGAAACCGGCATCGGCCATCTCGGCAATTCGTCGTTGCGCATGATCCACCGCATGACCGATCCCCGCAGCGGCTTCGAAATTGCGCGGCTTGGTCAATATGGCGTCAACCTTGATCTCGACGCGCGCCGGCCTGCCCGCTGGCCTGACGATATCCGCAGCCGCGCCGCCGCCCTGGTCATTCCGGTCGGCTGAACGCCTGGAGCGCGGCATCTCCCATCGACGCCGCGCTTCATCGCCGCGCCACTCGACGCCGGCGCCTTTGGCCCGCGGCGTTTTGCGCCGAAACGTTCAAGTCGCAGCGAGGTTCGACAATTATCTCGAACCAAAAATCCCTAGGTAAGCGTTCATCGCATCAGACCATCGGCACATCGCCCGTTGTACCGATTTCGGAATGGTCGCGAACGAGCAACACGAACGCAACGGTCTGAGGCCATCACGAACCAGCAGAACCCTACTGTTTGCCAGTGCACAAACCAGAGACCTCAGGTCGTCAGCAGCACTCTGTAACCTTCAACCGGAGAGTCCTATGCAAATTCAGAACCTGTTCGCCGCCATGATCGCCAGCAGCATGTTGCTGGCGGCCCCGGCATTCGCCCAATCGGCTGCTGCGACAAAGCAACCGACGCAAGAAGGTGGCGGAAGCACTTTCCTTGCTTGCGGCCCCCACTACAACGCCAATCCCGCCGGCGACCCGAACTGCAAGCAGCAGACGCAAGCAGTGGCGCCGTCGCCCACCCAGGGCTCACCGCAGGCAGCGGCTTCGAAATAAGCGTAGCGGCGCGGCTGGTTCCATCCCGGATACCGAGAGGCACCCGGGATGGCACCGTTCCATGCCGAATATCGCAAGACGATTTATATCTGCGATGGGAAATGGAACCTGTCCCGGATCGCAGTGGCTGTTTGACAGCCAGTGTGCCGGGATCGGACTGGCGTCACGCCTGGTTCCGGTATCATCAGCGATCCGTCAGGCTACATCGCCACCTACAAGCATGGGCGCGGTGCTGACCTGTTTTGCATTTCACCCATCATTCCTTCTTGAAATGTCGATCGGGACGGCGGAAACACATGCCCGCAGATCAGGAGCCCGGCGGCAATGAGAGCGATGCTTTTCACGTTGGCAATCCTGGCGGGCCTGGCTGGCCGGGCTTATGCCGAGGTCCCTGAATACGGCGCCACCGTCGTTCACCGTTATCCCCACGATCCGCAGGCCTTCACCGAAGGTCTGCTGTACCATGATGGATTTTTGTATGAGAGCACGGGTCGGAACGGACAGTCCTCGATTCGCAAAGTCGTGCTCCGAACCGGCGCGATCGTGCAGCAGAAGGACCTCGATCCAGGCTACTTTGGCGAAGGGATCGTCACCTGGAAGGACCGACTGATCCAACTGACGTGGAAGAACCAGATTGGCTTCATCTACGATCTCGCAACCTTCCAGCAACGCGCAACATTTCATTACGCCGGTGAAGGCTGGGCTTTGACCCAGGATAGCCGCCATATAATCATGAGCGATGGGACCAGCGATCTGCGCTTGCTGGATCCAGACAGTATGACTGAAGTTGGCCGCATCCACGTCACCTGCGACGGAAGACCGGTGCATCGCATCAATGAACTTGAATGGGTGAAAGGTGAGATCTTTGCCAATATCTGGGTGACGAACTTCATCGTCCGGATCGACCCGGCGAGCGGCCACATTGTGGGATTGATCGACCTGACCGACCTTGTCAACTCCACGGTTGTTGTGTCTGGCGACAACGTGTTGAACGGCATCGCCTATGACGCAAAAGCCGATCGGTTGTTTGTCACCGGCAAGCTTTGGCCGGCGCTGTATCAGATAAAGCTGTCGCCGCAGCCGGTCGGACAACAATCCTGCCAGGCCCTGCCGTAATCGCCCGCTGAGTTCAGCCCGGAAACCACCCGTGCACGACGCCGAAGCCTCCGGCGACGTTGGCCAGAGCACGCAACTGGATCAACGACAACACGAGATCCGCGGATCTTCCGCAATTCTGCGCTCCATCATCCGTGCGCCGCCCCGACCAGTGCACCAGGAACACCGGCGGATGGGCCAACTGTTTCGCCTCGATCACGAAACTGCCGCCACCGGCAGCGATCACCGACGGCGTCAGCACACAACTTTGGCGCGACGCGGCGAACGATGCCAGGCGGGCCGGAATTCCCGGCATCTCCCACCGCTTGGGTCCATCATGCGGATCGAATGTCACGATCTCCCCGACATCGGGACCGACCTCCTGCATTTCCGACAAGCTCAACAGGCAGGTCATCAGGCACAGCGCGAACGCAAGCAGATAGGTCAGCAGGGAAAAAACGCCGAGGTCTTCGTCGGTGCGATCAGACGAATGATCGAATTCGTCCATCTGCGTTATTCCGCGGCTTCGGCGAACCCGGGATGCAACGCCTCCGCCAGGGTTTGCTCATAAGCGTCGAGCCAGCGGTGCTCCGCCGGTGCGATCAGGTCACCCGAGCGAGCGATCGTGCTGGCCTGCGGATTGTCGACCAGTGGCGGCACCGTGCCATGATCGCGCAGCGCACGCACCGCATCCAGCAACCGTCGTCTCGTCAACGTAATCATCCGATCGCTCGGCGCCAGATGCTCGAGCGTGCGGTCGCTGATCGCGCCCATGCTCTCCGTCACCGCAGAGTCCTGAGTGAACACCTCGGCGATCCCGCTGTAGCTGAAAGTCCTCTGGGCGTCGCGATCAATGAGATAGTCATTGCTTTGATTGGCCGCCGGCCGCCAGCGGCCGAACCAGTCGGACGTGTTGGGCAATGTCGCCGTGGCGCGGTCCAGATACGGGATCGGCTCGCCGGTCTTCAGCAAGCCCAGAGCCGGAGTCCGGGGTTTCCAACTGAAATAATACGACATCGTATGGGTGTCATCCATCGGCACCCACGCCTGAGCGATGACGTTGTCCTGCAACGGCCCGTTCGGAAACAGCGTCCAGAACGGCATCGCGAAATGGGCGAACCGGTAATAGGTGTAGCCAGGTTCCGCCGGTCGGTGCGCCGTATACATGGTGCCCCAGTCAGTCGCCCTGACATGATATTCCGGCGCGCGATCGATCAGCTGAAAGCGTTCCAGGTGGTTCGGGTCGATGTCGCCGATCTCAACCTTTCCGGTGTGCAGAAAGCTGAAATGCGAGGTGTCGATATCGCCCTCCAGCGCCTGCAACCAATTGCATTCCCGTTGCTTGCAGTTGAGTTCGGTTTCCTCCGGCGGGCAGAGCATCACCTCCAGCGCCGGCAAGGGTGGAGCGACCGCACGCTCCCCCATATACACGTAGACCAGCCCGCCGCGTTCGGCGACTTTGTAGGCCTTGGCTTTGACTTTACTGCGAAAATCCTGATCGGCAGGGAGATTTGGCATTTCCAGGCAATTGCCGGCGGTGTCGAATTTCCAGCCGTGGTAGACGCAGCGGATGCCGCCCTCCTCGTTGCGCCCGAAGTACATCGACGCACACCGGTGCGGACAGCGATGATCCATAACGCCGATGCACCCGCTGCTGTCGCGGAAGGCAATCAGCCGCTCGCCCAACAACATCAGGCGCAGCGGATCGCCGTCGGGCTCGAGTTCCGATGATAGACACGCCGGCAGCCAATACTGGCGCATCAGTGCGCCCATCGGAGTGCCGGGTCCAACGTTGGTCAGCAACTCGTTTTCGCTCTGAGAGGTCATGTTTGGTTGCCTCCTGTTCAGTGTGCGACTGCATGCTTCAACGCCGGAACCGTATGCAAAGTTCGCGCCAGGCTCGATTGGGAACGCCTGTTCAAATCGTCATGGCCCTCCCCCGACTTGTTCTGGGGATCTCCGGACCATCTGGCGCCGCACAGTGCTGGTTCAGATGGCCATTACGTTGAAAGGCCGGTACCATCAGTCGATCGTCAAGACGGTTGGTATTATTCCGCCGCCATCTTGTAGGCCTCCCGGCAGTGCATCAGCGGCAGAATGCGCGTGCCGAATTGCTCCATGCCGATAACGAAATCATCAAACGTCAGCATCACGCCCTCGACGCCCGGCACGGTGGCCAACTCGTCCAGCATCCGCGCGACGCTGGCATAGGAACCGACCAGCACGCCGCCCTGTGTTGGCA
>Ga0187862_10003100_pt1 | contig 16443 bp, 14 predicted proteins | sample June2016WEW_10_1_FD_133003 | JGI IMG/M metagenome (GOLD analysis project Ga0187862, IMG submission 133003) | Peatland microbial communities from SPRUCE experiment site at the Marcell Experimental Forest, Minnesota, USA - June2016WEW_10_150 | ecosystem: Environmental > Terrestrial > Soil >...
AAGTCAGATCTAAGTCATGACTTCGTCGCGGCGGTTGCGGGCGAAATGCGAAGGCCCGAAAGACAGTTGTAAGTTGTGAGTTAAAAGCGAAGACCCGGCCCCCGGCCGGGTCTCTGTGTTTGTTTCTTACTACTTTAATTATATGGGTTGGAGGGAAACTAGTATGCCAACTATTTTACGGGGGGAAGTGGTTGGTGGGGTGAGGGTTAGGGGAATTTTGGAGGGTCGAGGGGGTTGACAGGAAAAACAGTGGGTAGTGGGTAGTGGGTAGTGAAGAACAGGCAACGGCAAAGGCAGATACAGGTCCTTCGACTACGTTTGGCGCAAGTGCGCCAAACTGCGCTCAGGATGACAGACCAAAGCGACAATAAAGCAGAAGCAGATTCCCTTCGGGAATGACAAACCAAATGGGAATGACAGACCAAGGGGGGCAGCCGAAACCCCACCCATGCGCAAAGGACGCGCATGAATGGGGCACCCTGCAACGACAACGAACCCAGGTCTCAGAGGCGAGACCTGGGGCACCCGCAGATTCCCTGCGGGAATGGCAAACCAAAAAACTCAGGCCAGGGGAAGGTTGGCTCGGTGTGCGGCGCGGAGCGAGCTGGCGATGCGTGCGGCGAGCACGGGCAGGCCAAAGAGCGCGGAGGCGGTGAGCGCGGTGGAGACCAGGTCGTTGCGATAGAAGGGAAGGCCGGCCGCGTAACAGGCACCGAGTCCGGCGAGCGAGTGGGGGTACATGACGATGGAGCCGCCGATCCAGACAACGAAGTTGCTGAGCAGGAAGAACGAGGTGGAGGAGGCCAGCACACCGGCGGCGACACGCAGCAGGGAGGGCTTGCTGAGGAGGCCCATGCCGAGCAGGCAGACGGCTGCGTACCAGATCCAGGTGACTAGATACTCGCGCAACTGGAAGGGATAGCCGTAGGCGAAGACGGTGAGATAGTAGTCGGTGGCCATGAGGACAGCGAGGGCGGAGGGGAGCATCCATGCGGCGCGCTTGGAGCCGGTCATGCGGGAACCGAAGAAGAGCAGGCCGCCACCGATGGCGGTGAAGTTCCAACTGACGGCGTGGAAGGCGTGGGGAAGGACGCGGCTGAGCACGGCGGCGAGAAGGACGAGATAGGCGAGCATGGAAGACCTCAGGCAGGAATCTGGAGAACAGGCCCGGAGCGGGGAGGAACGGGAGCGGCTGTCAGATTCGATTCTCGGTCTTCGCGGCGATGCGGTCAACTGTGAGGAGGTGCGAGGGTCGAGGTTCAAGGTTCGAGGCTCGAGGCGCAGGGGATGCGCCCGTCAGGCGAGACCGGAGCCGGAGGCGAGGAGGGAGTGGATGGTGATGTCGTCGAGGAAGCTGATTTCGAGGCGGATGGCGACGATCTGGCCGAGTTCGGCGGCGAGGCGGAGATGTTTGCGGCGGGTGCAGAGCTCGGTGAGGGCGATGTGGCCGGCGCGCGTGAGTTCGACTCCGGTGGCAATGATGGCGGCGTAGAGGTCGAGGACCGCGAGCAACTGGATTTCGATGCGGAACTCCATGTTGGTTGGAGAAAGCGTCTTGCGTTCGAGGACCCACCCGCCGCAGTTGCTGAAGGCGGCGGTAAGGTCGGGGAGCAGGCCGTGGCGCTGTTCGTAGGTGAAGCCCTGGATGTCGAGCGATTGCATGGGTCCGATGTGCCGCCGCGGCTTGGAGATACTTGCCGCTGGTGTGTTCATCGGAGCGATAGCGCAGGCGCGTGATGGGGCGGGAGGGTACGGGGGTCACGTGACCAGGAGAGCAAGGTACTAGGTTCGCGGTTCGGGGTTCGGGACCCGTGGCTTTTACCTTGAACCTCGAACCTAGTCCTCCATGACGACGACTGCGAGGGCGATGTCTTTGCTGTGGGAGAGGCTGAGCGAGGATTTTGCGATGCCAAGCTGGCGGGCGCGTAGGGCGGCGCGTCCGGAGAGCGAGAGCGAGGGCTTGCCGGAGGGCTGGCGCACGACCTCCAGATCGAGCCAACCGACGCCGTGGCTGATGCCTGTGCCGAGGGCCTTGGCTGCCGCCTCCTTGGCGGCGAAGCGCGCGGCGAAGCTCTCGGCGGCGTTCTTCTTGCTTCGGCAGTAGGCGATCTCTGGCAGGGTGAAGACGCGGCGCAGAAAGCGGTCGCCGAAGCGGTGGATGCTGTGATTGATGCGCGCAATTTCGATTAAATCCGTACCCACACCGATGACCATTGCGCCTCTCTGTGTTTCGGCTCTAGTGTAGCGTGGGCGGGGGGTGGTACCCTCAGATCAAGCACGGATGCGGCCTGCGGCGCGGCTTGAAGCAGGTTGCATTCGCATGGTTCGCCGCGAGGATTGAGGAGGTTTATGCCCAGCCAGCAGGAGGTCCGATGGTCTCAATTGAAGATCGGGGTGATTGTGCTGGTGGCGGTCGTGATTCTGACGACACTGTTGTTCCTGATGACCAGCTCGTCGGGGCTGGGGTTCTTCTCTCGCAAGCTGACGGTGACGACGTACTTTGAGAACTCGGCCGGGCTGAAGATTGGCGCGGCGGTAAACCTGGAGGGGGTCACGATTGGGAACGTGAAGAGCATCGTGGTGACCACGGCGCCGGAGCGCAAGCTGACGCCGGTGCAGGTGGTGATGAAGCTGGACAGCAAGTATCAGAGCAGACTGCGAACGGACTCGACCGCTGCGCTGACGACAGTGGGAGTGCTGGGCGACACGGTGGTGGACATCAACAGCCAGACGGCGACCGGGCCGATGTTGCGCGACGGCGACGAGCTGAAGACGACGGAGACGCCGAGCATCCAGGACGTGGTGAAGGCCAGCCAGGGAACGATCGAGAGCCTGAACGTGGTGTTGGCGAAGCTGAACACGGTGGTGGATAACATGCAGTCGGGCAAGGGCTCTTTCGGGCAGTTGCTGACCAACCCCGAGCTCTATAACAAGTTCACTGCGGCCGCCGACGAGGTGCACAAGCTGAGTGTGAAGATGAACAGCAATGACAATACGGTGGGCAAGTTCTTCAACGACGACGCGGTGATGTACAACCGGCTGAACGACGCCATCGGCCGGGTGGACGAGATTACCAAAGACCTGCAGAGCGGGAAGGGCAGCGCGGGCAAGATGCTGACCGACGAGACACTGTACAAGAACGCCAACGAGGCCCTTACCAACCTGAACGCCATTCTGGCGGACGCGGAGGCGGGCAAGGGGAGCGCTGGAATGCTGTTGAAGGACCCGACATTTGCCAAGACGCTGAACGATGCCGTGACCAAGACGGACGCGTTGGTGACGGCCATCAGCGAGGGCAAGGGGACGCTGGGCAAGCTGGCGACCGACGATGCGATGTATACCAACATGAACAAGCTGCTGACCGAGAGCACGACGTTGGTGACGACCATCCGCCAGGACCCGAAGAAGTATCTGACGATCCATATGAAGATCTTTTAGAGGCAGGTTCGAGGTACGAGGTTCAAGGGAGTGGTTGCCAGTCTTTATCTCGAACCTTGAAACTGACAACTGGCCTTTCACAACTGTTTCTTGGGGGAAGTGGCGCAAAGTCGCCGCAGCTTCTACAATGAGCGGTAGGAGTTTGTATCCCAAGGGAGTAGCTCGCAGCAGAAGGCGTGTCGCAGTCGGGCCGCCGGCGAGGATTAAGGAAACGCATGAGGTTGAGCAGGATTGGCCGCATTTCACGGGCCGTGGTCGTATCGATGGCGGTAGTGCTGGGCATGTCGGCTTGCGGCGGCTACACGGTCGGGTTTATGTGGGTTGCGGGCACGCAATACAACCAGATTGCCGGCTTCAAGATCGACGACTATACAGGGAACCTGACCACGATGGTGAACTCCCCGTACCCATCGGGAGGAGCGAACCCGGTGTCGATCGCGGTGCGGACTGGCGGGAACTACGTCTTTGTGGTGAACAAGGGGACGTACAACAGCAAAGGAATCAGCAACGGCGACGGAAATATTGCGGTCTTCGCGGTTGGCGAGGACGGCGTTCTGACCTTCCAGAACACCTACACGACGGCGGGCAACTCGCCGGTATGGGCGATGTCTGACGGGACGGGGAGCTATCTATATGTTCTCGACTCACAGGCCCCGGACTATGCGACGACGGGCAATGGAGACATCACGGTCTTCGGCGTCGACGGCAGCACGGGACGGCTGCAACTGGTGCCGAACCAGTTGATCAAGAATGCCGCGGGGCAGCAGTTGAATTACTTTGAGGTTGGCAAGGCGCCCACGATGTTTCGCGTTGGCGGCGCATGCCTTTACACGCTGGATTCGGGCGACCAGACAATCTACCCGTATGGGATCGGGAGCAATGGCCAACTGACGATCGAGATCAACTCGACGATACCGCTGGGCACGGTCAACGCGACCTCGCTCACGGTAAGCGGAAACTACATCTTCATTACGGATGCAGGTTCGCCGTTGTCCACGGGAGGGGCGATTCTTCCCTATACTCCGGGGTCTGGCTGCTCGCTGAGCGTGCAGGCCGACGGAGCTGTGGCCAACCTGCCTCTGACCTCCAACCCGGTGTACAGCATGACCGACTCGAAGATCAAGTTTCTGTATGTGCTGAACCACGGCGGCACGAACTCGAACAACGCCAACAGCACGATCTCTGCGTATGTGATCGAGGCGACGGGTCAGTTGCAACCGATCTCGGACCCCAACAACCCGTATCCAATCGGCAATGGGCCGGTATGCATTGTGGAAGATCCGTCGAACCAGTATGTGTACACGTCCAACAGCAACGATGGAAGCGTGACCGGGCGGTTTATCAATCAGAACACCGGCCAGCTCTCCGACCTGTCGCGCGGGTCGGTGTTTCCGGCAACCGGACTGGCGACGTGTCTTGCGGTAAGCGGAAACGTCGATTAGCGCCTGCGGCACAGGTCCAGCCGGCAGCATAGGAAGGGCTGGCGCGTGCAAGCGAAAGGCCGGGATACAGACGGGCGGGAGGAAGGCGATGCTTGCCTCTTGCGAACAGGATGAGGGCGGAAACGATATGCCCCGGAGCTATTGAATCGCATGAAGTTGAAACCGATGGGCCGTGCGGGTACGGCTTCGATGTTGTCTCTGGCGATGGCGCTCGGCGTCACGGCGTGCAGCAACGACTACACCGTGTCGTACCTGTACATGACGACAGCGAAGACGCTGCCTCACGGGCTGATCAACGGCTACCAGATTGACTACCAGTCGGGATCGCTTCTGCCTCTGGCGGACTCGCCCATCGACACCGGGGGGCGGGACACGGTGGGGCTGGTGGTGGCGCCCAACAACCTGTTTCTGTATACGGTGAACAACTTCGACTCCGATGTGGTGGAGTTCGCCATCGGAACGGACGGCAAGCTGTATCCGCAGAACACCTACAACATCTCGGGAAGCCTGCCGACAGGGGCGGCGATCGACGCGGCAGGCAAATTCCTGTACGTGACGTTCACCTACCAGAACACGGCCAGCGGGGCGGAGCTGTATACGCCGGCGAACCCCGGGCCGGGCGGGATTTCGATCTTCCCCATCAACGCGGACAATACGCTGGGCACGCCATTCACGGTAAACGTGGGACGAAACCCGGTGGGGATTACGACCAGCGGGGCGGGCAACTTTGTCTATGTGATTGAACAGGACCCGGTCACGACGACGAACAGCACGACGGGCAACAGTGGGACGAACAATCTACTGGCCTTCTCGGAGAATGCGACGACCGGCGCGCTGACGCCGCTGGCCGGAGTAACGATCAACCCGGGCAACGTGCCGTCGCTTGGCTATGCGTCGGGCCCGGCGCCGAGCGGGATTCTGGAGGACAAGACGTCGAGCCATCTGTACGTCACCGACCAGACGCTGAACCAGGTGGCTGCGTACTCGGTGGGGGCGAATGGCATTCCCACGCCGATCGCCGGTGGGACAGCGCAAACCGAGGAAGGGCCGATGGGCATGGCGTTCGACCTCAGCGGCAAGTATCTTTATGTGGTGGCCTACACTGCGAACACGATCGACGGATACACGCTGGGCGCGAGCGGGCAGCCGGTGCGGTCGAGCGTGGCAGCAAGCGTGCAGGCCGGGACGGGACCGACCTGCGTGACCATCAGCGGCGCTCCGAGCAACGCGAATCCAAGCCACGCGGTTTATCTGTACACGTCGAATGCGCTCAGCAACAATGTCACGGGCGAACAGCTGAATCCGCAGGACGGAAGTTTGTACCAGGTTCCGGGAGAGCCGTTTGGCGGCAGCGCACTACCCACCTGCGCGGTGACGGTCCCGGCGTTTCCGCTGCGGAATTACTAGGAGCGAAGAGCCGGATTGGAGTGCGGAGGATGAGAGACGTGCGGCATGAGATTTCAGCGGGCGGCGCAGGCTGCCGGGATGAAGGAAACAGATGAATTTGCATAAGATCAGCCGAATAGCGAAGGTCTCGGTCGTCTCAGTGGCGATGGTATTGGGCCTCGCGTCCTGCTCTCTGGACTACACGGTCGGGTACGTTTACATGACGACGAACAAGAGCAATCCGGGATTGATCGATCAGTACGCGATCGACTTCGACTCGGGGGCGCTGAGCCAGATTGGCTCGCCGGTTGCCGCGGGCAACAACCCGGTGATGCTGGTTGCTTCGCCGAGCGGCATGTTTGTCTATGTGCTGAACCAAGCGGATTCGACGGTGCAGGAGTTCGCGGTGCAGGGCGACGGAACGCTTGCCTCGCAGCATGTGTACCCGATTACGGGCGGCACGCGTCCGACGGCGGCGGCGATCGACCCGCAGGGCGCGTTTCTGTATGTGGCCTTCACCTACCAGACGGGCTATTCGGCGGCCACGCCGGGGCCGGGCGGGGTGGCAATCTTCCCAGTGAATGCGGACAACTCGCTGGGAACGCAGACGACGCAGCCGGTGGGCAACAATCCGGTGGCGGTCACGGCGAGCTACTTCAACCACTTTGTGTATGTGCTGGACCAGGAGGCTTCGCCCAAGGCGACCATTCTGGGCTTCTCGCAGAACACGACGACGGGCGCGCTGACGCCGGTGCCGGGAACCACGATTACGACGGTTGCGGGCAAGACGGTGGCGACCGGATTTGCAGCGGGCGTGGTGCCCAGCGCAATCGCCGAGGAGCCGACCTCGCGCTTCCTCTATGTGACGGACCAAGCGGCGAACCAGTTGATCGGATATACGGTGCTGGCCTCGGGCGGGCTTCTGCCGATGGTCAACGGGCCGTTCGCGACCGGGTTGTTCCCGTCCGATCTTACCATCGACCCGACGGGCAAGCTGATCTATGTGGTGAACTTCAACGGGAGCACAGTGCAGGGCTACATGATCGATGCTGGGACGGGCACTCCTTCGGGCGCGGTCGGCGCGTTTGCGACGGGGACGGGGACGGGCCCGACCTGCGTGGCCATCGATCCCGCGGTGGGTGTCTTCCTGTATACCTCGAACAGCCTGGACAACACGGTCACCGGCGAGCAACTGAACCCCAACACGGGCGGGCTAACGGCAGTGCAGAATTCGCCATTCAACAGCTCTGGCCAACCGACCTGCCTGACTGTGGTGGCAAATGGGTCGCACGCTACACAGACCATTGTTCCGTAGAACAGGTTCGAGGTTCGAGGTGTAGACGACCGGTGGCCCGCTATAGGCCGCCGGTTTTCTTGCGCGCTACTGCCCCAGAACCCGGGAGCTTGAACCTTGAACCTAAGCTGGGCGTGCCGGTGCGCGACGGCGCAGGAGGGCTTTGCGGGCGGGCTCTTCCACCAGGTAATACGCGGCGAAGGCGAGCAGGATGGTGGCGGCATAGGAGATCCAGGGATCGTACGCGGCGAGGTGCAGGCGTTCAGGAATGTGGTAGAGGCGAAGCATGTTGATGAAGTTGAAGTGCAGCAGAAAGAGGCAGTAGCTGGCCTGGCCGAGCAGCATCAGCGGCCGCCAGGAGAAGAAAGAAGCGATGGGGTTCGGACCGCTGAGGCCGACGATGAGCGCGGCAAAGAGCGGCAGGATGACGCCTCCATGCATCAGGATGAAGGGCACATGGGAGACGGCCCTGGCGTAGAACGCGGCCAGGGCGATGAGGCTGGCAGCGGCGAGCAGGGCGCGCTGACGCGTGGTAAGCGCGAGGACAGTCTGGAGCCTGCCCAGGCCGACCCCAACCAGGAAGATGCAGGCGTAGGCCATCGGCGTGTACTTGAGCGCGCGCAGCCAGAAGCCGGAGCTGTAGCGGTTGACCGGCGCGGCGAGGTGGTCCGGGTTGAGCAGGATGTAGAGCGAATGGGGGACGAGTCCAATCGCCCAAATGGCGACGAGAAGAGCGATGAGGCGGCGGGGAGATTTTGGCCAGGGCAGGCGGATGAGCCAGGGGAAGGTGGCATACAGCACAGCCTCGGCCGAGAGCGTCCAGGCGACGGTGTTCCAGAAGGTGGCGAGCGCCGGGCTCCAGCCCTGGAGCAGGAGCGGAGTGAGAACGAGGCCGGTGAAGAAGTCCGCGTGAGAACGAGCGTGCCACTCGGCCTGGAGCATGGTGAAGGAGATGGCGAGCGAGAGCAGGTAGACGGGATAGACTCGGGCGAAGCGGGCGCGCCAGAAGTCGCGCTTGACCAGCGGCGCGGACCGGCCGGCGTAGTTGTACGCAAGCACGTAGCCGGAGAGCAGAAAGAAGAAGACGACAAAGACGTAGCCGCTGTCGATGACCGGATAGAGAAGCTGCATGTGCGGCGGCGTGTAGTGGAAGAACATGATGGTGAGGGCAAGCAGGGAGCGCAGGCCGGTGAGCGCGGGGAGGTTCGGCCTGCGCACAGCGGCGCTTGATGGCGCGACGGCTGGGGCAGGAGCGACGGATGGTTGCGGTGTGGAGTTCACTGGATTCAAGTGTAGATGACGACGAATGAGGCCGAGGCAACGCATGAGGGAGTTTTCCCTCCGGGGCTGAAGCCCATTTCTTTTGGCGTCGATGTTGGATGGACTAAAGTCCATCCCTATCAAAACCCCGCGCTATGAGTTCTCTTACGGGGTGACGAGGGAACCCAGCGGCTCGCCCTGGACGACGCGGGCGATGTTGCCCGGCTCCCTCATGCTGAAGACCATCATGGGCATGTTGTTGTCGCGGCAGAGGGAGACGGCGGCGGTGTCCATCACCCTCAGGTTGAGGCGGAGGATGTCGGCGTAGGTGATCTGCGGGAACTTGGTGGCCTCTGGGTGGGTCTTGGGGTCGGCGGTGTAGATGCCGTCGACCGAGGTGGCCTTGAGCAGGATGTCGGCCTTGATCTCCATGGCGCGCAGGCTGGCTGCGGTGTCTGTGGAGAAGAAGGGATTGCCGGTGCCGGCGGCGAAGATGACGACGCGGCCCTTTTCCAGGTGACGCATGGCGCGGCGGCGGATGTACGGCTCGGCGACCTGGCGGATTTCAATGGCCGACATGACGCGGCAGACCAGGCCGAGCTTCTCGATTGCGTCCTGCAGCGCGATGGCGTTGATGACGGTGGAGAGCATTCCCATGTGGTCTGCGGCGACGCGGTCCATGTCGATGGCCTGCTGGGCAACGCCGCGGAAGAAGTTGCCTCCGCCGACAACGATTCCGATCTCGCAACCGAGAGCGTGGATGGTGGCGATCTCGGCGGCCACCTGGTGAATGAAGACGGCGTCGATGCCGAAGCCCGTGCCTGCGGCGAGGGCTTCTCCGGAGAGCTTGAGGAGGACTCTTTTGTACATGTCAAGACTAAGTATCGCACGGTGCCGGGAGGGCAGTCAGCACGTCCGGCTAGCAGCAGCCGTACCCGACCCATGAAGACGGTTGAGGGCGTCTCTGGAATCCAGAGACGCCCTCAACGTCGTTTGCGGTGCGAAGGTGTGTGCGGCCGTCCCGGTTATTTTTTCAGTACGTTTCCGACGGTTATGCTATCCGGGGCGAATATCTTGATATCGTCCCGGGTGGACTTGATATCGAGACGCGTGAAGTTGCCCGGCTTGCCTGGGGCATTCACGGTGAGGATGGCCTCGCTCTCCAGTGTCTTGTACAGCTTGTTGAGCAGAGGAGCGAACGATCCGGGAGCGAAGAGGCCCTCATCGAGGGCAGCGCCACCGGTCTCCGAGGCCAGGTCGGCGAAGTTCTGTTGCCCTTCGAGCTGAGCGCCCTCGCTCCGGTTGGGGTCCGGGACGATGGGGTCCAACCAGAAGAAGGGATAGGGGACGACTCCCTCACGCTGTAAGAGCTGCGATGCCCCCTCGACATCGGGATTCATCTGATCGCCACTCTGGGGCTGGCCGTTGCCGCGAGTGATGCCATCGGTGAACATGAGCACGGCGCGCAGCTTGTTCGGATCTGCCCCGGGCCATTTACCCGCCAGGTCTCTGAGGCAGGCGTATGGATTTCCGTTGTCGTTCTTGGGGTTCGACGCTTCTTCCCTGGTCTTTGCGATGAGCGCCTTGCCGGCGAGATCGCGGTCCGTGGTGAACGGCTGGACCACGACGGTACGACCCTGCAGCAGCCAGCCCACGCCGATCTCGACATTGGGCGGCAGATCTTTGAAGAACTGCTTAATGTCTTGAAATTGACCATTGGAGCCGAGCATCTGCTCGGAGTCCAGCAATACCATCAATTGCAGCACGTGGGGCCCCTTCAGGACAGGCTGAAAGTCAACGAGGGGGACGAGCTTTCCTCCGACCTTGATATCGCCGATGTCAGACTTAGAGAGCGGCGGCAGGGGCGCGAAGGTCTCCGACTTCTTGGCCTTGACCGGCATGGCGCGCACCACGATCAAGGTGGGGGTCTGCGCGGCAGCGTCCGGCGCGACGGCGAAGAAGAGCAACAGGGCGCTGGCCGCCGCGGCCAGGATACGGGCGGTGGTCAGACAACGGGATTTGGTGTGCATCGGCAATGGGGGGGTGAATTCCGGGGTCATGGCAGGCTCTCCTGTAGCCTCAGGGTTCTTGACAATACGTGAGTTTAGACGCTCCAAATGAGCGGAAACGATGTCCCACTAAATATAACCGATTGCGGCGACCGCAGGGCAAACAGGCCGGGCCGGCTTGAAAGGGGTCAGATGCCCTCGCCCATGCTGACCTGGTCGGAGCGCGCAGCCTGCTGGCTGCGATACTGCGCGCGTTCTTCCTCCTCGACGGTGAGGGTGCTGGCAGGCTCCTGGCGCACGGTTTGCAGCTCGCCGTCCAGCCGCTCCACGCGGGTGGTGATGCGCTTGACCTCGTCGGCCAGCGCGATGATGACATCGGAGAGCGGGTCGTTGACGTCGTGCGGATCGGTGATGAGCACGCGCTTGCCGTTCTGGTAGACGATGTGCGCTGGGACGCCGACGACGGTGGAGTCCGGAGGCACGTCGCGCACCACCACCGAGCCTGCGCCCACGCGGGAGTTTTCGCCGATGGTGATATTGCCCAGGATGTTGGCGTTGTTGCCGACAAAGACGCCGTTGCGCAGGGTGGGGTGGCGTTTGCCGACGTCTTTTCCGGTGCCGCCGAGGGTGACACCCTGGTACAGGGTGACATCGTTGCCGACGATTGCGGTCTCGCCGATGACGACGCCCATTCCGTGATCAATGAAGACGCGGCGGCCGATGCGCGCGCCGGGATGGATCTCCACGCCGGTCCAGAAGCGCGTGACCTGCGAGAGGAAGCGCGCAGGCAGGCGCAGATGCCTGCGCCAGAGCCAATGATGAATGTGGTGCGCCCACAGCGCGTGCAGGCCGGGATAGCAGAGCAGCACCATGGCGCGCGACGAGGCGGCCGGGTCGCGCTCGAAGACGCAGCGGATGTCTTCGCGAATGGATTTGATCAGGTTCATGGCGTGAGCGTCGCAGTGGGCGTGGCGAGCGCCTGCTGGCGCAACTCGTCGAAGAGCCCGGTGGAGAGATAGCGCTCGCCGAAGTCGGGAAGGACGACGACGATCAGCTTGCCCGCGTGCTTTGGGTCGCGCGCAAGCTCGACCGCCGCATGGACCGCAGCGCCAGAGGAGATGCCGACCAGCAGGCCCTCCTCGCGGGGCAGCCGGCGCGCCATGGCGAAGGCCTCGTCGTTGCTGACCTGGATGATCTGGTCGATCAGCCCGGTTTGCAGCACGGTAGGCACAAATCCCGCGCCGATGCCCTGAATCTTGTGCGGGCCGGGCGCGCCGCCGGAGAGCACGTGGCTGTCCGTGGGTTCGACGGCGACGGTCCAGAAGCCTGGCTTGCGCGGCTTGATGTACTGGCTGACGCCGGTGAGCGTGCCGCCGGTGCCGACGCCGGAGACCAGAATGTCCGCCTTGCCATCGGTGTCGTTCCAAATCTCCGGGCCGGTCGTTTCGAGGTGAATCTTCGGGTTTGCGGGGTTGTTGAACTGCTGCAGGATGAAGCTGTTGGGCGTCTCGCGCTGCAACTCCTCGGCCTTGGCGATAGCGCCCTTCATACCGTTTGGCCCCGGGGTGAGCACAATCTTTGCGCCGTAGGCCAGCAGCAGGATGCGGCGCTCGATGCTCATGGTCTCGGGCATGGTGAGGATGATGCTGTATCCCTTGACCGCGGCCACAAACGCCAGGCCGATGCCTGTGTTGCCGCTGGTGGGCTCGATCAGCACGGTTTTGCCGGGGGTGATCTTGCCCTCGCGCTCGGCGGCCTCAATCATGGCGAGGCCGATGCGGTCCTTGACGCTGCTGGCCGGGTTGCGGCTCTCCAGCTTGGCGACTACGGTGGCGGTGGCCCCCTCGGTGACGCGGTTCAGTTGAACCAACGGAGTGCTGCCAATCAGGTCAGTGATTTTTTTTGCAATGTTCATTGTGTCCCCTTCGACTCATAACCCGGCGCGAGGCCGGTGTTGCGCTGCTGAGTGCGCGCTGCCGCAGATGAAGCAGCGCCCAATGCGATGGCAGAACGAGGTGGGGTCAACAGAAAAATGCGCGGGGAGATGCTGCGATGCGGTCGTGGAACTTGCACACGACCTGCATGCCGTTGAGCTTGACCGAAGCTGGCCCGCGAGGTTGGGAACGGTTCTGATTGGGATTGCTCATCACTCTACCTGAGATTATAAGAACGGCGCGGGTAAATGTCTAACCATCAGGCGTTTGGGTAGTGGGTCGATTTGGCAAACAAGCATTCCCCCGGGGACTAAAGTCCCGTTGATGGTTCGAGCCTTTCGGCGGGACTAAAGTCCCGCCCTTTCAAAACACCGTCCGTTATAGAGATAGATTTGTGCTGAGTTTTCTAGCTCACCTCGAAGCGGTCGCCGCGCTTGGGACAGACGACCTCCAGCTTGTAGCGTTCTTCGATCTTGGCCTTCAGCGCCGTCATGGCGGGCAGCTCGCCGTGGACGAGGAAGACCTTCTTGAGAGTGGGTGCGATGGGGGCCATCCAGTCCAGAAGCTCCTGCTGGTCGGCGTGGCCACTCAGCGATTCGATGGAGTCGACCTCGGCGCGCACGCGCATGGGTTCGCCCAGGATGTTGACCTCCGGCAGCTTGTCGAGGAGCTTGCGGCCCAGCGTGTTCTCCGCCTGGTAGCCGGTGATGAGGATGAAGTTGCGCGGGTCCTCGATGCCGTTCTTCAGATGGTGCAGGATGCGCCCGGCCTCGCACATGCCCGACGCCGACATCACAATGTATGGGACGCGCAGATCGTTGAGCGCCTTGCTCTCCTGCACGGTCTGGGTGTAGCGCAGGCGGTTCCAGTCGAAGGGGTCCTCGCCCTTCGCGGTGAATGCGCCGGGGTCCTGGTCCCACTCCTCGGTGTGCTTGCGGAAGACGCCGGTGACCGCGACCGCCAGCGGACTGTCAACGTAGATGGGCAGCTCCGGAATCTGTTTGGCGTCGGTGAGTTCGTGCAGCAGCAGCACCAGTTGCTGGGTGCGCTCGACGGCAAAGGCGGGAACGATGATGTGTCCGCCGCGCGCGCAGACGCGCTGCACAATGGCGGCGATCTTCTGCTTCACGTCGCCGGCCGGAGGGTGCAGGCGGTCGCCGTAGGTGCTCTCCATGATGAGGTAGTCGGCGGCGGGTGCGGGGTCGGGATCGCGGATGATGGGCAGGTTCTTGCGGCCAACGTCGCCGGAGAAGAGCAGGCGCGTGTGCTGGCCGTTCTCCACCGCGTCGATCAGCACATTGGTTGAGCCGAGCATGTGGCCGGCGTTGGACGAGGTCATGGTGAAACCGGCGTCCTTGGTGGAACCGGCGAGCAGTTGCGGCTCATGCAGCTTGATGGGGAGAAATTGTTGGCAAACCTGCGCGGCGTCGTCCTGGGTGTAGAGCGGCTGCATGGGCGCGGGGCCGGGAGGCAGGCCGATGGAGCTTCGCCGGCCGCGAATCTTGCTGATGAACTCGGCGTCGGATTCCTGGATGTGCGCGCTGTCCTTCAGCATGGGCGTGCAGAGGTCGATGGTGGCGGGCGTGGAGTAGATGGGCCCGCGATAGCCCTGCTTCGCCAGCAGGGGCAGGTCGCCGCTGTGGTCGATGTGCGCGTGCGACAGGACGACCGCATTCAGGCCGCCCGCGGCAAGCTGCTGCGGCGTGAACGCCAGGTGCGAGTTGATGTCGGCTGCCTGCTGACGACGGCCCTGGAAGAGGCCGCAGTCCAGCAGCACGTTGCGGCCCGCGCATTCGATGTGGTGGCTCGACCCGGTGACGGTTTGGTCCGCACCCCAGAAATGCAAACGAATTGCCATGCGCTCTCCCTCAACTGCCAGGCTGGTTGTGTCAGTGTATGCGCTCCCAGCTTATGCGACGGAGCTATACGGTGGCCAGATCAATTTGCTCTGCGCCCTGAGCGAGATGCCCATGGCTAAAGCCAATTTATTAATCAGGCTGCATTCAGGGGCCTGAAGGCCCCTGCTAATCCGGAAAAACAAAACCCCACCCATGCGCAAAGGACGCGCATGAATGGGGCACCCGGCACCTAGTTGCTGGGGAGTTGGGTGGTGGACCAGCCACCGCCGAGGGCTAGCTGGAGCTGGGCACTGGCGACGATGCGGCGGGCGACCAGGGCGGCGGCGGCGCGTTCGTCGTTGAGCCGGATGGTCTGGTTGGTGAGGACTTCGAGGTAGGTGGCGAGGCCGCGCTGGTAGCGTAGGGTAGATAGCTCAGTACTGTGGCGTGCGGCGTCCACCGCGCGCTGCTGGACGGCGGCCTCCTGCTGCAGCACGCGCAGCGCGGAGAGCTGGTCCTCCACGTCGCGGAAGGCGGACAATACCTGTTCCCGATAGAGCGCGGTGGCCTGGTCGCGCTGGGCGATGGCGGCGTCCACCTGCGCGCGGCGGCGGCCTGCGTCGTAGAGGAGCTGGCTGGCGGATGGGCCGGCGTTCCACTGGGCGCTGCCGGAGCTGAAGATGCGGCTGACGAGTGCGCTCTCCATGCCGCCCTCCGCGCCCAGCGTGATGTTGGGGTAGTACGCGGCCTGGGCGACTCCGATGAGCGCATTGGCGGCGGCGACGCGGCGCTCGGCGGCGGCGATGTCGGGACGGCGCTGGAGCAGCTCAGACGGAACGCCGGTGGGGATGGAGGGCGGACCGCCGGCGAGTGGCTGCTCGGGGATGTGGAAGCCGGTCGCGGGTTCGCCGACGAGGACGGCGAGGGCGTGTTCATACTGTGCGCGCTGGACGCCGAGGTCGATGAGCTGGGCGCGCGCCTCTTCGAGTTGCGTCTGGGCCTCGGCGACATCGCTCTCCGTGCTGAGGCCGCCCCTGAGGCGGACCTGGGTAAGGTCAAGCGTCTGGGTGTAGGCGTCGATGGTGGCGCGCAGCAACTGGGCCTGCAGGTCGAGGCCGCGCAGTTGGAAGTAAGTGACGGCGAGCATCCCTTGCAGGCTGAGGCGCGTGTTGGCGAGGTCGGCGGCGGAGGCCTGCGCGCTGGCTGAGGCGGACTCGATCTGGCGGCGGACTGCGCCCCAAAAGTCGGGCTCCCAGGAGATGTTGAGAGGGATGAGGAAGTCCCAGTAATCGCGTTGCGTTGTCGGGCCTACCTGCGGCGCGTTGGCGGATATGGCGTTGCGCGTGGCCGAGCCGCCAAGGGAGACCGTGGGATAGAGCGATGCGTGGACCTCGCGCACCAGATCGTGGGCCTGCTGGTAGGCGTGCAGGGCGGCTGCGATGCTCTGGTTGGCATTGGCGCAACGAGTTTCGAGGTCGTTCAGCTCTGGATTCTGGTAGATGGCCCACCACGCGCCGCGGTCGGCGGCGTCGGCGGGCGCGGCTGCGGCCCAATCGCCGTTGTGGCCTTCATCGGAGAAGGACGGCGGCGCGGGGATGGGCGGGGCCTTGTAGTTGGGGCCGACGGTCTTGCAACCACAGAGCACAAGCGCGCATCCGGCGAGCGCGAATGCGGCCAGCAACGCAATAGATGCGGGATGGCGATAGGCCATCATGGCTTGGTCTCCGCATCCGGCGTCACCACGCGCACCAGCTCGCCGTCGGTGAGCGAGTCGGGCGGGTTGGCGATGACGGGCTGGCCGGGCGCGAGGCCGCCGAGAATCTCCATGGTCGAACCGGAGTC
>Ga0187862_10003109_pt1 | contig 16408 bp, 10 predicted proteins | sample June2016WEW_10_1_FD_133003 | JGI IMG/M metagenome (GOLD analysis project Ga0187862, IMG submission 133003) | Peatland microbial communities from SPRUCE experiment site at the Marcell Experimental Forest, Minnesota, USA - June2016WEW_10_150 | ecosystem: Environmental > Terrestrial > Soil >...
CGAGAATTTTCGCGGATTTTGGATCCTCAACCACCGGCTTGGTGACGAAAATGGCGCGCGAGGAGGCAAGCCCTTGCACCCGCGCCGCCAAGTTGACCGTCTGGCCGAAATAATCCTGGCTGTTGTTGAGCGTCACCGCCAGGCACGGGCCCTCGTGAATGCCGATCTTGAGCAACAAATCCTCGTTCTGACGCTCGGCATTGATGCGGGTCATTTCCTCGCGCATGCGCAGCGCCGCCGCCAATGCCCGGTCCGGCGTCGGGAACGTCGCCATCACCGCGTCGCCGATGGTCTTGACCACCGCGCCGGCCTCCGCCGCCACGATCTCGTGCAGCACGCGGAAATGCTGGCGCACCAGATCGTAGGCGACCAGATCGCCGACGCGCTCATAGAGCGCGGTCGAGCCCTTCAGATCGGTGAACAAAAACGTCAGGCTCGTGATCTTCAGGCGCTGATCGACGTCGAGCGTATCGGTGCGATAGATGTCGCGAAACGTCTGGTTGGTGAGAAGCCGCTTGGCGGTGATGAAGGGTTTGCGCTTGCCGAGCAGGTGATGGAGCTGGTCGCCCGCAACCCACAATGCCGGCAACACGCGGCGGTCGGTGCGGTTCTCCAGCGACAGCCGCAGCGGGCCCGGCTGCATCTCGACGGTGCCGACCGGCGCTTTCACCTTGTTGAAGATCATGGACAGCGTCTGCCGCTCGCGCGTCGGCTCGCCCTTGACGTCGATAAATTGCGTGCCGTGGGTCACCGGATCGAACACGATGACGAAATCGTTCGGCAATTGCACCGACAGAACCGCCTTCTCGCCGGGCGGCAATTCGATTGAATCGACGGTGAACTCGGCGAGGCTGTCGCCCAATGTTTCCGGCAGATCGACGCCTGAGCTCCAGAAAATCTGCCGATAATATTCGACTTCAGGCAGTGTGTCGGGATCGTGGGCGGCGATGCGGCGCACGCGCGGGCTCACGGTGAAGGTCACTTCGACCATCTCGTCGAGCGTCGGCTTATAATCCGAGGCGCAGAGCCCGCAGGCATATTCCTCGTGATCGATGGTCTTGAGCGTCGCGCCGACATCGAGCACGCCGCCGCAGCCGGGGCACAGCACATTCCACGACAATTCGAACAGGCCGAGCCGCGCGGCGTGCAGGAAAGCGGCCAGCGCACGCTCTTCGTCGAGGCCGTGCTTGGCGGCGAAATCGAGCACGTTGATGCGGCAGAGATCGCGATCGGGCGCCTCGCGCACCATCTGCTCGATGGCGGCAACACAGCCGGGATCGGCCGACTGCCGCAGCACGCTGAAAAGGGCTTCCGAATCGCTCACCGTTCGCAATCCTATGCCGGGCGCAGGGCCTTGTGCCGGGCGCAGTGCCTTGGCGCATGAGGAAGGTAGGTCTGCGGTCTCTTCCCTTCAAGGCGCGGGGCCGTCAGCGCGTGGCGGCGGCCTCACAGCGAATTGATGTTTGTTTGGAAAAATCGGGCAAATCGCTCTAGGCTGCACGGCAGGTTGACCGCCTCTCGTGGGGCGGCGAAACGATCGAGGACATTTGACGTATTTGTGATAGCGAAGTTGCGCCAGCGGCGACGGAAACATGACAACGATCTACCGCTACCGCAAGGAGACGCATTTAGCGCAGCCGCCCGAGGCGGTATGGCCGTTCCTGGCCGATACCGCTCGCCTTAACGAAATGGTCGGCTCGCCGCCCTATCAGGTTACGGATCGGATCGACGCTGACGGCCGCACCCGCCGCGCCGCAACCGCCAAGGCCGGTCCCATGCGATTGCAATGGGACGAACGGTTCGGCGAGTGGCAGGAAAACCGCTGGCTCACCCAAGAGCGCCAATTCAAGAACGGCCCGTTCCGGCATTTCAAGGTGCATGCCAAGCTTGATCCTGAAGGCAGCGGCTGCCGGCTGGTTTTCGCCGCCGAAGTCGAATGCGCCGGCGCGTTGGGATTGCTGGCAAGACTTTCGGGTCAGTTGGACAGCGAGGTCGACAAGCGCGTCGCGGCGATCGAGACGATGGCTGCCGAAGCCACCATGCCGGGCCGCATTCCCGGCGCCAGTGTGCACGAGGCGGCGACGCCGGCGGGAGAGCGCCGGCTCGATGCGTTGATCGCCGATCTCGCGCGCGATCCAGCGAGCCATGGTCTCGCACCCAAGCTCGCCGCGTATCTGCGGCAAGCGCCCGTCGTGACGCTACGGGGCATCCGGCCGCTGATGCTGGCCAGGCTTTGGCGCGCGGCCCCCTCCGATACGGTGGAGCTGTTTCTCGCCGCGCAGCATCGCGGCATTCTGGCGATGGGCTGGGATTTGCTGTGCCCGCGCTGCCGGGGTGCCAAATCGCGGGTCGAGCGTTTGCACGAATTGCCGCAAGGCACCCATTGCTCGTCGTGCAATATCGATTACCGGCGCGATTTTACCCACAATGTCGAACTCACCTTTCGTCCCGAGCCGTGGTTTCGCCCCCTGCCCGAGGGCGAGCTGTGCATGCTCGGGCAAGCGTCCACGCCTCACGTCAAGCTGCAGGCCGAGGTAGCGGCGCGGGCGCACAAAAGCTTCGCGCTGACGTTACCGCCCGGCGCCTATCGCTTTCGCACCGTCGAGGCCGGCGGCGAAGCCGATGCCGATATCGGCGCCGACGGCATCATCCCGCAGGTCACGGCAAGCGGTGCCGCTATTTCGCTGGCCCCGAACGGCAACGCCGACGAACTCGTCGTGCGCAACGACACCGACCGGCCATTGTTCTTCGTCGTCGAGAACCGCAACTGGGCGCAGGACGCTTTGACCGGCGAGCGGGTCATCGCCATGCCGGCGTTCCGGCGGCTCTGCCCGGAGCAGTTGTTGCGTCCCGGCGACGACGTCGAAATCGGCCGCGTCGCGATCATGTTCACCGATCTGCAAGGCTCGACCAAGCTTTACGACGATCTCGGCGATGCCACCGCCTACCGGCTGGTGCGAGACCATTTCGCTTTTCTGTCTGAGCGGGTGCAGCGCCACAACGGTTTCGTGGTCAAGACAGTCGGCGACGCGGTGATGGCGGCGTTCGGCGATCCGGCCGATGCGGTGCGCGCGGTGCTGTCGATCCAGGACGAGGTCGAGAATTTTAATCGTGGGCGCAGCGACGCCGGCATCGTATTGAAGCTTGGCCTGCATCAAGGCGCGTGCATCGCCGTCACCGTCGGCGGCGTGCTCGATTATTTCGGCTCGGCGGTGAACACGGCGGCGCGGCTCGAACATCAATGCCGCGGCGGCGAGGTGATTATATCGCAAGCGGTCATCGCCGACGCCGAAGCGCGCGAAGTTTTGGCCGGGCGCGCGCTGACGCGAGATAGCGCCAGCCTGCGGGGCTTAAGCGAGCCGGTCCGTTTTGTCCGCGTCGGCGCCGCGGGCTCGCCGTGAACAAAATATTGCCGCGTCAATTCGCCTGCTCGAACCAACGCAAAAAGCGGCTGCCGGCGACGCCGCGCGTCAGCGCCAAATTATATTCCTGAAAGATCTCGGCGGTGTGCCAGCCGCCGGTGGGCCAGTTCTTGATCGCACGCTCCAGCCGATCGAGGTCGATGACACGGCGCACCAGCGCGGACTGCGAAAGCTCGGCGACCTGACGCGCGAGCTCGCCGCGCTGGTTACCGAGCTTTTCGTACCAATCCGCCGCTTGCAGGCCGCTCATGCGGTTGGTCAAGATTTTGTCGGGCAGCAGTCCCCACATGGCGCGGCGGATCAGCGAGCGGTCGATGCCCTCGGCAAGATACTGCTGTTGCGGAACGCCAAAGCAGTACGAGACCACGTCGATGTCGGCGGTCGGATCGCGCACTTCGACGCCGGTGACGGCTTTTTCCGCAGCATGCCAGTCGCCGACATAATCGACCTGGGCGAGCGCACGCACGCGTTCGTCCTGGCGCAGGCGATAGAGAAAATCATGGCCGTTGTTTTGCGCGCGGTCGTCGACCGCCATGGAAGCGGCAAAATCCAGCCGGATGGTTGCGTGATCGCGCCATGCCGCCGGCCGCGTCGGATGGTCGCGGCGGTCCGCCCAATTCCCCCACCGTTCCGGCAAGAGCGGCTCGACAAAAAGTTTTTGCAGCGCCGCCCAGCGTGAATAAGGCGAATGGCGATAGAACAACCGCCACTGGCGCAACGCCGTCAGCAGCCGCCCGCATTTGAGGTGCGTGACGGCCTGCGACCAGCCGTTCCAGCTTATGGTGCAATTGCCGTGAAAGCCGCCGAGCAGCACGCGCCGGCCTTGCGCGCGCGCCAGGCGTAGGGTTGCCAACATCCAACCGAGATTGGTCGGATTACGCACCGGTCCTTCCAGCGCGAAGAAAAAGCGCTCGAGCTCGGCGAAATCGTCGCAGCGGCCGTTTTCGATATAGCTGACATCGATATTGCCGGCCGCGCGCGCGATTGCCTCGACATAAGGTGTCTCGTCGGCGTAGTGACCGGCCGGCACCGCGCCGTCAAAACCGCGCCGCGGCACGCCGGTGAAGGCCGCGAGCCGTTCGTTCTTCTCTGCCAGCGCCCGGGCGGCGAGCGCGGAGACCGACGAGGAATCGAGGCCACCGCTGAGCAGGCAGCCGACCGGATGGGCGCTGCGCATTTGCCGGCGCACCGCGACATCGAGCCGCTCGCGCAAGCCCTCGGCGTAAGCCTGATCCGACGGAAGCGCGATCGGCGCGATCTCGGCCGGCGACCAATAACGAAATTGCCGAAACGAACCGTCGGCCTCGATCCGCATCACATGCGCCGGCGGCAGGCGAAAGACATTGCGGTAGATGGTGGTTGCGTGGTCGGCGTGATTGAGTACCAAAAAATCGGCGAGTTTTTCTTCGCTCAATTCGCGCGGCACATCGTCGAGCGCGAACAGCCCGTTCGGCATGGTGGCAAAGGCGAAGAATCGCGCGCTCTTGTGCCACATCATGACGTTGAGCCCGAGATGGTCGCGCGCCAGCGTCAAAGCGCGGCGGCGCTTTTCCCAGATCGCGACCGCGAATGGCCCGCGCAACATCGGCCAGAGCGCGTCGCCAAGTTTTTCCCAGCCGCTAAGCAGCACGCGCGAGTCCGGCCAAGCCCGCGCCTGCCGCGGCACGATGCCGATGCGATCGAGCACCTCGGTGCGATTGTCGAGCCGCACGTCGGCGGCGATCAACGCCCCGCTCGCGCCTTGCCACGGCTGGCGATCGAACTGGTCCTCCGGCGTCATGCGCATCAGCACGTGAACGAGACCTATGCCGTCGGCGACGGCGATGTCGGCTCGGTCGGGACCGTATTGGCGCAACGCATTGGCCGCGCGTTCGAGGCCATGCCGGGTCACGGTTCCGCCGTCGAAGCGCAGCAACCCGGCGATCGCACTCATGGCCGTGCTCCACCAAACTTGGCGAGGGGAGTAAATCCGTCAGCCTCGGCACCGCCGACGATCTTGTCGTCGCCGATCTCGACCCAGGCATGGGCGCACAATGCATGGCGATCGCGCGCGACGCCGAGGCAAAGCCGGCTCGCGATGCCGCGCCGGCGCAACATCGCTTGCACCGCCAGGGCGCGCGGCAGACAAAGCGCATTCATCCAAGGTTTTGCGCCGAGATTTTCGACGGCCCAGGAGACCCAGCCTATTTCGTCAGTGGCGAAGCGGCGGATATGCCGCGGCGGCCGGTCCGCCCAGGCAAAGATACGCGCCGGAGCAACAAACCGCACCGCGAGCCGCGCCAGGACGAGCATGACGGCCGCCTCGCGCAAATAAACGCGCCGCATCGTCCGCGGCGTCATCGCGCGTCGCTTCGGTGGAGCGCGGCGGTCATCGGCTCGTCGTCCAGAACGCTATGAAACGTGACGTTCAAAGCCGTCTGGCTCCACTCAACGTGGATCTGATCTACTTTTCGAAGCGAGCGGACAGCGGAAACGCCCACTCCATGGAGAATCCGAGTTTGGTGGCCGGCGCGGCCGGCGGTTGCGGCTCTGGTTGGCTGGAACCGGGTGACTGCACCGCGTTGCGATGCGACGATTTTGTTTCTCGACCGATCGCAAGCACGGTCAGGCCCGGAGGCTGCCAAGGGCGCCGCTTTGCTCTGCCGGTGCCGTCTGATTTCGTCGGTTGCATCGCCTGCCCCCGCAACAATCGCGCCTGCAAGCGTTCTATGGGATCGCCTTCGGCATGGCAAGACCGTCACAAAATCATGCCAAGGTGCCCGCCGATACCTCCTCTTTAAGCCAATCACGCGGACCCTCCCACGTGCGCCGACAGGCTTGCGTCTTACCGGCAAAATCGTGCACGCTGCATCGATACCGCGACCAAGCGGAGACGGTTTCGAGCCCGTTCATAAATAAATCCTTCTTGGGGAGCGTCCAGTGAATCGCCGATCTCTGCTCACATCTGCAGCGCTCGCACTTGTCGCGCGCCAGCTACCGCTGCCGACATGGACAACGAGCGCCGCGGCGCAATCCGCAAGTCCGGTCTGGCGACACGGCGCTTCGCCCTTCGGCGACCTGAAATATCCGGCGGGCTTTGCCCGTTTCGACTATGTCAACGCAAAGGCGCCGAAAGGCGGCTCGGCGCGGCAGATCGCGCTCGGCACCTTCGACAATTTCAATCCCGTCGTCGGTCTGGTCAAAGGCGCTCTCGCCCAGGGCACCGACCTCCTTTACGATACGCTGTTGGCGCCGGCGCTCGACGAAGTTTCGGCCGGATACGGCTTGCTTGCCGAAGCGTTGACCTATCCGAACGATTTTTCTTCCGCTTCCTTTCGGCTGCGGCCGGAAGCGAAATGGCACGACGGTACGCCTGTCACGCCGGACGACGTCATCTTCTCGTTCACCGCGCTCAAGAAATCGAATCCGCAGGCGATGGCCAATTACCACCAGGTGGTGAAGGCGGAAAAAACCGGCGATCGCGAGGTCACGTTCACCTTCGACGGCCCCGGCCATCGCACCCTGCCGCAGATTATCGGGCAGCTCACGGTTTTTCCGAAAGCTTGGTGGGGGGGCACCGACAAGGACGGCAAGGCCCGCGACATCGGCTCGACCACGCTCGAGCCGCCGCTCGGCTCCGGCCCCTATCGCATCAAGGAGTTCCAGGCCGGCCGCAGCATCGTCTACGAGCGCGTGCCGGACTATTGGGGCAGCGCGCTCAACGTCAATCTGGGCAGCAATAATTTTGACGAGTTGCGCTTCGACTATTTTCGCGACGCCACCATCGCCATTGAGGCGTTCAAGGCCGGCACGGTGGACTGGCGCATCGAAAACAGCGCCAAGAATTGGGCTACGGCTTACGATTTCCCCGCGGTCAGCGACAAGCGCGTTGTTCTGGAAGAATTTTCCATCAACAATGTCGCCATGATGCAGGCGTTCACCTTCAATCTGCGGCGGCCAAAATTTCAGGACCCGCGGCTGCGGCTCGCTTTCAACTATGCCTTCGATTTCGAGAGCATGAACAAGGAGATTTTCTTCGGCCAATACAAGCGCACCGCCAGCTTTTTCGAAGGCACCGATCTGGCGGCGACCGGCCTTCCTTCGGCCGCGGAGATCGAACTGCTCGAACCGTTTCGCGACAAAATCCCGGCGGAGGTGTTCAAGAAGGCCTATGCCAATCCGGTCTGCGAAAATCCCGTCGCGGTGCGGGACAATCTGCGCGAGGCGCTGCGGCTGCTCAAAGCGGCAGGCTACGAGATCCGCGATCAAGCGCTCACCAACGTCAAGACCGGCGAGCCTTTCACCATCGAGCTCCTGAGCAATGTCCCGCTCTTCGAACGCGTGTTCTTGTTCTACAAGCCTTCGCTCGAGCGCCTTGGCATCGATGTCACGGTGCGCACCGTCGACGAGGCGCAATACGAGAACCGGCTGCGCAACTGGGATTTCGACATCATCATCTATGCGTGGGGCAGTACGCTGTTGCCCGGCAACGAGCTGCGCGACAATTGGAGCTCGGAGGCGGCCGACCAGCCAGGCTCGGAAAACATCGCCGGCATAAAGAATTCCGCGGCCGACGCCATGATCGACCGCGTCATCTCGGCAAAGAACCGCGCCGATCTGGTCACCGCCGCGCGGGCGCTCGACCGTATCCTGTTGTGGAACCATTATGTCGTGCCGCAGTGGAACTACAACAAATTGCGCACCGCGCGCTGGGATCGCTTCGGTCATCCCGAACCAATGCCGAAATACGGCATCGCCGCGTTCCCCAACATATGGTGGTGGGATGCCGACAAGGCGGCCAAAGTGGGCGATCGCTCTTGAACTCATGACGCAATGTATCGACACGTAAGTGCGGCTAAACTCACAGCTATTGCAAGCGCTTGGCACCGGCCAACCGCCGTGATAGCGTTGCTCATCCGTCGTCGAACAAGCGCATAATTCAATTGCAATCGGCTCGATCGCGTGGCGAGCACGAGCGGAAGTGGCGAGAGAGGATCTGCTATGGCACAGCAATCGACAGAGTCCGTAAGTCCTGAGACCGGCCAAGGCACGGCGGAGACGCCCCAGCAGCGCCATGAGACGGCTGCGAAGCTGGTCGACCGCTTCGCGGTGTGGTCCGGCGTCGCCGGATTGATACCGCTGCCCGTCGTCGACGTGCTCGCGGTCGGCGGACTGCAGTTGCAGATGCTGCGCCGGGTCTCGCAACTCTTCGACGTGCAGTTCTCCGAAAACCGCGGCAAGGCGCTGATCGCAAGCCTCGCCGGGACCATGATCCCGGTGACGAGCGGCATGGGCGCCGCGAGCGCACTCAAGGGCGTGCCGCTGTTCGGCATGTTGGCGTCCGCCTTCGTGATGCCAGTGCTGTCCGCCGGCGCCACCTACGCCATCGGCAAGGCGTTCATCCAGCACTTCGAGTCTGGCGGCACGCTGCTCGATTTCAATCCGCCCGACTATAAGGAATTCATCAAGGCGCAGAAGGAAATGTGGGATTCGCGACCCAAGCGTTCCAGCGCCGACGCGCAAACGTCTCATCCCGGTTCATGATGCACGCGAGCGGATGCCGGCCAATCGCGGAGTGGTTCCACCCACAAAAGCGCGATAGCCGCTGACCGACGAGATCGACCCCATGGTGGAAGCCACCATATATGTCGTCTTCTGCATTCTCACCGGTTTTTGCGGCATCAACCGCCGAATGGGCTTCTTTGGCACGTTCGTGATCGCGCTCGTCACCACCCCGTTGGTGGTACTGCCTGTGCTGTTGCTCACCGGCCCATCTCGCCGCGTCGAGTGGCCTAGCTGAACGTCGTGCAAGTGTTGATTGGGGCGGGCAAGTGTATCCCTCGCTGAGCCGGCAACGGCCTGCTGCAGAAGCGTAGACGAAGGACATCACAGCCATGTCCTTCCTCCAGCTCGTTCAACGCGAAATGCAGGGCTCGCTGCCGCGGCTCTTGTTCATGTCCGGACTGGGCGGCATCAGCACCGCAGCCGTCCTCGCCTCCATCAACGCCGGCGTGCAGAGCGTGAACAATGGCCACAAGCCCAGCCTGTGGGCGGCTATGCTGTTTTTGGTGGCGCTGTTTCTGTTCATGAAGACGCAAGCCTACGTCACCATCACCGCCACCGCCGAGATCGAAGGCATCATCCATCGACTGCGTCTGCGCATCATGGATCAGATCAGGCGTTCGGAGCTCTTGGCTCTCGACGGCATCGGGCGCGCGCGCATCGTTGCCGCGGTTACTGGCGATACCCAGATCCTCACTCAAGCCAGCAACATGCTCTGCTTCACCGTGCAGGGCGCGGTCCTGATATTCTTCGTCTCCATCTACGTGGCGTATCTGTCGCTTGCCGCCTTCTTGTTGACCTTCGTCATTGTTGTCGGCTCGGGGATCATGTTTCACATGAAGAACCGCCGGCTGAGCGCACAGAAGTCCGAGTCGGCGGCGTGGGAGCGCCGGCTGTTCGACCGGCTGACCGATTTTTTGGACGGCTTCAAAGAGGTGCGGCTCAATAGCGCGCGCAGCGCCGATCTGTTCGAGGACGCCGTCGATGTGTCGCGGACCGCCGCCAATATCAAGATCCGGACCCAGGCCGAAACCTTCAAAATGATCGTCAACTCGCAGATCTCGATGTATGTGCTGCTCGGCGCCGTCGTCTTCGTCGCCCCTACGCTGAGCAACTCGCTCGGCGGCTCGTCGATCTCGAAGGCGACGACCGCGCTGTTGTTTGTGGTCGGCGCCTGTTTCGGCCTGGTGCAATCGATCCCGATCCTGCTCAATGCCAATGCCGCGGCGAGCCGCATCGAAGAATTGGAAACCACGCTGCGTGCGGCAGGCTCGACCGAGTTGAAAGAGATCACGATACCGAAGCGTTTCGAGAAGATCGAAATGCGCGACATCACCTTCCGCTACGTCGACAAATTCTCCGACGCCGCCTTCAAGATCGGACCGATCGACTTTACCTTGCAGCCCGGCGAGCTGGTGTTCATCACCGGCGGCAACGGTTCGGGTAAATCGACGTTCTTGCGCGTGCTGTCCGGGCTCTATCCACCCAATTCCGGCGAGATCACGCTCGACGGGGTACGCATCGACGACCATAACCGCGATACCTATCGCGCTTTGATGTCGGCGATTTTCTTCGACTACCACCTGTTCCAGCGGCTCTATGGCATTCCCCGGGAGCAGTCGGGCGAGCTCCAGCGCCTGTTGGCGCAATTCCGCCTGTCCGACAAGACCGGGCTGGTCGACGGCGAGTTTCGCACCCTCGACCTGTCCGGCGGCCAACGCCGCCGCCTCGCCCTGATCGTCAGTTTGCTGGAGAAACGTCCGATCCTGCTGCTGGACGAATGGACCGCCGAACAGGACCCCGAATTCCGCCGCAAATTCTATGACGAGCTTTTGCCGGATTTGATGGCTGCCGGCGCCACCATCGTGGTCATCACCCACGATGACCGCTATCTTGACGAGTTGACATTGCGGGCGCGTCGAGTGCGCATGGATGAAGGCCGCATCGTCGAGCAACGTACGATGAATATGGGCTGATGGTCGGGCGCGATGGATAACGGCTGATGGCAACGTATTCGGAGTTCCTCGATAGCAAGCCGCTGCCGCAGCGCGGCTGGCGCCGCATCCGGCGCCACCTGCCGCGGCTCTCGGTCCTGTTGATGACGCTGCTGCTGATCGCGATCGTGCTGTGGCCTTACGTCGTGGTTTCGGTTCCGACCGGGCAGGTCGGCGTCCTTTGGTATCGGCTCATCGGCTTCGACCCTTACTGCATGTGCCTCGTTCGCGGCACCGTGCTCGATCCCCGGGAACTCAGGGAAGAGGGCCTGCACCTGATCATGCCTTGGAACAAGCTGTACCTATACGATCTGAGGCTGCAATCGTCGACGCAGACATACAACGCCATTTCCAAGGATGGCGTGAGCATGTCCGTTCAAGTGAGTATACGATATCAACTGCAGCATAATTCCGTCGCGGTGCTCCACAAGTTCATCGGCCCGGAATATTTCGCCACCGTGATCAGTCCCGAGATCGGCAGCCAGACCCGCCAAGTCATTTCGCAATACACGGCCGAGGAGGTTTACACCTCGCGCGAGGCGATCCAGGCGGAGATTCACGACAGCGGGCAAAAGGCGCTCGGCGCCAGTCTCAACAAACTGGTGCAGCCCGAGGCCATGGAGCAGCCCGATCCCAAGCATTACAACGACTTCCTGCAAGGCGCGATCCAGCTCCTCGATACGCTTGTGCTCAGCATTGAGTTGCCGCCGGCCATCGTCGCCGCCATCAATCGCCAGACCGAGCAGTACTATCAGATTCAGGAATATAAATTCCGCGTCGAGCGCGAAGCTCAGGAATCCAAGCGCAAGCAGATCGAAGCCAACGGCATCGCCGCGTTTCAACGCACCGTCAGCCAGGGCATTTCGGAGTCGTATCTACGCTGGCGCGGCATCGAGGCGACGCTGGCACTGGCGCAATCGCCCAATGCGAAAATCGTCATCTTCGGCACCAACAAGGACGGCCTGCCGCTCATTCTCGGCAATGTCGACACTCCTCCGGGCTCGGGGATAACGCCGCAGCCACCGGCAATCGGCGCGGCACCGCCGTCCGGAGCGCCGCCGGCCCCGAGCGATAAATCGTCATCAGGCGCGCCAGCGCCGGGCGGCGGATCGACAGAAACCGACAAGGTCGGACAAGCGAGCGGCAATACGCCGTCGGCATTCGACGCCGCGCCGGGCGCATCGGGAGCGAACGGCATGTCCGATTTCGAGGCCATTCTCTCCCGGCTCTACAGTCCCTTCCGCGCACCGGATTCCCCTCCGGGAGCGGCGCCGAAACAGTAATTTGCGTGGCAGTTTCCGCCTTACGATCGTGCAGAGGTCACTATGAGCACTCGACAAATTGACCCTGTAACAGCGCCGCGCAGCCGGCTTCGCAGCCCTGCCGCTATCGTCCTCGTTCTATTCATCATGGTCAGCGGTTATTTTTGGGGTCGCCAGTTCAACGCCCGCGATATCCAGCAGCGCGATTCCGCCATTCAACAGCTGCAATCCGACAACCAGCGGCTCGCGGCGGATATTGCCGACCAAAACGCAACCCTCACCTCGCTGCGTGCCGAGCTTTCGAGCACCAAAGCCTCGCTCGATGCGGTCATGCCGTCGCAGAACACCTACAACATCAATCCCAACCAGTCGCTGCTCGCCGCCAGTGGCCGTTTGACCATCGGCATGGTCGGTTCCCCCGGCAACGACGGCATCAACCTCAACGTCAACGGCAAGCAGCAGAAGGTCGCCGCCGGCGACGTCGTTCGCATATCGCCCGATGCCTCGACGGAGTGCCAGGTGCAGATCCAGTCCTTCGACATGTTCAAGGCTGTGCTGGTTGCATCCTGCGCCGCGCCGAAATCGCAGTAGCGTTTGGCGACAAGACGCCTCTCACGCAAAAATTTGGCTATTCCCAAATCAACACGTTCGGCAGCGAGCGGTCGACGCGCCGCAGCAATGTGTAACCGACGCCGGCAAGACCGCGGAACATGCCCAAATTGAAGCGCCCTTTGCCGCTGTTCCAGCGATAATCGCCGGCCGCGGCGGCGGTGCGCAGAACCGCCGTCAGCCGCCGCGTCGCAAGCGCGCGAAGATCGTCGCGGCCAAGCGCATCGCCGGCCTCGCAGAAGAATTCGACGCCGCCCAGCGTGCCGCAGCACAGCGTATCGACGGCGGTGAGCCGGCCTTGCTCGACGCCTTCGACGGCGTTTTGAATATCGATCGCCGAGTGCGCGTCATCCATGCCGCGAAGCCTGGATGTGGCAATCCGCGCCAGACCGATGCCTGGCGCGCCGTGACACCACTGGCACGGCCACGATAGCCCGCCGACGTCGCGCAGATCGGGCCAGTTGTGCCGCTCCGGGTCGTAGCTCGAATTTTCAAAGGCAATGCATTCGGCGGCGGCTTGCGCGAACTCTGCGCGTCCGGTCGCCTGTGCCAACGAAGTCAGTGCATAGGCAAAGCCCGCCGCGCCATGCGACATGCCGTTGAGTCCGCGCGGTCCGGAGCCCTGCCCGACCCAGGTCCGTTGCCCTGCCGGCCCGAGCCGAGGCTGGCCGAGCAAGTGCTCGCCGCACTTCACAGCCAGGCGCAGCACGTCGTCGGATCGGGAGTCGCGATAAAGCCGCAGCAGGCTGAGGATCGCACCGGCACTGCCGCTGACCACGTCCAACTGTTTGTCCGCGGCAATGAGGTCGTCGGTGAACAATTGCGCCGCCTGCCGCGCATCCGCAAGCAAGGCGTCGTCATGCAGGCATTTCGCCATGACGGCCAGCGCGTAGACGATCGAGCCCAATCCGACGGCCCCGCCGACGCCCAGCGCTCGGGCCATGCGCGCGGCATTGCGGCTTTTCAGATTGCTGCGCAATTGCGCCAGTCCGGCATAGGCAAGCTCGGCCGAGGCTTTGTTGCCGGTCACCGCCGCATGAGCCGCAAGAAAGACAGCGATGCCGCAGATGCCGTTGTAGAGGTCCGGACCGAGGCACACGAGCTGGGAAAACTCGGAATCGCCCAGCCAATCGAGACCGATCCAAGCGACGCTCGGGCCGCGGCGTATGGCGTAATGCGACAATTCCGCCGCGATCCGATCGGCTTCGGCGATGAAGGTTTCCTTTTTCGGCGCGACTGCGGAATCTTCGCGCGCAGTTTCCTGCGGCTCCGCCACCTCGGGCTTGGCGGAGCGCGGGATCGAGTTTGTATTCTCCCGAATGACCTCGGTCTGCCAGGCAATCTCCCGCTCGTCGAAATTCTCAAAACGCGCCCGAGCACGATCGAGGCCCGAGGGCAACGCGACATGAACAGAATGGCCGGTGGCATCGCCGATGTCATGGCCGTCGCTTGGCGAGACGAAATGCGGCACGTTGAGCGCAACCAGCGCCGCGCGTTCCGCCCGCTGCAACGGCCACAGCGGATTATGCTCGCTCTGCCAATCGGACAGCCTGGCGATGAAATCCGCTTGCGCCGACCAGATCACGCCGTCGTCCATGGCTTTGTGATTGCGAAGCCGCTGCAGCAGCATGTAGTAGAACCGGGTCGCACGAATGACGTTGCGCACGGGAACGCCGGCAAAACCGTCAAACAGCTCACCCCGCCCTGCCCCGCGGCCGTGGCGCAGCAAGAAGTTCGCGTATTGCTCAAAACCTTCGACGAAGTCGTCGACGTGATCGCCGAACCTGGCGTTGCGGCCGTCAACGTGCGGCAGATTGGGACTGGTCTTGATGGCTTGGTTGGATTTCGCCGGCCGCATCGCGTCGGAATTGATTTTGTCCCACGTGATTTCCGTCTTGGCGTTCCAATCCGCAGTCATGCCGCCGACGGCAAAGACGATGTTGTCGGGAGAGCGTCCATAGGCGGGAAGCAGACCGACCGCCGTGACGGAATTGCTGACGATTTCAGCGGCGGCGGCGAAGGCGAAATCTTCCGGTGCTTCGGCGCCGCGCTCTTCGGCGCCGGCTTGCAGTATCATTTCCAGATCGATCGGCACCGGGTGATCGCCGCAGGCGATCATGTTCTCCTGATGCATGTCGGTTGCGGCAAAGCAGTGAAACAGCGCCAACCAGCCGCCGGCGCGCCGGAAAAACCGCGCAAAACCCTCGGCGTCGGCGCACGCCGCGTGATCGATGAATTCGGTCCAGCCGTAGCCGTCCTGCGCGATCGCGCGCACGGCTTCGAGCTCGATCGGGGCTTGGGCGCCGTTCAAGCGCTCGACCAAGGCGTGCCAGGCGGCATCGAGCCGCAGATCCTTCGGCTTATAGACGACACGCGCACCGTCCGCGAAGCTTATGATCCGAACCGAGCGGCCGTTATTGTGCGGATCGGAGAGATTGCCTTCAAATCCGGCAACGCGTCCGGCATTGCCGGAATGAAGAATATCGCGGCGGATCACGGCAAGATCGGCATCGAGACGCAAGACCATTTCGCGCGAGGTGTCGATCCACTGCCGCGTGATGGTGGCGAACAGCCGCAGCAGCACCGGCTTGTCTTCGAACAGCCGCCGCCAACCGCCGGCTTGCATGTCGGCGACGAAGCGATCGTAGAGCGCGGTGCCGTTGCGCGGCGCTGGACCCGCTGCATCGGGTTGCGATGAACTGGCATTGCGCGCCTTGGCGAAGCGCTCGTAGAGCGCCGCCGTGCCGAGGCTGGAGAGCTCCCGAAGCAGCGCCAGGCGCAGCGACGCGCGCGCGGCTTCGTTCAGGTTATCGCCGACCCGCACTTCGAGTCCCGACCAAAGCCGCGTGTCGGCCTGCGCCACCAATGACGTGAAAAGCTCTTCGAACGCACACGGATCGGTTTTGTCGGAAACCGCAAGTGGCGTTGCATTGCCGCCGGTGTCTTGCAACGCCGCTTCGACCCAGACTGCGTCCTCGATCCATGATGGCAGAGCAGCGGACGTACGGCGAACGGCGGCGAGTCTCGCCAATACCGGCGCAAACGCCAAGCCGTCGCGATCGAGCCGCCGACCGAACAGCGACCAGTCGCCGCTGGCGCACGCGCGGCACCATGCCGCAAGCCGCCGCGCAGCCAGATCGGCGTCGCCTTTCTGACCGGGCAGCGGCTCGAAATCGTCGGACAGGACTTCGTCCAGCGTTGCGGCCCGAACAGCCAGCCGATCGTAAAATGCGTCCATCCGATTGCTCTCTCCGATCGGGCCACGCGGCCCAACGCGATCACCCTATTGCTGCGGCACCCTAAGTCACCGCGTCCGGCAGCGTCATACCGCAGCGAAACCTTGCACAATCACGACTGCCAATTGTTAAGGCAACTGCGCCCGAACCGCGCGCGCAATGCGCCGTAAGCTGACAAAAATTGGGCGTGAAAATTGCACGATTTATCTCGGTAAATCAGTCACCTGCGGCACAATGCTGCATCATTGCCTAGACTTTACACCGGCTGCCGCCGATGGTTAAATACTCCTATTCACCGACACTGGCGAACAAAAGGATGACTATCATGAACGACGCTACGATCG
>Ga0187862_10003113_pt1 | contig 16403 bp, 20 predicted proteins | sample June2016WEW_10_1_FD_133003 | JGI IMG/M metagenome (GOLD analysis project Ga0187862, IMG submission 133003) | Peatland microbial communities from SPRUCE experiment site at the Marcell Experimental Forest, Minnesota, USA - June2016WEW_10_150 | ecosystem: Environmental > Terrestrial > Soil >...
ATTGGATTGCATGTGGTTTACGGTAAACCGGATCGGGTGATTGATCGTCCCGTTGGCCACCTCGTCGTAATTGACTGTCAAGGGCATTATAGGGAGTCCTGCGGCATCTCCGGAGGTCCAGGTTAATGGCCTGAGGTCGTTGCTGCTAAGATCCCAGTAAGCTCCGTTGGAAGCAGTCCAGGTACCATCCCCGTTGGGAGTGGTTTCCCAAGTCTCGTACAATTTGCAGGGTTGTCCGTTTCCAGCCTCCTGCACGACCAGAACATGCTTGTCCCCGGGACTGTCTGCCGTGCCTTCGATAGGGGCATTTGCTGGAAATGGGTAGGGGCCGGGGTCTGACTCGTCGGGGTATCCATTAAATGTCACGGTCACCATTGGCTGGTTCCAGGGCACCCTGATGAATGGGATTCCATCCGGCCCGGCGTCACTCCCGAAAAACACCCGTAGATGACTGGGTTGATATGGGCTATCGATCGGCGCAGCAGGAGAGGTGTCGACCGGCAACTGATCGACCCGCTGGTGAAAAATCGAGTCGGCGGGGAAAATGTCGCATCCTCCGTAAGTACTATCACCAGCGACATTGATCACGAAGGTTGCGGTGGCGGTTTCCTGGGCTGAGTCCTCCACTTGAACCTGAAAGGAATATGCACCCTGTCCCCCAACGGCGGATGAGGAGATCACTCCGGTAGAGACGTCTATCGTCATGCCTTCCGGCAACGTGTCGTTTGCAGTCGTTATTTGCCATGTGTAAGGAGGAGTCCCTCCCGTCGCAGTAAGGGCAGGGGCCGTATAGGACTTGTACTGCGTGGCGTTGGGGAGAGTGGCGCTATTGATCTGAAGCGAGGCCGACGGTGTCGAATAGTTCGCTGTTACGGTCGTGTTGGAGGATGGCATGGTGAGTGTGGTGGAAGCCAGCACTGGGTTGCCCACGGTCGCTCCGGTCCAATCGAGAAAATTCTTCCCGGCGGGAGGGGTGTTGGCTGTGATCGTCACCACACTGCCCGCCGCATATGAACCACTCCCGGTTCCGTTCACCACCGTGAGCGTGTACGTCGTGGGCAGGGTTGCGTAGTTCGCCGTAACGGTCGCGTCGGAGGCTGGCATGGTTAGTGTGGTCGACGCCTGTGTGGGGCTGCTCACCGTCGCTCCGGTCCAATCGAGAAACTTCTTCCCGGCGGGAGGGGTGTTGGCCGTGATCGTCACCACAGTGCCCGCCGCATAGGAACCACTCCCGGTTCCGTTCACCACCGTGAGCGTATAGGTCGTGGGCAAGGTCGCGTAGTTCGCCGTAACAGTCGTGTCGGAGGCTGGCATGGTTAGTGTGGTGGAAGCCTGTGTGGGGCTGCTCACCGTCGCTCCGGTCCAGTCGAGAAACTTCTTGTCGGCGGGAGGGGCATTGGCTGTAATCGCCACCACGCTGCCCGCCGTGTAGGCGCCACTCCCGGTTCCGTTCATCACCTTGAGCGTGCAGGCTACCGGGACCGTGATGGAGTTGCTGGATACCGAAACGGGGTTCTTCACGGAAAATGACGCCGAGGCCGTGGGCCCCTGATAACCCGTCGCCCTGATCGTTGTTGGAGTCACGGATACGGTTGTCAACTTCACGGGGGGGTCTTTATAAGTGTCGAGCACCACGGCGCCCCGCTGAAAGCCCGAACCGTTGATCGTTGTGGTGAACCTTCCAACTGGGATAGGATCGGGCGAGACCGAGTCAATCGTTGGCCCGGCTGCGAGCAGGTGGACGTACACGGACGCCGATGTCTTCGCGTTGACAGTGCTCTTGGCGATAATCTTCACGGGATTTGGCCGTGGAAGAGCGACGGGCGCGGTATAGAGCCCTGTTGAGGTGATCGTCCCTACCGTTGAGTTGCCCCCTGTTATGCCGGCTACCGACCAGGTGACGCCGGCGCTTGATAGTTTGATGGCTTGAGCCGCGAATTGTATGGTCTGTCCGACCTCCACCGAAGCATTGGGAGGCGCGATCGTCAGGCTCTGAGCATGCAGGACGCCCGCCGGAACCAGCATGAATGCGAGCATAATAAGTCCGAGATTCCTCATCATGGAAGGCATTTTCATGTTGCCCCTTTTCTTGGGGGAAGGCAAGAAGCCGGATTGCGAAACCATAAGGTTAGATATTGCAGTGAGTGGGTTGAAAATGGAAGACAAAAGACGAAGAGACTTTTCGAAAGGCGGTAAGCTGGACATTTGCCACCTCCATCCGTGTGTACCGCCGGTTGGCCCAGCCTTGATCGAGGCGCTGTTTCAACCGGCCCTGCTGCCCTGCTGCCTTATCTCGACTTTCCGAGACTTATGCCGGAAGCTTTGCATCTGAACCTTTTAAGTGCTCTGCCCTTTGCGAACATTGGCGCCAACCAACGCGGCGTCTCTCTATCCCACGCGTGCACTACAGCAAGAGGGGTGCCAACTACAAAAGGGAAGGGGATGAACCGGTGGGGAAAACGGGTATCTGCCCGGACCCAGGCAAAATCCTGTGCTGTTCAAAGCGCTTACGCGATATCTCTCCGCAGCCGGCCAAGGCGGAAAAGTGCCATCTATCCATGTAGTCCGACGTCCACATCCGGCAGTTCTGACAAAAATTGTTCCCCTCTGCAGTAATTTGTCCACGATGGTAAAGCTAGGCGTTGGTGGCCCGTGAGCAGCAAACGCAAAAATGGCAGTGTCCGGTACCTGCTTTACCGCATCCCGCAGCAGTTCAATAAACTGCTCTACAGCCAGTTCCTTATTCTCAACCTGGCTGCGGGTCTGCTGAAATATAACCCTCATTACTCCGTCCTCGTAAGAACAAACTTGCATACAGTACTGAAGAAAAAGAATACCAAGTGGTCGTACATACCCCTCAGTTGTTCACTTCGCGGAGGGCGGAAGGCCAACCGCGTTGGGTCTGCAGCGGGAGGTCTGCCCGATGCGGCTTGCAAGCCGGCGCATCACTAAATCCTTCTGCTCCTCGGAGAGGCTACTGGAATTCACCACGTCAAACCAGAGGGTGACCCGCGAGCTCACCTTGTTAACGTTATAAGTAATTTAACTTTGACATGAAAGCCGCTCTAAGACTATCAGTTTGATGGGCTTGTTTGAAACTCTGATATATTGTACAATAAGTCGTACAATGCCGACTATTACAGGAGGACAACCGATGAATGCTCTTACTTACTCACAGGCCCGTAGCGATCTCGCCAAAACTATGGATAAAGTCTGTGATGATCACACCCCTATCATCATCACACGAAAGAACCAGCGGTCGGTGGTCATGATCTCCCTCGAGGACTACGAGTCTCTCGAAGAGACAGCTTATCTTCTGAGAAGTCCTCGGAATGCACGGAGGCTCCTTGCGTCCATAGCCGAACTCGAGTCGGGCGGCGGCACTGAACGGGAACTGGCCGAGTGAGACTGATTTTTTCGGAGCACGCCTGGGAGGATTACCTTTATTGGCAGCGCACCGACCGAAAGGTCCTTGATCGCATTAACAAGCTTATCAGGGAGATACAACGTACACCGTTTGAGGGCGCCGGTAAGCCCGAACCACTGAAACATGGTTTGTCAGGCTACTGGTCGCGGCGTATCAACGATGAACATAGGATCGTCTATAAAGTTGAATTGGATTCCATCCTCATTGCCCAACTCAGGCATCATTACTGAAAGACATGCCTTTTACCCGGTTGCTCGCCTTTTTAACGTTATAGACCTTCAAATCACAGCGTCACCCGGCTGCTCACCTTGTTAACGTTATAGACTATTTAACAGGGGCTCTCTGGTCATTTCATCGGGCTTTTTGTATTTGAGAAAAAAACCGGCGATGCCGTTTCATCACGAAAAGAAACGCTCGTAGCCATCGTGGCTGCCTATCCAGAACCACGTCACCGTGTCACCCTGCAAAATCCCGACGGCTCGAAAGCCAAGTGTGACTCTCACCGCCCAGACATCTTCTTCCGCGTTGATGCATTTGAAGTGCAGTGATGGATGGAATGGATTCTCCATCCATAAACGGTATGCTTTTCGTGTCGCCCGTTTGACCGATTCATCGAGTGACCGGTAGGATGCCCAGAATGAAGGCAAAGTTGCGGATTTCACAGGCTATCAAGGTCCATAGGCTTCGCTTGTCCGGCGGCGATTTCCTGTTTGGCGCGTTTGGCGGCGGCAACCAATTGTGGTTGTGTTTTCTTGAAAAGGTTATCCCACCGAAGTTCATCTTGCAGTTCTTCGAGATAATGGCGAAGATGCGTTACAATTTGCTCCTGTGCTGGTTCGGGCAAAGACTCCATCATTTTTACCACCGTTGCGATAGCTTTTGACGACATGGCTACGTCCTCCTTATCAGAATCTCATAGCAGGAGTTGAGATTGCCTGATCCTGCCAAGACCCACCTATCGGATAAAATGTTATCATTTAGCCCGGCTGTCCGTCAAACATACAGAAAAAATAAGTTCGTGCCGCGGCGCTGATGTCAATTTGACAGTAGGAACGAGCAGGAACGGGGTCTCATATTATGATTAATCTTTACCCAACGAGCCGAACTGGCAATTCTCCTTTTGTCTAGTACTCAACGGGAACTCTTTTCGACCTCTCCCGCTTTAATGCGCTGTACTGTTTTTTTCTCCTCCAGCTGGCGCAGTTTTGCCCCCTTGCTCATCCGTGTCTTCTTTCTTACCGGTACCTTCCTTATTGCATCCCGCAGCAGTTCAATAAACCGCTCTACAGCCAGTTCCTTATTTTCTGCCTGGCTGCGGGTTTGCTGAGATATGACCCTCAGCACCCCGTCCTTCCCGATGCGGCTTGCCAGGCGGCGCATCACTAAATCCTTCTGTTCCTCAGAGAGGCTGGGGGAGTTCACCACGTCGAACCAGAGGGTGACCCGCGAGCTCACCTTGTTAACGTTATAGACTATTTAATAGGGGTTAGAGCGAGCGACATGGACGATTCCGTCGTCGCCTCGCTGGCAAGAGGAGACCGAACTAACTCCGAATTATGAGATAGATTGGTCGATAGCCTCTAACTATCCCGCGACTGGACAAAACTGGCTACCCTGGCTAGCCCTGAACCCATTTCGTGGAACGTCCAATTTGCATCACCGAAGATCTGTAAGGCCCCCCATGCGCACGGATTATCGTAAGTTTCCATTAATTCTCGGGCGGCAGCATGAGCTGAGACACCAACAGCGTCGCCAGATACGAGTCTAGAAAGAAATTTGGGAAGCCACAAGGTAGCCACTTCGATATGAAGAGGCCAAGGCGGAGCTATGACACATCGTGCTCCGTTTCTGAGTAAATCAGCGACTAACCCCATGGTTTCAGTAGAACCTGTTCGTATATCGCTTCTGCCAGCGTTACATACAAAAAGCACGACGCACCCACACTCTTCAAAGTGGGATGCAAATTCCTTTCCGGAATATACCTTTGCGTGGTCAGTCACAGTTCTAAAGTGGTTGAACAGCCCGACTCCACCGTGAGATACAACAATGACTACTGCTTTGTGCTCCAACCCAGTAGGGGAATTTTCCTCTATAATCTCGACCTTATTGGCATTCAGGGCAGGCTCTAATCGATTACGAAGCAGATGAATTGCGTAATCGGTCGATCGGGGTGAACCAAGCCACGCCTTTATTTCAAATTCTCCAGACCACCCCTTGGATCTGGCTGCAATGAGCCACGGCATTGATGGCGCAACCGAAATCCTCAGATTTTCACCGGAAAAACCACCATCCTTGTTTGTTAATGCAAACGGAAATCCGAAAAGCCTTGCATCCGGAACAATTGTGAATTGTTCCTGCGCATAGAAGCACCTATGGCCTCTATCAATCCTCAAGAGGAGATCGGGTGCGTTCTCGTTTAATAAAAGAATGTTTTTTCTTCTCCTCAATGCGCCGGAGCTTGGCCCCCTTGCTGACCCGTGTCTTCTTCCTTACCGGTACCTGCTTTACCGCATCCCGCAGCAGTTCAACGAAGCGCTCTACAGCCAGTTCCTTATTCTCCACCTGACTGCGGGTCTGCTGTGATATGACCCTCAGCACCCCGTCTTTCCCGATGCGGCTTGCAAGGCGGCGCATCACTAAATCCTTCTGCTCCTCAGAGAGGCTGGGGGAGTTCACCACGTCGAACCAGAGGGTGACCCGCGAGCTCACCTTGTTGACATTCTGCCCTCCTGGTCCGCTGCTGTGAGACGCGGTGAAGCTTAGTTCCTCCTCGGGAATGGAAATATGATCCGTTATATTTACCATATGTCCACTTGATTTGTGTCTTCAGGTGGTTGTTCTTTATATCCAGTCGATTTCAACCATATGCTCGACATTCTTGAACTCCGGGCCTCCTGTCACTACAGATGCGTTGTGCCTTAATGCGCTCGCTACTGCAAAGCAATCGGCATAAGAGAGAGAGTATCTTGCCTTAACTTCGGATGCCGATGCAATGATTTCCCGGGAGGCCCGCACTATCTCGATACGGAGATTGCGAAAAGTGTTCGAGGAATTCCCTTGCGGACTCAATCCCCAGCTTCCTGATCGTGATGTAGTAGATCTCTCCCAGATTGATTTCGTTTACAAAAGCCCGGATTCTGCCGGCCTGCGAAGCCGTAAGGAGTTCCTCCACCCCGATCGCACCAGCTTCATCCTGGGCGAACTTTAGAATGGCGCGCGAGTCAAATACCACGTCTTTCATCGATCACGGTATCCTTCCTTCTTTCTTTGAGCAACTCTTCTGCAAGCGACGTGTCAGATCTGAGCATACCCCTCATTGCCTTCACAGGTTCATCGGGCAGCGGAAAGATTTCGGCATGGTTTCAAACAAGCCGGAATAGCACTCTCTTACCTGGTCCTATCCCGAGCTTTTCCCGGATATGCTTCGGAATAACGATCTGACCTTTGGATGATGTTTTTACTATGGGCATTTGGTTTTACCTCCAGAGGCTTGGCTTACTGATCGATTTATAGTTTAACATAAGTGCGATGGGCATGCGAATCCTCCTCTGAAGCTGTTGTGTCTCACACCCCCTTGGGTTCCATACAAGTCGATAGTGCCCTGTTTGCAGGGTTGTGGCAGCAACAATGAACCCTTTGAGTTGGATCTCGACAGGGAAGGGCGGGGCTGCCTGCGAACTGGCTTGAAAATCGTAACTATTTATATGTCAGAGCTTAAATAGCCTGAAACATGCTGACATTTCAGCCGCCGGGTCAGCCGCTAAGCGATGCGGCGAAAACCGGTTCATTATCTGGAATGGAAATCTGCTCATTATCTGAACATAAAGTTTGTCTCTGCCTTATATGTCAGTTTGATGAGCCAGTGCCTTTACTCTTCAAGTTTTTAGTGAGGTACGTCCCTATTCGACAGGCATAAGAGAAATGAGGTCTTTATCGGTCAAATTTGATGAGGATCTCTTTATCTCCGTTCAGTTCCGCATTTCCAGCATTGATCAAACTGCCCCTCCAGTTCTTCAGCGCATTTGGGACATCGCCATGTCTCCTGCTCAGTCACGGGATCTTCCCGTGCTTTATCCAAAATCTGCTGCGCTTCCACCAGTCGCCAATCATCGAGTATCCAAAGCTCCAGCCATGCCTCAGTGGGTGGTATTTCACCGACCCCGCTTCTTCGGTATTCTCCCTGCACAACACATTCGATCCCGTGGATCGCAAGGATATTTTTCATGTGATAGACCATCATCGGGTCCTGATAGGTATACACCTTACGCATCAATTACCTCTTATCCGGTTTATGCACTTCAGCACCCTCTTATGGATCATCGGCATCGATAAGAGGTCGGGGAACGGGTCCGCATTAAAAGTAAAAAGCCGAATCGGTGGGGCGGACCGATCGGCTTTGAGGAGGAAAGAGTTTATTGTCACACGATATCTAGAGCAAGGTTCATGCCAAATCGGGATATTAAATATTTAACTCGTAGATACAACTATATATAGTAAAGACAGTAACTATTGCTGTATATGAATCACGCCACAAAGCCGCCTTTCGCGTAGTGCTTCGCGACATAATCACGCCTTCTAATGGCGGCTTTTAATGCACCGGCGGGATTTTCCAATCTGCAGAATTCCAGGGACTTGGTGATTACTTGGATTCCAGGCTGGATAAGAACTTTGTCTGAGAATTTTTCACCATGAAACAGGAGGACAGCATACCGGCATTGCCTGGCGAAGAGCGCAACCAGCCCCACTTTTTCGACTTCCGCCTTCTCACTGTTCACCAGGCATGCGTTAGCCGTGTATTTCCCGGGTAAGATCGACGGCGCCGCTCACGAAAGCCAGGGCCATGCAGCGGGCGTAATCGTCACTGAGAGCGTCACCCTCAAGGCTTTCCTGTTCGTAGCATTCGCAGTTCTGGCAGGAAAACCCCGGCCATTTCTTGCGAATGGTGTAGTTAAGGCACTCACCATAGTTGCGGCAGAACACGTTTCGCCTTACCTTGTCGCAACTTTCCACAGCCATGTAGCGTTCCGGTTTTCCACTTTCCACGACCCGTCTCCTCAAGTTTTAAGGACCATCTTCATTGGTCCCTTGAATAGCAGCCCGTTTGCTGAATTGAAATTAGGTCAAGCAGGGTATTTAAATACTTGATGACTGTATTTTCCTCCCATGAAATATACGGGCAGGTAGAGCGTCTTATTTGTCGGATTATTTGTATCAGCTTGAATCAATTAAATTTCCCTCTTCATCGCAAGCCGGCGTGTCACACAGCTACAGTGACGTGAGTCTTATTTCCGGACCGATATCACCCCTGGTCATTTCGTTTGGGCCACCGGCTGACCGGAGTGATTGATAACATTGACCAGCACTTCTACTTTTTCATCGGGTTTGAGATCCGTTTCGATTGCTAGGGTAGCCTGTTTGCGTCCCCCGGCGGGAACACCCTCCAGCTTGGGTTGGACCTCGAGGATGAAGCCCGTTTGATCTTCCATCGTCTCCTGCCGGACCGACATGATATCCTGATCGTAGGTTAGCCGCGTAATCTCAAAAGGTTTGTCCCGATTGCTGACGACCACTACTCTGCCAACGCGCTCCGGCTGGCCGTCGGCCAGTTTTCCTATCAGAATATTTTCCGGTTTTGCGGAGATTTCGCCCTCGATAAACCCACTCACACGGATGATTATCTCAGGTTTTTGAGTCAGGTCGGTAATCAACCTGATGTACCCGCCGTAGTTTCCATGACTGATCTTGTTGGAAACCTTCAGCTTGTATTGCCTTCCTTCTTCGACTGTTTCGAGCGTGTAGTCTATATCTGCACCGAGGTTGCTGTCTTTGCCTGAAATATGAAAAGGCGTAGATCCCACCAGGTCCAAAACGGATTCGGAGAGTTGGTCGGCCATTCCCCTGAACAAAATGTTCGCTGAAGGTTTTATTTCTACAAGGGCCTTGATGGTACCCACCATCCTTACGACCAGCTCCGGGTTATTCGGATCGTTGCTCTGGACGGTTGCCTTTTTGAGAACCTTTCCCTGAAAGTTTCTCAGGTTTAACTTCATTATTACCTTTCCCTCGCCACCGGGAGGGATCGCCGGGTCGTACCGGGCGACTGTGCACATTCACTCAGGCCGGACCCGCTCAATATTGAGGAGGGCCTTTCCGGTGTTCCTGACGGTGAATTCGTGTTCTATTTCGGCGCCTTCCATGACCTCGCCGAAATTATATTCGGGCTCCTTTATCTGAATCGACGGCTGAGCCGTTGCTTCAGAAGCCTGGGGCTTTGCACCCGGGGGCATTGTTACTGCGAATGCAGGAGAGAAGCAAAACGCGATGCAAAGAGCCGCAGCGATGGTAGTCTTGTTCCGAGCGCAGATTTTCATTCAGTTTCCCTTCGGGTAAGGATATCGGGTATTTTATGTCAGATGGCTCATATCGCAATTTGCGAACTTTGATCTCCCCCGGCTTTCGTATCACCTGTTTATCAGGTCACGGGCTGCAACGATCTCGATCCCTTCTTCCCGGAAATGAGCAGCCGCTTCCTGCAATGAGCTTAAAGTTGTTTTATGTGGGTGTCCAATAGCAAGAGCCATGCCGTTGATTTTGGCTATCTTCACCAATCTTGAAATCTGGGATCGAATGGCTTCCGAAGATTGATCGTAGTCAAGAAAAATGTCACGCTTAAGGGCCGGAATCCTCAGTTCCCGTGCTACCTTCCACGCCTTGCTCTCGTTGGTCGTCATACTGTCGAGAAAAAAGAGATCGCGCCCTTTCAGCTCAGAAAGTACGGTTTTCATGATTTGCGCATCCCGGGTCATCCTCGAGCCCATGTGGTTGTTCACCCCATCGAAGTAAGGGGAAGTATCGAGGGCCGACCTTATGTTGCGTCGCATTTCTTCGCCTGACATTGAAAGCAGCAGAGCCCCCGGGCCCGTGCTTTGTCTGGGGTTCAAAGGCTCCATCGGGAGGTGGAGAATGACTTCCCTGCCTTCCAGATGGGCCAGTTCTGCGATCTCGCGGCTGTGCGCCAGGTGTGGCAAAACAGACAGGGTAACAGGGAAAGGAAGGGAGACGAATCGTTTGGCGATCCCTACGTCGGTTCCAAAATCGTCTATGACGATGGAAACTTTCGCCTGCTTGGGCGAGATATCCGGGGATGGTGTGCCCTCCGGTCGAGGCGCGGGCTTGACCTTGGGCGTGTAGGCAAGAGGAGGTAAAGCGCTGGGCAGAGGCAACTGGGCCGAATTATCGCTCCCGGAAGATGAACTCTCAGGCTTTTGTTCGGACTGCTCCGCAACGGAGGCCAAATGGCGCACCTCCTCCCGCTTAGGGCTTGCAGGGACAACTTTAGCCCCTGATGGAGCAGTCCGCGCTTGGGAGTCTTTTGTTGTCTCCAGGGTCGCCGGTTCACTCAGCTTGGGCAGGCGCCGGCTCTGTGCGGCGAAATAAATAAGAGACGCCAAAAATATGACTGCGAGTCCCCATGCAACCAAAAGGGGAGTGGGAGGCCTTCTTTTCGAGGCGGGGGAATCTCCCTTTGGAGGTTTTTTTTTGCCCCCGCCCCGTGCCCTCGAGGTTTTAGTCCGTTTTCCCGGCGGCAAAGTCTTCTTCTCCGGCTGCCTGCATTAAGTCATCCAGACCAAAACCGTAAGGTTGCCATTCTCTCACTTGTTTTGCGTTTGAGCCATTATTTTGTAGCCCTTGAGCAGATCGAGAGCCCGCCGCACCTGGTTGTCTGCTTCAAGCAATTTTTTTGTATCTGCCTGCGCCGTTCCATCCCCCTTGCTTTGAGTCTCCGACTTCTGGTTTTCCATATGCCTTGGGAGATCTTTTTCCCGAATGCGCATCGATTCATCGCCCTGGGCCTCTTCGCCTTTCGGAGGATTCTCCCGTTTGACTACGATGTCAGGCGTGATACCCTTGGCCTGAATGGACTTTCCCGAAGGAGTATAGTAAAGCGAGGTGGTAAGCCTGAGGGCTGAGCCGTCGTTGAGTGGAATCACCGTCTGAACCGAGCCTTTGCCGAAGGTCTGCTCGCCCATTATGATGGCTCTTTTGTGGTCCTGGAGCGCTCCTGCAACAATCTCCGAGGCGCTCGCCGATCCCGAATTCACCAGCACGACAATCGGATAGGTCTGTGGCTTTGCTTTCTTGTGGGCCTCGAAACGCATTTTCTGGTTTTCAAGCCGTCCGCCGGTGTACACTATCAGACCTTCGTCCAGGAACTCATCGCTCACTTCCACCGCCTGATCGAGCAGACCGCCTGGATCGTTTCTCAAATCGACTATTAATCCCTGTAGCCCTGGATGCTCGGTTTCGAGTTGGGTGAGCGCCTTGCGCAGTTCGTTTGCCGTGTCGCTCTGGAAACTCGAAATCCTTATATAGCCGAACCCGGGCTCAAGTAAGCGCGACTTTACGCTCTGAATAGAGATGATGTCCCGGACCAGTTCAAATTCGAGCGGTTTCTGTTGGCCTTTCCTCAAGATCGTCAGCTTCACCTTGCTTCCCTTAGGGCCTCTCATCTTCTGTACCGCGTCCATCAGAGACATGTCCTGGGTGGGCAGGTCATCGATTTTCAGGATCTGATCGTTTGATAGGATGCCGGCTTTATCAGCAGGGGTATCTTCGAGAGGGGAGACAACCGTCAAAATGTTGTCACGAATGGTTATCTCTATTCCAAGGCCTCCGAACTTCCCCTTCGTCTCGATCTGAAGTTCCTTGTAATCCTCGGGCTTCAGAAATGAAGAATGCGGGTCGAGTTCCCGAAGCATGCCGGTTATCGCCCCGTACATGAGCTTCTTCTGGTCGGTTTTTTCTACGTAGTTATCCTGTACGATTGAGATGACGTCGCTGAAGAGCTTCAAATACTGATAGGCGTCCTGGTTTTCGGGTGTATTGCTCTTGGCCTTGAGCGTCGACCAGCCCCCGAGGGCAAAAATCAATGATCCGGCTACAATTACAAGTAAAAGTTTGCGGGTCTTCAACATATGATTTCCTTACTGTATTGAATTTTGAAACCGGCGGCACAAAAAGTCCCGGAGTTTAAGACATTCAGGGCCACGGTGCTGCCACCGGCGCTCTGAAAAAAATAATTGGTTTCCACCCTGAAACACCGGACGAGAATTCCTCGCCCTGCGAGGCTTACGATTCGTAAGGATCTTTTCAGGACCGAAACTAATCATAAGCTATCAAATCTAACAGTGCCGCCTTAAAAGGGCAACTCAATTTTTATGCCGGAGCAAAGACGGCGGGGTTGGATCGGCGCACGCGCCGGTATCCCCTGAACAAAGGGTATAGCACTAATCGGGCCAAAAGGTTGCTAAGCTTAGGGCGCTTCTATAATTCTTCTGTAAATGGACGAAGTAAGTCTGCCTGGTTGTACTCCAATCTCCCGCTCAAGTGCCTTTCTGCAATCTTCATATACCTTCAGGGCTTCGGCGCGCATCCCCCCGTTTGAGTAAATGAGCATCAACTTCTGATAAGCGGCTTCACAGATGGGATCGGTTTTGATTATCGTTTTATAGTACTCGAGGGCTTTCTTGGACTTTCCCTGCGTCTCGTATAATCCGGCGGTGCGGTACAAAAGATCGATGTACATCGTACGCAACTGATACCTTTTCAGTTCGGCCCAGGCCTCATAGAGGTCCTCGGCAAGAAAATCCCCCCGGTAGAGCTCGATTGCCGATCTGTAACAAAGGATGGCTCGTTCTTCGTCTCCTGTTTCTTCAGCCCTTTTCCCCTGCTTTTGCAGTGAGACGAATTCATCGAGGTCCGTGCGGCAAATATCCTTTCTGAGAGTGACCAGATTATCTTTTAAGATCACATAGGAGGAGCCTCGGGATTTGTCCATCGAAGGTTCAAGAGCGTAACGCAACCGATGCAGAGCCACTTTGAACTGGCTTTCAACTGAATCGGGCGATGCCTGGGGCCAGAGATCATCAATCAGCAGGTCTTTGGGCACGCCTGATGCTCCTCGGGCTATAAGCGCCTTCAGCATCAATTTTGGAGACCTTGCTCTCCAGCTCTGATCGGGTACCCGGGTTTCTCCTCGTAGAACCACAAAGTTACCGAATGTCTGGACCCTGATCGGCAGAGTTCCGATCCCCCTGTCCGTTCTTATATCTTCTGCGTCCAAGGCCTGATGCGGTTCGAGATCATCCGGCGCATATTCTTGATCCTGTTCGGCGAATTTGGCCCTTGTTAAAGCCTGGGCCAGTCTGCGGTCCTTCTCGGCAATTGTGCGAAGAAGCATCATTTCGGTATCGAGCAGGCGCTAAGTTATTCCGCACGCTAATGAATACTCCAATTCGGGCCGCCGGTTCAGAAGAGCTTCAAAATCGTCCGTTGATATTTCCAGCAAGTGCACCCGGGTGAGAGACCTTACACTCGCAGTCCTTACTCTTTCGGGGTTGAACAGGTACATTTCCCCGAGATACTCGCCGGGACCCCGAACTCCGATAATATACTCGCTGGCTGTGCCAAGCGATTTTAGAATCTCGAGGCGGCCTTCGATGATGACGTAGAGACAGTGCCCTGAGTCGCCTTCGTGCAAAAGAATGGTATTTTGAGGATACTCAACCTCCCTGGCAATCTGCGCCAGAAACTTAATTTCTTTCTTGTTGAGTGAAGAAAAAATGGGAAGCGCCTGAAGCAGTTCGATCATTTTTGCCATCCTTTGAAAGGTAGGGGTGGATATGCCCTTTCCGAAGAGAAACCTCGCGGGGCGTGGAGATCGACGATCGAGCCCGCCGAATCCTCTGAGGCCACCGCCGAAGTCAGTGGCCAAGTAGGCTGGCGGTCACACCGCCCCGACAGGATCGTTGGAAAAAACGAGACGAACGGCATTACGTCGACAGGTTTTCGTATTAGCTCCTTTGGGTTCCGGTAGACGTCACCGCCCCGGATATCTGCCTGCAGGCTGGGTGCTGCAATGAGCGCCATTAAACCAATCAGCAAAGCGAAGATGATAAAAGCCTGCCTGCAGGACACTTTAGCTCCAAGCCCTCGAAAGGCGACGTGCCCCATAATTTTCGCTCCGCACACGGATAAGAATATTCTCGGTGGAATTTTCTAAATACTCCTTTTACCGGCCTTGTTAAAGGGTGAATCGTTGCTGCGGCCTACCATATCCGTCATTGCGGCAAAATCCCTGATCAACTGTCATTTCAGCGGCTTGAATGAAGTCGTATCGCCTCCGGGAATAGCACAGCGTGCATCAGAAAATACAGGAAGTTCCTTTGTATAGTGTGAACAATATACGAGCACCGTTCGTCATTATGGTTAAGAGACCGGTAAGGGTAAAATCGGCGGGAATGGGACCAGTCCGTATTCTCGGTCAAAGATGAAGGGAGGCAATTGATATGAGATTAGCTCGAAACTTAACCATAGCTCTGGTTGCTATAGCGATTTTGGGGACGCTTTTAATGACGAGTCCAGCCTACGCCTGGCGCGGACACCGTGGCGGCTGGGGCTGGGGCGTTGGCTTCGGCCCTTATTGGGGTGGATATTATGGCCCTTATTATGGGTATTATGCCCCTTACTATGGGGGATATTATCGCTACCCCTATTATCCATACTATTACCCCTATTATCGTTATCGGCCTTACTGATGCTGGTAGACCGGATTCTCTTTGGTCCGGTATTTAACACCGAAAGGTCGGCACTTTGAAGGGTGATGAAAAAGGATTGGAATTCCCACATCAGGGCGAAAAACTCGATAGACGTCACCCCGACGAAGCCTGTCCCGTAAGAAGGGGCGGGGTTTTTCTACGTCAAAAAAGTCCCCGCCTGCTCTTGAACTTGGTAAAAGGCCGTTTCTTTTGTAGGGGAGGGCTTTATGCCCTCCCGAAGCACCCGTCTTGAACGCAACTCAGTCTAAGCGGTTTCCTTCCATCCTCAGCTTGAGCGAATTAAACGGGTCCATTCCACAAGTTTTATCAAAATCTGGCGGACAAGCTCTATTGCTCTTTCATCTTTTAAGTTTCCATGTTCGTCAAACTTGGACCCCGCGTTTGCTATCATTACCTCCGGCTGGTTTAAAGGGTACATGTTCAGGAAAACGAAAGATTGCCGGAGGTGGTACTGCGCGCGGGCGGTGCCAAGTGCTCCGATGGAAGTGCCAATGACCGCCACGGGCTTGGAGTCCCAGGCACTGTCGCCGTAAGGTCTTGAGGCCCAATCGATTGCGTTTTTCAGTACGCCTGGAATCGAGTAGTTATATTCTGGGGTTACAAAAAGTATTGAGTCCGCTGCACGAACCCTGGCTTTGAGTTCGGCGACTTTCGGGGGAGGGTTTGACTCCAGGTCCTGGTTGAACCCGGGTATATTGTCGAGATCGAAGATATCCAGGGTCGCCCCCGCAGGGGTTAGAGATTTGGCGGTGCGCAGAAGTGAGCGGTTGTAAGATCCTTGCCTGAGGCTCCCTGCAATTCCAAGGATTGTTACGTTTCCATCAGTCTCTTTTGCGTTCATTAGGTCTCCTCGTGCCGTTGGGGCGGGCTGCAAATTAAGTTCATGTTGCTTTTTGGCAAACTTGAGATCGAAAAAGATCATGCTGGCGCATTCAACAGATAATGATTTGCCGCACCGATTTCAACCCGCAATACTTGCCGCCGCCACTCCTGCCCCTGCGAAGATCCTCCGGTGAAACCTCGAACAGGACCTGTTGTTCGACCGATGTGTGGATAAGCATTTAAGATTTTTCAGTGGATTCCGATTATTGTATCAGACTTGGTTTTTGTACTTTTGAGGTGCTTTTCATTGTGGAAAGAAGAATCTTGCCATGAAAATGCATAATTCTAACGTGCTTCTGGTCGATGACAATCCCGTGAACCAGGAAGTCGGGCGCACTATGATGGAGGCCTTTGGATGTCGTGTCGATGTCGCCTCAGATGGCCATGAAGTGCTCGACAGAATGGAATCCAACACATATGACATCGTTTTTATGGACTGCGAGATGCCGGTGATGGATGGCCTGGAGGCGACTCGA